>JAABUO010000924.1_pt1 | contig 43338 bp, 39 predicted proteins | sample 5559291 | NCBI WGS metagenome assembly JAABUO01 (sample SAMN10711878, study PRJNA513372) | rock metagenome | isolation source: Antarctica rocks | place: Antarctica: Victoria Land, Finger Mt sud
ATGTAAGTCGAGGCGAAAGACTAGATGCTCAGGAATATCAAAGTCTTGGTCATCTTCAAACTTTACCACTAAGAATTTGTCTCGCATAGAAGGGCGGAGGACTGTACCAGGGTGAAATTCATCATTGAATCGCGCAAAAACTCTGTGCGGATTAACGATTGGGTTCTGACTCTGCGCAACTTCTGAATTTGATATGTGGGAAGACTTTGTCGCATCAAATACTTCATCGGAAGAAAAATTGTCATTTGTCTCAGATACGGGATGGGTAAAATTTGCTGGTTGGCTATCATCTATAATTTGATGCCGTTCAATCTTCCGACGCTTATGATCGCGAGGTGGACTCGAAGAAGCCACCCCGTGAGGGAGTATGGCATTCGAGGTCGCAGCTATTGGTGACGATGATCTGCGCTCATTAGGAAAGTTGGGTATTGAACCAGACGTAGATTTTTCTCGTTGACTTTTTTCTCGTTGACTTTTTTTATTGTATGGAAGCAATGGTGCCTTCTGTGCACCAGCACCTGCACTGTCGTTCACAAGGTCCAAACCTTTATCATGAAGGGGCGTTCTTTGTACTGCGTCGCTGTACTCAGCACTTGTCAGATTGTCATACAGGGTGTCTCCATGCACATCATGAGGCTCATCTTCGATTCGGATTTGCGAAGATGGTAGATGAAGATCTGCACTCGCTAGATTGGACTTGCCAATCGACGCTGGCACTTGCAATTGCGAGACATCTGGCCCATCCGCATCAACCGTGTTTAAATGATTATTTTCAAGATGATGAACAATTCTTTTTGCAGGCATTCGTAAAGTTGCAAATTTACTGTCTGACTTGGATTGTGGGTTTTTTGTACCGTTGGGAGGTGGAGAGTCGAATGAGTCGAATGAGTCGATCTCTCCATTTCGTGCATCTGTCATCTGTCGTCGCAATTCTTGAGATTCTCGAATGGTCACATATCTTTTTGTTGAATTATTTGGGGCAGTATCCTCAAAGATCTGAGTAAGTCCTAGTCCAGACTCTCCGGATAAGCTGAACGGTAGCTGACTACCCTCAACTCTGACACTTCTCCAAGACAGTTCAGGGCCGCTTTTACGTGTATCAGTCAACGGTTGCACTTTTGGTTCACCATTGCTGGTCAAAACGCGTGCAGAAATATCTGGTGACTCCATACTCGAAGGCATACGTGTAGGCTGAGACACAGCGAAGCTGTCCATTTTGTCATCCAAGGACGTAGACCAGACTTGTTCATGACTGCTTTCAGACAACTGCGTACTCGCGCTCTGCGTGTAATATAGATGTATTGGGTTATCAAGTTCATGCTCTGTCTCCGCCTTTGCTAGCTCAGTCTCTGGTGGCGCGCTATTTCCCTTTTTTTTACTGAAGGCATCTGTACTGTCTATTGGTGGGCTCCTAACGATGTTGTCATTCATTCATTCATAAATATACTCCCGAAGAAGGTCGTTGATGGGGTAAAATATAACGATCCCGGTTCTCGGTGGTTAGGATTGGGAACTTCGATGAATGGCGCACGACCAGGCTCAGGGTCGACCTCCGAGTCCTTTGCGGATCTCGTCTCCTTTGGTGGGGCCAACACGAAGAGACTGCAGAAGATGTCATTGCTGGATCGTCGGAAGGCAGTCGAAGACGACAAAAGAAGAAAGAAAGCAGAGGAACACAATCAGGTAACAGGGGCTTATGGAATGAATACCTCAGCTTGGGATGCTTTAGAGTCTCTGAAGTCCCCGATAGGACATTCAAACTCGAACGGAATATCACAAGATTCGCGAGTGGACTCTGTTGGGTCACACCTTTCAGAATTCGAGGCATCCGCACCCGTCAACCATAAATCACGCTACCCTACCACAGAATTTTTAGAAGATGACGATCCTTTTGACTTGAAGTCTCTGCCTAAGATCGCAAATGCTCCATTGACGAATGATAATGATAATGGTGACGATGATTTCCTAGGGGAGTTGGGTAAACCACTTTCAGCGAATGTTAGGGATAAGATGGATACGAGATTTTCGGAGGCGATAGATCCTCAAAACGCCAGAGGAGCGTCATCGTCAATCAAAGTAAGTGCACCAAGGAGGGATGATCCCAGGGACTCTGCTATTGCCTGTATGGTAGATATGGGATTTACGGATTCCGACGCTAGGCGAGCGCTTGCAAACACCGACACTGGTCTCGATGTTCATGCAGCCATAACAAATGTATTGTCGAAAGCTCACCAAAACCAAAGGCTGTCACCTTCACCTGCTTTAGGGATTCCCCCAGATAATCGTCGAGAGGAAGACTCTGGTCGAAGTACGCCAACAACTGACATTGGTCAGAGTTTCCTAAAAAATGCAAATATGCTCTGGTCGCAAGGGCGAAAAAAAGTCGCGCGAGCTATTGAGGACTTTGGGCGAGAGGAAGATCCGACGCTTCCAAAGTGGATGCGGCCTGATCAAAGTAACCAAACTTTAAATCCAAATCGTACTGAAATTACCGAAGAAGCTAAAGCTCTTGAAATGAATCATAAACAAATAAGGAGGCCGGTTACTGCTGGATCTACAAGGCCAATTCGTAGAGGCGATGTGACTGATGAAGTGTATACGAGCCCTGCAAGACGACGTCAAGATACGAGGCTGTTCGAAACATCTTCGCAAGTATCTAGACCAAGTTCAGTACCGAATCAACTCTCCACGACAAGGTCCACGCCACCTCTCCAGTCTCCTGTAACCCAGAATATTGATAGCAGAGCACAAAGCCCTTTGCTCAGCATGAAACCCAATGCACCCATCGCAAAGAAGGAGCCTATACCGATCCAACCATCATTTAATTTCTCGCAGGAAACGTTATCTCCCAAGGCTATAGATCAACTCAATACTCAACGGGAAATTGGTTCGGCAGCGTTCACTCGTGGGGATTATTCCGCAGCAGTACATGCCTATACTATCGCTATTGCTCAGCTTCCTGGAAATCATGTCCAGTCAGTCGTACTTTGGTGCAATCGTGCATTGTGTCTGATGAAGATTGGAGACCCTAAAGCAGCTATTGCAGACTGTGACGCAGTCCTACATCTGGTCGGGCTAAATCATTCTCACAGCGTACAAGTAAATGGACAAAGCAAGAAGCTTAGAGAGTACTGGGCAAAGGCAATTACGAGACGCGCTGAGTGTCTAGAACAACTGGAACGATATGCTGACGCTTACGACGCATGGGACAGAGCTGCTGTGGTTGGTGTTGGCGGATTGATAGCTGTGGAAGGAAAGCGACGTATGGAGAACTTGATAACGAATACACCGTTCAAAAGACCTGTAAGCACTCCTGCAAGGAAGGTGGCCAAAAGTACGAATGGCAGTCGTAAGACAGGCGAAGCAGTACGGCAATTACGAGTAGCTGAGCAAAAAGCACAAGAAGAAGATGATCAGCGATTTGCATTTCATGAAAACGTTGCAACACGGACATCAACATGGAAAGGAGGCAAAGAGAATAATCTCCGCGCACTACTTGGCTCATTAGAAACAATACTTTGGCCCGAAGTAGGTTGGGAAAAAACTAAATTGGTCGATCTGGTGCAGGCTAAGCGCGTCAAGGTAGTGTATATGCGGGCAATTGCCAAAGTCCACCCCGACAAACTTTCTGCAGATGCAAGTGTTGAGCAGCGGATGATTGCAAGCTCGGTCTTTACTGCTTTAAATGAGGCGTGGGAGGCTTTCAAAAAGGAATTATGATTATGATGAATACGAAATACAGACGATAGAGGCATGTTATGGAACAAAATTCATTCTTGTCAGACATCACTGTCCTTAGTTGACAACTATTGCGGAACTTTACGGCAGTAGTCTGGTCTTGCCAAGATGATATTTACCTCTCGCACATAGTTGCGATTTGCTTTCAGTCGGCATTTTAAGCTGAAACCCCAAACCGATCTGCCTTTGAGGAGCATGGAATGCGAGCAGTATGTGTAAAAGCTTAACACAAACTTAGTCCCGCGGATATATACCCCGATCATCGCAAAATGTTTATATTTTTCGTCTTCCGCAATTTGGAATCCAAGATATTATTGTAATCATGTCCTTCGTTCCTGAACAATGCCTGCCACCAACACAGTGATGAAGTTGGCCGGATAATTGTGCTTCAGCTAGCAGAAAGGTGAGTATTACATGATGAGAGACTTTGTTCTGAGAATGCACTGCATTCATTGCTGCGTATTTTTTATAGACTACAACGGTATCTGACAATTACTAACACTCACAGGATGAAACATGCAATGAGATCCAGTCATAGGCATGGGAAATAAAAAACGCGGTCATGGAATAGGCCAACTTCCATTTAACATTGTCCATCTGCCAACACTAGTTGCTCATAATCCAGTTAGTTGGCTTCATTTCATGTACGTTTGGCTGTGGGAAACGCCCAGGCAGCCAACCTATCATGGAACGCTTGATGCCGAGACTCAGTCCGTTCATGTAGTCAATGCGTTGGAAATGGAGGAGCTTTGGCTGCGTGGTTACTTTGGTAAAGGAAGTCTTAGTCGAAGCGAACCTTCGTGGGCCATACGGAATATGCGTGCGCAAGGCATACTAGGTCCACAAGAGAAACTCACAAGCGAGGAGATCACCATGAAGAGAAGGTTACAGCGTCGGAATTTCAAACAAATTCGCGCAGAACAAGAACGGAAAAATCATTTGGAGGTTTTGCGCAGGGAAGGAAAAGTCGAATCTGAACCACTTGTCGATGAAACTCCTGAGGAAAGCCGTAACGACGCAAAAGCTGTGGCATCGACGGGTTTGCTGTCGTTACACAACACCACCTCTGAACATCTTCAGCTTAGCCTTGAGGAGGCATTCTTTCTGTCTTATGCTCTCGGAGTACTCGAGGTACGCAATGGTTCCACGAAGCTAGATAGCCATGAGATCCTACGCTCCTTCTGCAATCTCACTACTAGCCCACCAGGATTCAATCTTTTCCTTGTCCGCTATGTGGCTTACCATCACTTCCGCACGAGTGGCTGGGTAGTCAAAAGTGGAGTTAAATTCGGAGTGGACTTCCTTCTGTACAAGAGAGGTCCATCGTTTTCTCATGCTGAATTTGGTATTGTCCTCTTGCCAACTCTCCATGCTTCAATAGGAGAAGGATCGCCTCAGCTCAATTGGCACCAACTTCATTGCATCAACAGGGTCAATGCGCAAGTGCGAAAGACTGTCATCTTGGTCTATGTTGAAATAATAGAGACAAGAAAAGCACTCGAAGCAAAAGGGTCCATTAGGGAAATGTTAGAGTCCTTTCGGATCCATGAATATGCAATACAGCGCTGGCAACCAAATCGGTCTCGTGATTGAATATGTACATAGATCCGCATTCTCTATTCTATGATGCTACATTTCACCCTAATGCGGCATCGACGGCGGCACATGGCTTCATTCCTGGGGTCCGACTCACACAGACAAAATCTCCTTGGCTTGTTGGGCATTTCTCCTCCACCGCCGGAAAACGACACGGGCAGTCCTCAGGTCCAGCAACACATGAGAGGGTGTTCAAGCAGAGAAACTTATCACAGTCGTTCGCTATGTCATCAAAGTTTGAAGCGTACCATTCCCCTGGGCTGTACTCCTGCCGCCGATGTTGCTGCTGTCCTGGGTGGCCTCCTTGAGCCCCAAACATCTGCTCAAAGATATTTCCAAACTGTGCATTGCTTCCAGTCGCATGGAGGAAAACAAGTATGGTGAATGGCCATATAGAAGACGTCCTCATCTTGCCAAGTTGCACAAAAATTCTATGCACGTGATCTGAGACAGCAGGCTTTGACCACGGCGACGGCATTATGAGTGACCGCGATCTATACCAGGAGTTCAGCGATGCGGCGTTGATGCATTTTAATACAATAATGCAAGGTGCAATTGGACTGCCTATGTATCTGCCCCATCGTATGCTCGATCAGGACTTCAAGGACATATTCTGTGAAGAGGCGCGGAACGCACAACCAAGCCGCCAGTGGCGCGCCCCTCGAGAAGCATGCAAGACGGAACTAGCTTCTCACGGCATTTTTGAACTGAAATGGAAGAATTTAGATCATATGGGGCATGATAGAGAGGACAGTCATGAAGAGTCTCAGATTAACGAGTACGGAGAGTCTGTCGTATCAACCTCAACGCAATCCACATCACGCACTTTTCCAGATGGGAGTACAGTCACCAAGACTATCAGGTCTAGACGCTTTGCAGATGGTTCGAACGAACGTGTGGAGAATGAACACAAAACTCCGCCAAAATTCCCTGCCCCTACCGAGATAGATAATGGACCCGGCTGTTCTCAGCAGCGAATCACTGATCTCGCAGGTTGGCCTCGTGATGAATTCATGAAGACCAAGCAACCGGCACAGAGAACTTATCGCAAGATCGACGTACAAGAAGGTGACGGCACGCGGCCCAATCAGATAGAGAAGAGCGACACACAGCAGGTTGACAGATCACTCAAGTCGGGTGAGAGAGATTTAAACCATACGTCCAGTCACGGCGAGGGAAATGAGGGAAAGGCTAAGAGGAAAGGCTGGTTTTGGAGTTGATTGGGAATTTATATAATTGGCTCTACTCCGTTCAATACAAATCATGATTTCGTTACTTTATTCCTCCATCAATGCGAGAGACGATTCGCTAGCTGTGAGGAGCGTATAAGGTTGTCTGCGCCAAATCTTTTGCATCATAAACTCCCAGAGAAAAATGAAAAGGGCTCTTAACGCCTCATACAGACCCCAGGCCAAAAACCCCCAAAATACAAACCATACAATTCGGCGACTATGTAATACAATTGAATGTGGATGACAAAACTCTCCGGTGAATGAGTACATTCCTCGAGATTCGCTGTAAAGGAAACCCATGTTGAGAGCTAGAAGGGGTGCCCACTTGTCGTAGGCGGAGTTAGCTGGAGGATACGAAACTTGCGGTGGGCCTGTTGCATCGCTTAAAAACGACGTCTTGCCCGTTCTGAGTGCCTCGAGGAAGTCTGATTCAGAAATCGATTCTACACGGGCAATGGTCCACCCATTGGGTACAGTAGACTCAAAGTGCATATCAGATGATGCGATGAGAGGCATACCATGCCGCTCACTCCAACGCAAAGCAGCTAAATCGAGTGTGTTGCCATGCAGTGACTCAAATCCATCAACTCCCCAGTCAGTCAAGGTCTGCTTGAAAGGATGATCTGGAAGCGTTGGAATGTGATATCCCCATTCAATAGAATTGCTCCATGGAAGGTGATTTACAATGACCACTCCGCCTAGAGCATGCGTCCGATCTATTGCGGTGCGTAATTCTTCATCAGTCGGCTTCGCAGAAGGTGGGTCTATTGTTTCATTGATCCCAATAAGGTTCATGTGAATTCGACAGCATGTATATTCGACGGCTGGAATGACCAGAAGTGAGTCGTTGTAGTGCTCGCGAGCATAGGCCTGTGCTTTTAATCCTCCACTGATCGTGTTATGATCCGATACGACAAGAACATTGAATGCATATGCTCGCGCCCACTCCACCAAGTTTTCGGGATCCAAAGATCCGTCACTCTCGGTGGTATGTGCATGCATCTCCGCAAATACGTTCCACTCCCCATCTTCAAAAGAAGGATCCCAAGCTTCCAATGTACTCAAATCTTTAAGATCAACGGTAAAATCGTAGGAGGTCTGATTGGGAATATTGTCTCGGGGGATGCGGAAGGTTCGAATGATGATGGAGAAGGCAATGAACAGGCCGATGATCAAGACAATATGTCCTAGACGGACCAATGGCCCAACACTCCTCCCAGCTACTTCTCTCCATCTAACCCTGGGTATCATCTTCCATATTTCATTCAGGCCAGGCCTCACCATGGAGGCGGAGGGTTATTTACCGAAGCGAACGTCCAAGGACGAATCATGGAGATGGACGATCCACCGTCAGAAGGGGATTTGTATGATACAACGACCGAGACCGAGGATGTGGACGAATCTTCGTTGTCACCCATCATCGCCAGACCGTCTTTATGGTCGATACTACGCAGTGCTGTTATTAATATGTTGCTTCCGTTTGTCAATGGCATGATGCTGGGATTTGGTGAAATAATGGCACATGAGTTTGCATTCAGACTAGGCTGGGGTGGAACTAGAGTCTTTCCGTTAGGAAGGAGGCGACAGGTTGGTCCAGGCGTTGAAATGACGGATTACGGGGGCTCACAGGAAAGGAGAAATGAAAGAAATCTTAACCGATTGGACCAGCTGGATTGATATGGAAGGAGAAGCGTTTGTATGCATCCACTACACATGATAGGACAAGGGAATATGATGTTCATGTATTTACACTTTAGATCTCGGCTTACTCCTCCCCGCAACACGCTTTCGTTGTCTTTCTTTCCGTGCTCGAGTTTCTGGATCCATATCTTCAAGCTTAGCCGGCTTCAGGGTCGCTCTGTTCTTCAAGGCAGTCTGATAGTCTTTTTCACGCTGCTTTTCCATAGCTTTTTCGCGAGCCACTTCAGCTTGATCTCTAAAAGATTTCATCATTGCATTAAAGTTCTCACGAAACCCTTTCGGAGCCCGGGCTATCTGAGACTTTTCCAGTTCTTCTTTAGAAGGCAGTGGTGGTATCCTCAAAAACTTTCGAGCTCCGGGACTTCTCAAAAGCATGCCTTGAAGGAATGAAAAGCATGCATTCGCGACAAAATAGACAACGACTCCAGCGGGTAAAAACCGTGATATAGGAACGATAACGAGAGGAAGAATAGACATGACCCTTAGGACTGACTGCGACATGGCGGTGGTCGATCCGTTTTCACTCCCCATTTTGAAAGTGCGGTAGCTGATGGCAGCACTGATTGCTCCCAATCCAAAATACACGTCAGGGGTTGTCAGGTCGGGGAACCAAAGCGCTCCACCATGCGTGAAGCCAGGGACGGGTAATTCACTCATCTTCATGATGGCACGATAGAAGCAAAAAAAGACCGGGATTTGAGTGAGACCCCATAATGGGTCTAACCTTCGTACCCCTGCTGTCTTGTATAATTGTGAGACCGCCATCTGAGCTCGACCTGATTCTATTTTGTCACCCTTCATCTGAGCTGCCCTCATTTTTGCCATCTCGGCATTGATTTCAGGTTGATACTTGGCTAGTTTCCCCATGGTACTGGCAACCTTGATGCTTACAGGAAGCATAGCCATTCGGACAACCAGGGTCGAGAGCATAATCGAACCCCACCAGGGCAGTCCCGATAGTCCATGCATCCAATCAATCAAATTGGTTAGCGTTGATGTCGGTCCCCATCCATTTCCAAGACCTAGAGCATGCAAATCATGTACTTGCTGTGTAGCTAGCTCTGCAGCTTCAGAGGTGAATGGTGCCGCAGTCTCATTGAGTGATTCTGGGATCTTTTGCAGTTCTGGGGTGGAGTGTAGGTCTTCGGAGTGTGGGAGAATATTACCGCCACTCGACCATCTGACGCCAACAGCTATCCTGCTTGGATAACATCGTGGGCCAATTGCCAGTCGGTGGCTTCTCCAGCCCCTCTGCAGCAATGAGGCTCTCGAACCCAGCATTACGGCGTATATTCGGCCTCCAGGCACAGGACCCCCAAGTCGCGATTTTTTAACTTTAAATTCTGACATTTCCATCTGATAATTGCACAGCCCCGGGAACGACCAACGAAGGGCTGCTTGCGTAACGAGAGTCGAGAGCTTTGGAGAGCGCTGATTCCGATCTGCGTAGTCTCGGAAACCTTATACTAGTCTGGGTTGCGGTTGATTGCGGTTGATTGCAGAATAACCATTAGAATTGATTGATGCAGAGCCTTCGAGCAGCAAAGAATAAGCTAGCAGATCCCCTGCGGTCGAGGTCTTCAACTCGAAACCAGAGTTCTCTCATGGCTGAGCGGGAACCATTGATGTCGCATGATCATAATAGCGGGGGATTTCTCCCCCATATGTCTATCGGCTCGACCTTCCACACCTGCAAAGCTGTCTTGTTTTCAAACTACATCAACGTTCTTCTAGTCTTCATACCTCTGGGTATTGTCGGTGGAGCATTGGGTTGGGGCTCAGTCACTGTATTCATTCTCAATTTCTTTGCTATCATTCCCCTTGCTGCTCTACTGTCTTTTGCAACGGAAGAACTTGCTCTCAAGGTGGGACAGACCATGGGTGGTCTACTCAATGCTACTTTCGGAAATGCAGTGGAACTCATTGTCTCGATAGTTGCTCTTAGACGGGGAGAGATACGAATCGTGCAATCCTCCATGCTCGGATCTATTCTCTCGAATATTCTACTTGTTTTGGGAATGTGTTTTGTTGCTGGTGGTTTAAAGCACAAAGAACAGGAGTTCAATACAACTGTCGCGAGCACAATGAGTTCTTTGATGGCTGTGGCTACTAGCTCTCTCATAATCCCCGCCGCAATGGCAGTTACATTGCCTAAAAACCCTGAACTTGGCGAGAAGATATTGGTGGTTTCTCGTGCAACAAGTATTGTGCTACTCATACTCTACATCCTTTACCTTTTCTTTCAGCTGAAGACTCATGCTAGTCTGTATGATGGCGCGGCCCAGGAAGCAGAGGCTGACCAGGAAGAAGCGACCCTAGGGCCTTTTGGAGCTTGTGTGCTCTTGGTCTTAGACACGGTCTTGGTGGCAGTATGTGCTGAGTATCTTGTGGGGAGCATTGATGACCTGGTCACCACAGCTGGTATATCCAAGACTTTCATCGGTCTCATCCTCATTCCTATCGTAGGAAATGCGGCCGAACATGTGACGGCAGTGGTCGTGGCTACCAAGAATAAGATGGATCTCGCGATTGGGGTGGCAATCGGCTCAAGCATGCAAATTGCGCTACTGGTCACACCGTTTCTCGTTATCTTGGGATGGATCATTGACCAACCTATGAGTATGAGATCCAATCTATTTGATATGCTAATGCAGATCTTTACTTTCATTCTTTCGAGACTGCTGTCCTTTTCATCTCAGTACTCGTCACAAACTACCTTATCCAAGACGGGAAGTCCAATTATCTTGAAGGGGCAATGTAAGCTTGGGTTGTCCTACGTGGCTAACATCAGGCTTATGGGCATATACGTGATCATTGCGGTATCCTTTTACGTTTATCCAGACGAAGTCAGTACTTAGTTCCAGCTGGCTAGTAAATAGTTAATTCATTTTGCAGGTCAAGTAGTCTTCTTGCTGCAAGCCATCAACCACTCACTATCCACACTATGCAATATCTTCCATCGCTACAATGACTTATACTTTTGAGTCACTTGCCACAGGTATATTTGAAGTTGAAGCTAACCACAGAATACGCAGACGAAGATGCTGCGTTGGATCCGTATCATGAAGATCTGTTTGCGTATACGTCACCAAATCCTATGTTTGGGTATGAAATAACTGAGTATTCTCCGAGCGGTCTAGTCTTGGACGACTTTGATAGGCAGTTATTAAGGGATGGGGACGAGGAAAGAGCGCATGCTGCAAAGCCGCGTCCTCAGACACAGTTTCTACGACAGTTTGCCTTCCAAGAGTCGTCCTCACCCTCGGATTTGTCATCACCACTCGCAAGGCCAGTGATCAAAACGAAGGCTACATCTAAGCAAGCTGTACGAAGGTCGCAATATGTAGACATTCCAAAGCCCCGACAGACAAATATTACACGTTCTCCTCAAGCAATAGCCCTTCAACATGCGCCCCCTACAGTTCATAATATTAAACTTATTCCCGTATGTGTTCTACCTGATCAGATGCAAAAAGTGTTTGCTTTTGAGAACTTCAACGCTGTACAATCTCAATGCTTTCAGGACGCTATTCAGACTGACCTAAATATGGTTGTAGCAGCACCTACTGCATCGGGAAAGACAACTATTTTCGAGCTTGCTATTTGCCGTCTACTCTCGGTAACGTCTTCGTTAAGCTACAAAGTTGTCTATATGGCCCCGACAAAGGCTTTGTGTAGTGAACGCAGAAAGGACTGGGAGAATCGCTTCGCAGCTCTAAAAGTAACATGTGGAGCACTAACTGGGGACACAGATCAAGCTCAACTGGCTAGTGTGAAAGAGAGTGACATAATCATCACTACTCCAGAGAAATGGGACAGTATGACCCGGCGTTGGCATGACCACAAGAAATTAATGGAAATGGTGCGTCTATTCTTGATTGACGAAGTACACATGCTTAAAGAGACAAGAGGTGCAGTACTTGAAGCAGTGGTGAGTAGAATGAAATCAATTGGAACATCAGTACGCTTTGTCGCGTTAAGTGCGACTATACCAAATCCAGAAGATATTGCACTGTGGCTATCTAATAACGATTCCAACGGCTTATCACCGGCAAAGCTGCATCGTTTCGGAGAAGAATTTCGGCCAGTAAAACTGGAAAGACATGTGTATGGCTACCCACAAAAAGGAAACGACTTTATGTTCGAAGTTCTGCTGAATCATAAGTTGTTGGACATCATTTCCAAACATGCTCAAGGGAAACCTACTGTCATATTCAGTGGAACTCGAAAGGGATGTTCCAGCGCGGCCAAAATATTGACAAGTGCTCTTTCGGCTAATTCTGCCAACTGGCCATGGCGACCTCCAGGTAAAGAATATGATTTCAAAAATGCTGAGCTTGCCTTATATGTACGAAAGGGAGTGGCTTTTCATCACGCTGGCCTGGACCCTTCCGACAGATCTCTAGTGGAATCATTGTTCAGTCGTGGGGAGGTACCTGTTGTATGCTGTACCTCAACACTAGCAGTTGGTGTGAATTTTCCTGCTCGTCTGGTCATTCTAAAGAATACTGTTGGCTGGGCTGAAGGTGGTACCCGGGAATATATCGACCTGGAGATCATGCAAATGATTGGACGAGCTGGGCGACCACAATTTGACGACGTGGGAGTGGCAGTAATCATGACGGCTCAAGAAAAGAAACAGAGGTACGAAAATATGGTTAGTGGGATGGAAAAGATCGAGAGCTCTCTTCATTTAAATATTGTGGAACACCTAAATGCTGAAATTAGCCTGGGAACAATCACGAACTTGGTTAGTGCTATCAAATGGCTGAAATCCACATATTTCTTTGTTCGGATCTCCAAAACTCCAGCATTTTATAAAATGGATGGCATTAAATCTGGAATGAACGTCGAAGAATCTTTGGAAAAGTTGTGCCACCGCGACCTGGGATTACTCGAAACTGCTAAACTTATTGAGTTCAAGAATAAAAGCTTGTTTTGCACAGAAAGTGGTCAGGCGATGGCAAAATATTACCTAAAGTTTCAAACAATGCAGATGATTATCGCTACTCCTTCGAAGGGATCTGTAGAGACTGTTGTATGGAACCTTTGTTGCTTCCGCTAATACAAGCTCGAGGTCTGTTCACAGGCTGAAGAGTTTCGAGACTTTAGAATTAAGAGCGGGGAGAAGTCGTTTTACAGAAGCATTAACAAAGATGCTGGCATGCGTTTCCCACTTGCAGTCGATTTGAAAGAAACTTGGCACAAAATATTCATTCTTATTCAATTCGAATTAGGCTCTCTTGAGATTCCCAATTATGAAGGTGCACAGAAATTACTCGCATCTTTTGCCATGGAAAGGAGCAATATCTTTCAGCACGTCACGCGTGTTGCAAAGTGTCTGACTGACGTTAAACTTCTCTCTGAAGATGCGATAATCGTGAAGAATGCCTTATCACTCTGTCGCTCATTTCGCGCAAAATGCTGGGAAGATTCTCCAAATGTCCTACGGCAATTGGACAAAATTGGACCACTCGCTGTCAAAAAGCTAGTTGGCAAGGGAATTTCTTCCTTTGAGGACTTGCGACATATCGACGCCCAGTTGATTGAAGTCGCACTTAGTCGAAATCCCCCGTTCGGTAGTACCATACTTCACGACTTTGCGGGAATTCCTTGGTTTAAGTCTCAAATAGAATTGATCAGCCAAAGGGTGTGCAACAATGAAGTAGATATAAAGTTGCAGCTCAAAGTTGCTGTACAAAGTGAGCATACTTGTCGAGAATGGCACCGTGACTTGCTATTTGCTTCTATTATCACTTATACTGAGGAAGGAGTACTTCTGGATTTCCGACGAATCCCTATATACCACTTGAATAATCGAGGCAATTACAATGTGCTTACTAGGTTGAAACAATTTACCCATTTGATCAAGTGCGAGGTATCATGTGACGAAATTCCAGGGATTACGAATCATGTCGAACTCGAAGTGCATCTTGACCAAAATGTCTTTCCAACTAAAGAGGAGAAGCCGCAAACATCGGCACGAAAAGTGTCTTACGAGGATGAAGAGCTAGATTCGTTTATGAGTTCGACATTGATCGGTGAATCTGACAAGCTTGCTAGAGAAGGGACAAGGCATCAAGCGCGACCCTCAGCTACACTTACAGCTTCAAAACAACTGCCAAATGGAAACTGGGAGTGTAATCATAAATGCAAAGATAAAAACATCTGCAAACATCTCTGCTGCCGAGAAGGAATGGACCAACCTTCGAGATCGCGAAAACCTTCACTACCTACAGAGGCAATAATGGAAGACAAGCAGACGCCTAAAGGCCAAAGTACGCTGAACTTCTTTGCTACCCCAGCCGACCCTGTTGATATGGAAGCTGGTGAAGAAGAAGCTTTGTTCGACAGCTTGGATTTGAATCATATTCCTGTCATTGACATTTGTGGCAAACCGGATTTACCTGAGAAAACGAATGAAAATAACTTCTTGAAGCGATTAAATGAGCTTCATACCAGCTCTCATTCTCAAACAATGGAATTTGAGAAGCTACACAAAACTCCCCAATTTCTCAAGTTTGTAAGCTCCGAAGCGAGTGATTTTACGGGTAGTCCGACCTTTCAAAAGTACACTACACTGGCATCGGAAAAATCGCCCGGAGACCAATACAAAACGCCAACCTTATTCCAGACCGAAACTTCAGACGTGGACGAGGTAGCAAATAATTCCAATCTAGCCTTGACGCCATGCACTGATACCTCCATTCAAATTACCGCAACCAAACGCAAGCTGAGCCCTTTTAAAATTGCTTTGGACTATCTCCCTTATTTGCCCAACAAAACGACTAAACATAGTGAGGCAAAGCCTGAATCCTCGAAATCGGAAGTTGACATAAATTCTCTATTGGACTTCCTGGGTCCAAGTGTCCGGCTGGTTGATGGCGAGGAAGAAGTACCGAACAACGAGTCCCCTATAGTCGAACACAAACCTCTCTCTAATCGTATCCCAAACAAAGACTGTCCATTGCTCAACAATGTTTTCACGTCGAACTTAATGAGTGGCTGGAGTCGGAGGTAACAAAATAATACTACACAATAATAAGCTACTCCTTATATTTATCGACAATTATATGCGATGCTTCTCAAAGATCTCCTCCACTTTTTTCATTTCGTGTTCACTGCCCAGCCAGATTGGCATCCTCTCGTGAATGCTTTTGGGCGTACAATCCAGGATCCTCTTTTCTCCGTTGAAAGCACGTCCACCCGCCTGTTCAACAAGAAATGCCATGGGAAATGCTTCATATAAACAACGAAGCTTACCCTCCTTGCTCTTCTTGTCGGCAGGGTATGCAAAAATGCCGCCATACATCAAGGTCCTTTGCACGTCCGCCACCATGGATCCAATATAACGTGCAGAGTAAGGTTTCTGGCCATCTTTCGGGAACTTGATAGAGTCAAAGTATTCCTTGCACGCAGCTTCCCAATACATGGAGTTGCCCTCATTCACAGAGTAGATCCCTCTCGTCTTGGGCATCTGCATATTGGGATGCGTGAGGATGAATTCGCCAAAGGATTGGTCGAGGGTGAAGCCATTGACCCCGTTACCGGTTGTGAGGACGAGAATGGTAGCAGCTGCATATAGAGCATACCCAGCGCAGACCATTTCCTTTCCTGGTCGAAGGACGTCCGCTTCGCTGCCCGAGGATCCGTCGCGAACTCGATAGACACCAAATATGGTGCCCACGGAGACCCCGGCATCGAGATTTGAGGAACCGTCAATTGGGTCACAGACGACACAGTACCTGCCATTATTGTCAAATACGATCGCTTCTTCCTGCTCTTCGCTAACAAGAACTTTCACCTTTCCGCAACTTCGCATTGCATTCACAAAGATCTCGTCGCCAATGACGTCCAATTTCTTTTGTTCATCACCGCTTTTGTTTGCTGCTCCAGCCAATCCAACCAAATTTACCAATGTTGCCCGTCGGATGTTGTACGCAATGAACTTGAAGGCAAATTGTAGAGCATTCAATAGCAGTGTGAAATCTCCAGTAGCTCCAGCTCCAACTTTTGCCTGCTCAGTCAGAATGAATCTCGAGAGCGTGACAAGGTCTGTGTTGAGCTCGAGAGGCTCTGCCGAGGGGAGTATGTTTCCAGTGTTCATGTTCATCTATCTGGTGAGGCTCGGTGCGGCGGATTCTGGGAATTCAACGTCAGGTGACCCATCTCGAAATTGTGCCAGGAACAACGCCGTTTGTGCACAGGCAAAAAGCAATGGTACGTGGCTCGCGACATTCTCATGATGGCAAACAAAATATCAAACTAGATTCTAAGACCTCATTGGAGTGACTCAACACTTTTCTCTGATTTTCCTTCCCTCTTTTGGCTCGCAAGACGCTAACTTTGAAACAGGTACGTTTTTCCCCAATCTTCCGTCGAGGACGAGCGTGTACACAATACATCTCCTGCACGTACGCGGGTGAAGACAATCAACACCTCTGACATACTGAGACTGTTCCATTCCAATTGCTTTTTGAGATTGCTAAGTCAAAGGTGAATACGTTTTCATCGACCATACACGGTATGTCTCCCATCTTCCTTCAAGGATGCGTTTGGTAATTACCGTCCCAGTGGCAATTCATTGCTACGCTGCAGACACAACTGGCTGATTAGACTGAGATCTTTTGCTTACTTGCATTCGAGAGCACAAACTAACAGACAGGCTTCAGCTTTGATTTCTTTGCTATATAGATACGGATTATACGGTAGGTTTCATTTCTTGGAAAGATGAATCCTAGCACTGGGCTCTGATCTACATGAGCGAGATGCTTTGGAGCCTCAGAAACTCCGTTTTGCTGACCCACTACACAATATTTTCTTGCAGACGCTGATTGATAGAGGTATGTGAATCTTTTCACTCATGATGAATCAGAAGACGAGTCTGATCATTTTTGACGACAATCTTCATATTTGGCAATATTTTATACTGATTCTTTGATATTCGCATTTGAACAGAGCTAACATCAAGACACTGCGTAGCCACTACAATACTAGTAAGTAAGCTCTCTTCTTTTGATGAACTCTACATTTCACGATGGTCTTCTGACATTGCGGATTTGACCGCTCATTGGAGAAATCAACACAAAGCCTGATACTCCCATTTTCATCAGAATGTACTAATTGGAAGGTGTATAGTAGAGTTTACTTTTGCACTTTTCTTCGATTTGCGGAAAATTGTTCCTCAGACGGCTCTTTCCTTTTCTTGGTCTTCTTCCCTTTACCATACTTGTCTTCGAGAGTGTCGATGAGGGCGTCCATCCGGTTTGCCTGACGTTGCTTGATAATAACCGCAAGGTCGCTTTCATCATTTACCTTCTTGTCAACTCCAATCTGCTGCATCATTTCTTCAGCTTCATTGGCTTCCTTTTGAGCGCGTTTTTGCCTGCTTTTGCGAGACTTTGACGTCTCATGTGTGTACGCCTTGAGTGCTGGAACTTCTTTGGCTGCAACGGCACTGTCTAGCACCTTCCGGAAACGTTCTTCGTCATCGAGAATGCTGCTACACATCACGTTTTCAAAAATAGCATCCATGGATCCATTGAATTCAATGTAAGCCTTCAGCAAATCCACATGTTCCTCCTCCGAGCCTTGGTATGTTTCCTTGAATTGCTTCACAGTATCTCCAGTGACCACGTCATCCCACATCTGCGAAAACCATTCCTTCCAATCAAATCCATCTTCGAGTCCTTCTTTCGTATTTCCCGTGGTATCATATCGTTTGCGTCTCACGGGGTCTGCCAAAAGGGCGTAAGCAAATGCTATTTCTTGAAACTTTTGGTGCGAGGCGTCCGTGTCGGTCCCAACAGCTTTATCTGGATGATACTTCAAGGCCAGCTTTCGGTAGGCATTCTTCACATGCTTCTCATCAGCGTCCTTGGCCAAATTCAAAACTTTGTACGGATCGCAGTCGAGTTCGTTCGTGATGTCCATATCAAGACGCGACGTTTCTCGAGATCACGCGATCTCCACTCTTTACTTGGCAGATTTTCAATGAAACTAGAATTACATCTCTCACTCGAGGTTCTTACATCTCAGGGTAAACTATAACTGTCGCTTGTTGCTTTGACTTGAGAAAGGATTAATAAACTCCTCTTTGTTTTGGACGGGCGCAGTGATTGAAGTACTAAAAGCCCCTGGACGCGGCAACGGTTGAATGACCCAAGCCTTTATGGTAATGGGAACAGGATCTTGGTGGTCGTTTTAATCCTTTTCTTTCCATTCGCCTTCGTGTTTACTTGATTTCTATGCATACTGCTGTGCTTTATTTACACATATCGGGGAGTACATACTACGGCGTTACTCGGAATTTAAATGAATTTCAGGGGCGCTGGGAAGGTTTTGGAATTGAAGTGTAAATGACGCTTCTGCATCATTGGTATGGAACTGTTCCATTGCATCGAAAAGAAAGACCCTGCATGAGATACGTCCACATCTTACAAGCTCACCCGTGACCTACATATCAACCTCCAAAATTGGTCACCCCTACCTTTGTACCAAATCTCCATAACGAAGAAATGACTGAGGATAGACGACGGCAGGCGCCGGGCTTCTTTGACCTTGAGGCAGCCAAAGCAAATACAGGCTATGCTTTGTTATGTCAGGCTTTGCCCGAACTCGAGTGGTCTCCGACATCTGCCGCATCCTCCTCAAGCCTCTCCTTGCCCGAAACACCTGTGAAACGACACAGTACTGATGTCCATGGCTTATTTGTACATGAAAAGCCGTCTATCTGGCAACGAGACCCTGCACCCTCTCAAGCTATCTGGGGCTCCTCTCTTTTTGCCTCGCCGGTCCTTTCTACCACCCCTAGCTCACCCAGTGAGAGCTTTGAAGCATCTTATGCCTACACTATGGCTCCAGAGAGGTCAGAGAGGCGGCTTCCTTGCCCGGTGCGGGCGAATCCTGCTTGCATGCTGAGCTACGCGAGAGCGTCGAAATATTTTATTATAAAGTCATATACAGAAGATGATATTTACAAGTCCATAAAATACGGTGTATGGACCAGCACCGAAATGGGCAACAGACGACTCGATCGCGCTTTTCGTGAAGCAACACGAAATGGGGGCGTAGTGCTGCTGTTCTTCAGCGTGAATACGAGGTGGGCAATTCCTTCTCTATAGCTCCTAAACATCTAGTGGACATTTTTGCGGGGTGGCTCAGATGGGCAGTCCTGTAGACCATGCGGATATGACAAAGGTAAAACTCCTTCGGACGAGGGCTCATCGTAGATCTGGTCGGAGGACAAATGGAAAGGGAGGTTCCATCTTATATGGTTGTCTGTAAAGGACGTGCCCAACAATGCGCTACGGCACTTGCGCGTGCCCAACAACGAAGGCAAACCTGTAACGTGTTCACGAGATACGCAGGAGCTCCCATGGGACGTAGGGCAGGAAGTGATGGCTGTTTTTGACAGCTATCTTGCCAGCACGTCGATTGTACACGATTCTGAATACTTTGAGCAAAGAGCAGCCAGTCTAGGTTAGAAGTTTTCTCCATAAGAAATAACCCGAATGGGCTGACCCCCGAGATGCGGCACATGTGTGTTCCCTCTTTGGGATGCAATGGCAGGGTAGCGTGCAGTTTCCATTCGGGAATTTCTCTGGTAGATCCCTTCCGCTTTGGGCATATACATGCGGGAGCGGTGTCAAAAGCTCGTCAAAACCTTGTTTCCTTTGTCCGTCCCGGCCAATAGGAGGTGAGAGCAACAGGCCGCTTTGTTCATCCCCATAAAAGGCTCGAGATGAATCGCCCACATTTCCCCAATCTGCCCACAACAGCACCCACCATATCTTCGCCTCCATTCATTTGCTAATGGACATTGTAGATATCTTAAACGAGAGCGGTCCATCTCATTCCACCCACGCTTGCACTTGGACAGGATGCAGCAAAGGCTTCAAGAATAATTCGGATCTTACCCGCCACACTCGCATTCATACCAAAGAGCGGCCCTACAAGTGCGACGTCTGTGGGAAGGCTTTTGCGCAGAAGAGCGCTGTCAAAGTCCACATGCGGACACACACAGGCGAGCGACCGCACCTCTGCACATGGATGAATTGCGGCAAGCGCTTTGCTGACGTACGTTCTTTCGCACACTGTTTCTGACTGACAGAGTTCGAGCCTTGGACGACATCGTCGCGTGCACACTGGACGACGCGGCTACTCTTGCGCGTATGAGGATTGTGGACGGAGCTTTTGTCGCAAGAACACGCTGGTCAATCACGCACGAGACCACAGAAACCATGCAATGGTCCCTAAAGACGCTGCAAAGAAAAAAGCGGCGTCAACATCATCCATCCTACTCGTCGATGCAGAAATCAAAAGCGAAGACGAACGAGGCCGTGTTGACGTGCCGGAATTCAAAATCATTGGTATACCATTCAAGAAGATCCAGGAAGGTATCTCAAGCTCTTTTTGCTTGGCCTCCTCCGCCTTCAAACTGGGCGCACCATATCCCATACGCCCGCGAGTGCATGGAGCAACAAACAGTGAAAACAGTCAAGGCTTATGGCAATCCAACATGTATTGCTCTGCTCACTTTTCATATCTAAACGTGTCACCAGAGGTTAGTGAGAAGGCTCTTGCTGCATACCCATCGTCTGTATACAAATATCACAACGACAAAGGCGAATTTTTACTCATTCCTCCTGAGAAGCTTTATTTGGCATAAGGGCTGCGCAGGCGCAAGCTCGTACGGAAAGTATTCATCACATAGGACATCGGGAGGGTCAATAGCATAGCATTAAATGAGGCCCAGGGTTATATCTCTCATAGCAAGTACTTAAAAAAAATGGATTCGTTCAATCATCATCAACAATCACACAATGAATCGATTTGGATGAAATTGAGACTTTCTTGCGTGCTTGTTGTGAAGTGGTATCGTCGCGTATTCGCTTCTGAGGCTGAGTGCTTACCATCGTCGTAGTTACAGTACGAGGCGTAGGTTTTGCAATGTGTGGGGTGGAAGCACTGATATCGTATTCTCCATCACTGCTCGAAATATCGGTGGATTCCAACACCCTTTCACTTTCCGCACATTTCTCGGTAGGCTTCTCGGTAGGCATTAAAATTTCTGGCATCATCGTCTCGTTGAGGAGTGGTTGCTCTTGGTCGACCATTTCATATAAATGGTCAATTCGCGTCCAAGGGTTGCAGTATTCCACCTTCCTACGGCCTTCTACCAGTCTGTTCTTCATAGCCATGGGTCGATTATTAGAAGTTGAGATTCGACTTTTGCGTACCAAATTCGGGGTGCTAAGGTAGCCTTCGCTTTGTAATCGTCGAGTGATCTGGCTCGCTGTTTGAAAATCACAATTCAGTCGCGTAGAAAACTCCATCATCGTACGTGGGAAGCCGCTTTTCCAGATCGTGGACAATGCTCGACGAATCAAAGTTAGATCGCGCATACTCTCGAGAAGGGAGGTCTCGCTCTTCCCCAACAAGCAAGTATAACAAAGTTGTGTCTTAGGGATACGCTTATCGTTGGCCGATGTGAAACCGTAGCACACACTGTGCACCCAGCAGCTGCATATGTCACATTGGATCATATCTCCCTGTTGACTCTGATCTCCACATTCGCAGTCGACGGCATCTTTTGATTTTTTGTCAGGAACCTTTCTCGCCCGTGTACGGAGTTTGCTAATAAGCTGTCGACCAGGCTGCATACGGATTTTAGCTGAATTAAGATACGCGTCATAAGCCAGACTTTGCTGAGAAGCTACTGGCTCTGGTACAATTGCACAACTTTCAGCCAACTGTGTTGCGACAAAGGAATCCGGACGTGAATTGTTCACCAGCATCTTACTCAGCTCGGACCGATTCTTCTGAACCGAATCATTGACGGGTTCTGCTGCATCGCGCCAAGCCGACTGTAAAGACACATTTGGCATGGGTTGCGAATCTGGAATACAAGTGGCTTTTCTGGTTACTCGCAAACGAGGGCGATTACTTGCCTCTTCCTCCCCATCAACCTGTTTCTGGTCTCCGGGCTTTATTTCAAGCTGATTCAGAGACGTAGAGTCTTGAATTGACATTACTTTTAAAGATACCGCATGATGCCCAGTTGAAAATGTTCCAGCTGTCTGTGAGAGCAACTCATCTCTACTCCCTAGCTTAAAATTTAGACGCTCCTCCAATCTTGCAGCGCGAAACAAAGGAGGTTCATAATTGAGTGGTGTAATGTCTGTATAAAATAACTTCATCTGGATATAACGAACATCCGGCAACGGCCCGAGATCTTGAGTAATCACAATCAATCGTCGTGTCATCTAAATAAGCACACATCCCTAAGATTACCTGTTGCAATTCCTGAGCACACTCTTTGCTAGATGTGCCGATGGTGTTGCCTAATCCATCTGAAACCTCGATACCGTCATAATAGTAGGCAAAATTAAATGTGTAAGACTCTACAAGGTCATACGGCTTCTCTGGGTCTAAAAAGACCCCAAACACAACTGACCTTAGAAACCTTTTTTCCATCGCATCAAACACTCCATGTTCGATCCAATCTAGAAGTTGATCACCCTCGGGAGTGCAACCCCTCTGCAGTTTCTTGACTCTGATTCCCGACTTTGTGTGGTTAGACGCAGACGAGAGGCCGATCCGCTCCTCTGAAAAGTTTTCGTCTGGGAACAAACCCCGAAGAAAGGTGATACAGCCAAACCCAACGTTGAGCAGGCTGCGGACGAGCTGCTGGCTTTGACCCAGGTTTACATGAGTAGTAGTAGATGAACTAGTGGTGGTGTTTTGAAGGGAAAGCTGGCCAACATTAGGTGCCATGAGATAAAGATGAGATGGATGAACCTTGCAGTCAACACGCCTCCTCCAAGAGAAAACACTCTCTCTGATGGGTGAGTTTGTTGTCAAAGGCTTTGATGAAACGAGTCAATATTTAGTCAGTATTTGTATCCAGATTGTTTCATTCGTCAGTTCGTTGGCTTTCGTTCGCGTATTGATTTTGACATCATCACTGCAGTCGACCGACTACCGGTACAGTATGCCATTGTATAATTGGCTCAAAATCGGCAGCCCTGCCTTACAAACCCTCATTCCTAGTGTTGCAGCTGCTTATGTAATCCAATTGGGCGTTGCACTACCCTCAATCTTCTTTCAGACAGATAGATTCTATGGTACGTATTGCTGAGGGAATGAATAATGATTGGTAGATTTATCTGGAAGTTTGACATACTTGAGCTGCACAGCTATGAGTCTGTATCTTCCTAGTCTACGAGCGAGGTCTTTGGCATTTGCAAACAAGCGTCCACTACCACCGATCCCATCTCTTATGCAATTCCACCCACGCCAGCTCATCCTTTCTGGCTTGACCGCTCTTTGGGCAGCGAGACTTGGGACGTTTCTCTTTCAAAGGGTACTCAAGTCTGGTGGGGATTCTAGGTTTGACGAAATAAAGAAGAGTGTTTGTAATTTTTTATGCAAACTAAACTATAGCCACTCAAATTTGGGGTTGCGTTCTTTGCCCAGGCTACATGGGTTGCAATTGTTGCTGGCCCTGTAATGGCTATTAATGCTATACCAGCAGCAGCTTTGCCGGCTATGGGAGTGCTTGATTACGCAGGGATTGCTGTTTGGCTTGGCGGTTTTGCGATGGAGGTGATTGCAGACCGCCAAAAAAACCAATGGCATCAAGCCAAGGACGATAAGAAACACCATGAGGATTTCATACACTCTGGTTTATGGGCAATGTCCCGCCACCCAAATTATGCTGGTGAAGCAACGCTCTGGACTGGTGCATTCATTACTGCCAGCCACGTCTTGAGTACTATGCCTGCATTCTACCCATCATGGGCAGGAGCAGCTGCACTTTCGTCTCCAATTTTCATCACCCTGCTGCTGCTGAAGGTGTGCTGATTGTGCCTCTTTGACTAATGGACAGGGCAGTGGCGTTCCCCCGCTCGAAGAGAAGAATAATAAGCGATTTGGAGGAAGGAAGGATTACGAGGAGTATAAGGCAAATACGCCTGTCTTCTTTCCCAAGTTATTCTAGGTCGTGTGTATGTAAGTGTTAGTGGTGGATGGTGCTGGCGTATGTCTATTCCCCATTCGTCCATCTCGCCTAATTTCTCGCGAAACGTGCGAGTCCCATTCCAAACAGAATACACGCCCCAAATATCAACACTCCTACAAAACACGCGAGCTTGCTACTTTGGGCATCAGGAAAGTAGCGTCTGCTCGGTTGTGCCTATTTAGACCTGGAAGCTCCGTTTTGGCCTTTTGGATCGCAAAAGTCGCGTGCTTGCTTGCTGCCTTCCTGCCTGCTCGCTCTCCTCGCATCTGCTGCTCCTGAAAAGAGCCTACGAATCAAGCCGTGATTATGGAAGCACCACGTGGAGAGAAGCGAGATCATGGGCGCCTGATAGAGACCCCGCCTCGCCTACCATCTGATGTGGGCGTGGTCGAGGACGTTTTCTCCCCTCCACGGACTTGTGACACTCTTCCAGACAGACAGACAACAATCGCTCATTTCAACTATGCTCCGACGACGAAAACCACAGTTGTGACTACAACTACAACTACTCACATATGCTTCCCCCCGTTGCTCCTACAACCGCCAAAGAATTTGGGTGATCTGGATCACAAAACGTACCCCTTGGTACACGCTCCTACTCCAGTAGCCATCAAAAACTTCACCTTTGAGCTAAATGGGAAAGTCTCTCACTTCAAAGAGAGCGATACTCCCGAACAATCTCTGGTGGAGGTTTGCACCCTATTGGCAAATTAACTAAATTTTAGCTTGAAGAGACCATCTGCAATCTACAGAAGTCAGATGGTACGATTCATACTGTCAAACACGAAGAGGATCGGCCCGAACTCTTGCATCCATCAAAGTCGCGGAAGCGGCCTGCTTCACCTCCGAATATGGCTGAGAGTAATCAAACCCCTGCGCGAGGTCACAAACGACAGACAAGCCGTGCTTCACAACTCCAGCTAACTGAAACACATCTGAGGAGGCTGGGCAATCTGTCTGAGCAGATAGCTCCTCGTCCAATGCGACCCGTCGTGAACACAGACCTCTCACATGGAGGGCTTCGGGTATCTGAACGAACATCTTTTCCTGATGAGCAAGAGCGCCCAAGTACTCCGCGCAACCTGTCCCCGTCGGCTGAAGGAGCCCTTACTCCTACCTCACAGCCTCTGTCATTGCCCTCACCATCAATCTCTCCAGTCCACAATGTTTCACGACACGAAATGATCAAAAATGAACAAACTCCTCACGCTCACCCTGGAAGTCCCACGCTGTTAGAGACACCAAAACCTTCGGATCGAATATTGATTTCTGGACCACCTCCAAGTATCTTGCGAATCCCCGATTTGGTTAGCTCCTTCGATACCTTGCATCCAAACGTGCAGACCTATGTGATGTATCAGTTCCTTCGACGCTGTAACAAACTCACTTTACAGTTCGTTGCCGGAGTGGTCAACCTAACTTTGAAGTGCGACTTTTTAGCGCTTCTTCCACTTGAGCTATCTCTCGGAGTCTTGAAATATCTTGATGCAAAGAGCTTGTGTCGAGCAGCACAGGTGAGCCGGAGGTGGAGGGCAGTTGTGGATACAGATGAATGGATGTGGAAGAATTTGTTTGTGGAAAGTGGTTTTACGCTGGAAGATGGTGAATTGGATAATACCGTTCGAAGTTGCCGGCTCGCCGATGACTGCTCGGAGGTTGAGAGGGGGGCAATTGTAGAGTTGCAAAATTCTCGCTTGGAAGGATCGACAGCCAAACGACACCTCTTCAAATCCATCTTCCGACGACACTATATCATTCGCCGCAACTGGACTACCAATGATGCCAAACCGCGACATATATCGTTCTATGGACACGGAAGAAACGTCGTGACTTGTCTTCAGTTTGACGCTGAGAAACTGATCACAGGTTCGGATGACACTTGCATCAACGTCTACAATACCCAAACCGGCCAATTGCGAAGAATACTACATGGACACGAAGGCGGAGTGTGGGCTCTGCAATACGTAGGCAGCCGGCTCGTTTCTGGCTCGACAGACCGGACCGTCCGTATATGGGACATTGAGCGGGGGGTGTGTACTCATGTTTTCTATGGCCATACATCCACAGTACGATGCTTACAAATCATGATGCCTACAGAAGTCGGGAAAACACCCGATGGAAACCCTATACTATTGCCTAAGTCTCCCGTTATCGTCACAGGCTCCCGAGATTCATCTCTCAAGGTGTGGAAGCTACCAGAGCCGCTGGACCCAGAATTCCACCCTATTGTGGGACCTGATGAAGTGACTACGGCCAACAATCCCTTCTTTTTGAGATCTTTGGTGGGGCATTCTCATTCAGTCCGAGCAATCTCGGGCTATGCGGATACTTTGGTTAGCGGGAGTTACGACAATACCGTCCGTGTTTGGCGTGTCTCTAATGGCGAATGCACTTGGCGTTTAAGCGGTCATCAACAAAAAGTCTACAGCGTTGTCATTGATCCCAAAAGGAATCGCTGTGTTAGTGGTAGTATGGACTGGATGGTCAAGGTTTGGAGTCTTGAGACAGGCACATGTATTTGGACTCTTGAAGGGCACACTTCTTTGGTTGGACTACTAGACTTGTCGCACGATGCGTTGGTGTCTGCTGCCGCCGACTCAACCCTGCGCATTTGGGACCCCGATAATGGAAATTGTCGACACGTCTTATCCGCTCACACTGGGGCCATCACGTGTTTCCAACATGACGAGCAAAAAGTCATCAGTGGAAGTGACGGAACGTTAAAAATGTGGGATATTAAGACAGGTCGATTCATCCGCGATCTTCTTACCGGTTTGTCTGGAGTATGGCAATTGAAAATGGACGAAAGAACACTAGTGGCTGCAGTCCAGCGAGATGGTGTGACCTTCATCGAAGTTCTTGATTTTGGAGCAAGTCCGGACACTCCAAATCTCGGGCAACGTATTGTCATTAATCAAGAGGAGACTGTTGCCGAGAACAGTGTTGGTGCGTCCGACGAGGACTAACTCATGTATAGAAAGCCATAGCATAACTAGCATCATATTAAGAATCATTGTTAATCATATGAGTGATTCCACTGTATGATCATCCATCATCTCTTGCTTGTCATCTTCCCTTGTGGCCCCGAATAGCCACTTCCATGCAATCTATCTCCAAACCTGGTACATAAGTAACCTCAATCCCAGCTTCTTGTAATTTATCTACACCGACGCACTTTACAAATGTATCCGGCTCCTTTACCCCCATGTACACCTTCTCAACTCCTGCCTCAATCAGATTATCAACACAAGGCTTGTTGCCAGAGAGTCGTTCACTACACGGTTCCATGGTAGTATAGCACGCAGATCCAGCTGGAAGCCGTCGAAAACCCAATTTTTGCAAGCAGACCTGCTCTGCATGTGTATTTCCAGGGAGTTCTCGTGAATACCCAGTGCTCAAGATGTTTCCACCCGCATTCACGAGCAGAGCTCCAACGCAGAAAGCCGTACTTGACGGAGTGCACTTTTTGGCTTCTTCCAAAGCAAGCTGCAAAAGATGCATATGTTTCTCCATTCATAACCCGTGCCAAGTAGCGTATATGTTAATGCTCAAGATTACGCTAAAAGATACGTTAGTGTCACGATTACGTGGACAATTACTTGTTTGATACGCTCTGAAGAGGTAAGACACCTCATGTTTTCCTGATTACTGCGACACGAACAATTGGATAGTGTGACACTTGCTGTATATACATTAGACCCCCCCAATAGCGGCGCACATTAGATAAACTGATCCAAATCTGTACGTTAGTACGTTGATGAAGTCCAATATACCCGAAAGCAATTGAAGCAGGCACTGCAATAAAGAGCTGTTTCATTGTTCCCGTCATAGCACTTTTATCATGTTGCACCGAGAATACCGCTGTCAAAGTAAATGCTGTCATTAGGCTCCATATATATTATTAAGGAACGTACCGATTATGAGAAGGATGAATGCTAGAGTCGACTGATTGGGTAGTGATACACTAGGTTGGAAGGGTTTCGATTGCTCCCATAGCTTCGTCGCATCGGCGTATGATTCTATACCCTGCATTGTCCAAGTTCGTAAATCACGTGGCATGCGACGTCAAATATATGGACGGCGGCGACGAGGATGCGAAGTACACATATGAGGCTCTTTCACAGGGGGTGCAGGTTAGAGAGAAGCTAGGTGTGATTGAAGAGCGGCAGGGTGTGATTGAATTTTGGGTGGTCAACAATGATAACGAACCAGAGTCGATGCAGATTCTCACGGGGTTGAAGAAAATATTCATGGCACAATTGCCAAAAATGCCGAGAGAGTACATTGCCCGGCTTGTGTATGACCGAAACCATCTTAGTCTAGCAATTGTGAAACGTGAAGGGCGATTTATGTCTGTCAAAGGTGGAATCACGTATCGACCGTTCAATCACCGCACATTTGCCGAAATTGTATTTTGTGCAATCAGCAGTACGGAGCAGGTCCAGGGCTACGGAGTACATTTAATGAATCATTTAAAAGACTACGTAAAGGCGACTACAACGCAGATTGCACATTTTCTGACCTATGCAGACAATTATGCCATCGGGTATTTCAAAAAGCAAGGATTTACGAAGGAGATATCACTGGAAAAATCCTTATGGATGAGTTATATCAAAGATTATGAGGGGGGGACGTTGATGCAATGCACGATGGTACCGCGAGTGAAGTATCTCGACGTTGGTCGTATGCTGGCGACACAGAAGGTAGCAGTCAAGATAAAGATTGCAGAAAATAGCAAGAGTCATATCATTTATCCCGGTTTGACGATTAACCCTGGGCAGCAAATCGACCCGATGCAGGTTCCCGGACTGAAGGAATCTGGGTGGACGCCTGAAATGGATGAAATGGCTGGACGGCCCAAACGGGGACCACATCATGCACTTCTTGCGCACCTTCTCAATGGACTGCAGGGCCACAGCTCTGCTTGGCCGTTTTTGCAACCGGTAAACCGCGACGAAGTTGCCGATTACTACGACGTGATTAAAGAGCCGATGGATTTCTCTACCATGGAATCAAAACTTGATTCTGACCAGTATATTTCGCCCGAAGAATTCATCAAAGATGCAAAGCGGATATTTTCCAACTGCCGATCCTATAATAACGACACCACCACTTATTGGAAGCATGCAACAAAACTGGAGAAATTCATGATGCAGAAAATAAGAGAACTCCCGGAGATATCTCATCTGTCGGAGTTCTAGCCTGTAAATACATTACATATTGTACATCATAATTTTGGAAAAGTACTTCAAGATTTCGGTGATGTAGCCTTTCGGATTTCGGTGTTCCGTGTGTTTCGGAAGTTCTAACCTACCATACCACTTTCCATTCAGACGGAACTTTTTGATCATGTCTTCTCCATCGCTTTGCATGAGGTCACTCAATGTTATGGGAGGAGGACTTACGTCAAGGTTGACAACGAGGCAAAGCATGCGAAGAGCTTACGCGTCAGCATCTCCGACCCAATCTTCTAATAATATAATATGGGCCGGTCTTGGAGCGGCTGTCATCGGCGGTGTTGTCTACTACTTCAACGGTAGTCCTCAAACTGATGCAAAACTTATGCTGCTTTCGAGGAATGATTCTGCGCACGGTGAACCGACTTTCAAAGGTGATGACAAATGGGTGGATCTTAAACTCAAAGAGATCATCAAATACAATCACAATACAAGCCGCTTTATATTCCACCTTCCGACGGATGAGCACGTGAGTGGATTGCATACCGCTTCTGCCATCCTTACCAAGTACCAAGGCCCGGAAGACGACAAACCGACAATGCGACCTTATACACCGATTTCGGATACTGATCGGAAGGGGGAGATGGAGCTTCTTGTCAAGCGGTATCCGAATGGACCAATGTCAGAAAAGATTCATAGCATGGCCCCTGACCAGCGTCTGTCCATGAAGGGACCTCTGCCAAAGTACGAGTGGAAGCCAAACAAGCATGAACATCTTGCCATGATTGCGGGTGGAACTGGTATTACGCCCATGTACCAGATCATTCGGGCAATTTTCAAAAATCCCGAAGATAAGACAAAGGTTACACTTGTGTATGGGAACATATCGGAAGATGATATTCTCCTACGTGAGGAATTTGCACATCTTGAGAATGAATTCCCAAATCGCTTCAGAGGATTCTATGTCGTTGAAAAAGGGAGTGATAAGCTCTCCGGCCAGAAGGGTTATATCACCAAGGATCTCTTGAAAACGGTGATGCCGAGTCCCAGCCAAGGAAACAAAGTACATGCGTTTGTCTGCGGGCCCCCGGGATTGTACAAAGCCATGAGCGGCATGAAACCAAGTCCACGTGAGCAAGGCGATCTAACAGGTATCTTGAAGGAACTTGGATGGCAAAGTGATCAAGTTTACAAATTTTGAAGAGACGGAGAATTGTACATGATCACTCCTTTATGTTATAGAAAATGATGCTTTCTTACATTACTCTTCGATATTCTGCGTTTGCAGACCCTTTGGGTTGCTCACATTGACAGCCTGAACATAGGAGTAGAGCTTCTCCTTTGCTCCTTCCTCGTCGTTTCGTTTTCTCGACACCCTTATGCGCATGCGGTAGGGAACACCCTTGATACCCCGGTGCCAAATCTCCTTGTTCAGCATAGGATCCAATCGAACGTCGTGCGTGCCCATCTGTTTGAATGCAAAATCCTTGATCTCCTTGACTGCTCTCGGCGCACGCTTCTTGAACGAGACACCGAATAGCCGCTTGTGCAGATGTATGGTGTACTCACGAGTGACGACGTCAGCGATCGCTGAGCGGGTTTTTTTCTGGTTGGGTGCCATATGGTGGTGGTACTACGTTGATTGGAGTCGTCGTCTAAAATCAGCAGTCTCCACAACGTAAGCCCTAACTCTACGCCTACCCCACAAAAAATCCAGGCAATGAAGGGTTGCGAGATAAGTCAGAGATATGGTGGAGCCAGTGTACTCGAACTCTTCATCACTTTGGTCTATTGTCGGCTTTAATACAAGTCGAGCGAAGGGTAAAATCGATTTTAGTGCGAGACTACGACCTCGAGAATGATGCTCGACAAATAGAGAAAGGTCAAGATACAGACAATAGCGGTGGCAAGCATCGGCAATGTGGTAGCTGTACAGCGTTAATTTGTATGTGTCACCCCGCCCACGTTTACGCAGTACATCCACTCGAAAGCGACAAGATCTGTAATTGGGATATCAGAGATGGCAAAGTTCAAAATCATGTTTCCCCACCCTGCCCGGGCAGCCAATAGGAGATGAGATGATCATCAATTACCTCATAATCCGGATTTTGTCCGTTTCATTTCCCAGCCACATCGTCACGCACCATGACTGAATCAATGAAGCATGCCTTGGACGGAGCCGTGACTGGTGCGAAGGATGTAATGACAGGAAAGGCTGGTGCCAGTAAGAAAGATGCTCAGCTTGCTACTTTCACACAAGAGTACAATGGAGAGAAGAAGCGCACCAACTATGGCGTCGGAATATCAAACACGGATTTCTGGCTTAGAGTGGTTGACGAAAAGAATGGCCGAGTGGGCCCATCGCTCCTGGAGGACAGTATTGGCAGGGAGAAGATTCACCATTTCGACCACGAGCGTATTCCTGAGCGAGTAGTGCACGCACGTGGTGTTGGTGCTCACGGTTACTTCAAACTGTATGAATCTTGCGAAGACGTGACTTCTGCGCATGTGTTTACAAACACCTCGCACACCACGCCGGTCTTTGTGCGATTCTCCACAGTGGCGGGTAGCCGAGGTTCAGCAGACACAGTTCGAGATGTTCGAGGCTTTGCCGTCAAGATGTACACGGAGGAGGGAAATTTCGACATTGTGGGGAACGACATTCCAGTGTTTTTCATTCAGGATGCCATGAAGTTCCCAGATCTCATTCACGCTGCGAAGCCAGAGCCAGATAAAGAAATTCCGCAGGCTCAGACAGCTCACAATAATTTCTGGGACTTTGCTTACATGCACAGCGAGGCTACGCATACACTCATGTGGGCGATGTCGGACAGAGGAATCCCACGATCATTGCGAATGATACAAGGCTTTGGTGTCAATACCTACTGTTTCATCAACAAGGCGGGCGAGCGATCGTTTGTGAAGTTTCACTACACTCCAGAACTTGGGGTCCACTCTCTCGTTTGGGATGAGGCTTTGAAGATTTGTGGACAGGACCCAGACTTCCATCGAAGAGATCTTTATGGGGCTATTGAAGCCGGTGCGTTCCCCAAGTGGAAGTTTGGTTTTCAGATCATCAAAGAGGCTGATGAACACAACTTTGAATTCGATATTCTTGATGCGACCAAGGTTTGGCCGGAGGAGCTTGTTCCTGTTCGGTACGTCGGAGAGCTCGTCCTCAACCGGAATGTGGATGAATACTTTCCAGAGACTGAACAAGTTGCCTTTTGCACAAGCCACATGCCTCCTGGAGTTACATTCTCCAATGATCCACTTTTACAGGGCCGAAATTTTTCCTACTTTGACACGCAGATAAGCCGCTTAGGTGGTATGAACTTTGAGGAACTGCCCATCAATCGACCGTTGAAACCTGTTTCAAACGACAACAGGGATGGAATGCGTCGCATGAAAATTACAAAAGGAAAAATCAATTACTGGCCTAATCGCTTCGAAGCCAATCCGCCGATGCCTCCATCGGAAGGAGGATATGTTGATTATAAGGAAGAGGTCCATGGATGGAAGCAACGCCTCCTAGCACCTAAATTTAAAGACCACCTCTCTCAAGCTCAGATGTATGTCAATTCATTGGCGCCTCATGAATTTGCCCATCTTGTGAGTGCAATCAGTTTTGAACTCTCCCACTGTGAGGAGCCACTAGTGTTTGATCGATGGTGCGAAGATCGCTTGGCGGATATCCACCCAGAGCTGGCAAAGCAAGTTGCTGCCGCCGCTTCTGGCAAGACGCCAAAGACGCCAGAAAAAGTTAACCCTGGCCACAAATCTGCAGCACTTTCTCAAACGTACTTTGCTCCGGAGAAGCCAACCATTGCGACGCGAAAGATAGCTTTCCTCCTAGCCGATGGTTTTGACAAGGGTCAGTACATGGGCATAAGCTCTGCATTGGCAGCGATGGGGGCATGGCCGATGCCCATTGGAACTCGCCGTGGACCAGTTTACGCAGCTGGAGAGACCCCGGGTAAGGACGAAGGAGTTATGACGGTGACTTCGCTGGAGGGCTTCAGATCCACTTTGGTCGATGCCCTAGTAATTGTTGGAGGACCAGATCACATTCTCAAGTTGCGCGAACAAGGACGGGCCATCCACTGGGTTCGGGAGGCTTTTGGCCATCTCAAGGCAATTGGAGCAGTTGGGGAAGGAGTTGACTTATTGCAGCATGTAGTTGTGCCGGGTGTCGACCTCGCACTGACTACCTCCTCAGACCAGGTTGTTGAGTCCTACGGTGTGGTCACTGCTCGAGCTTTACCGACTGGCAATGTTATCAAAGACGCAGTCAATCTTGTGAAAGGTGCCACGGACTTCATTTCAAACTTTGCCTTCCAAGTGAGTCAGCATCGATGTTGGGCACGGGAGACTGATGGATTGTCGAGCAAGGTTGCTTATTAAGAACGGAGGGGTAGTTTTGATGTATTGCTAGCAAAAGATAGTAGTAAACACAGTATGTCGACATATACATATATTGATGGCACCCTGTCACTCAGGGCTGCTTTCTTACTACGGCGGGGGGTTCGGAGGTGGTGCATAATTCGCCGGCATACCCTGTCCACCATGCTGTTGCGCTTGACCTATCTGTTGCAGCAAATTATCATCCGTCTTTTGCGCAAAGTTGCAGATATCACAATGAATTTCTTTGCTGTTCTCAATGGGAATGAGGGGGACAAAGCAAACGGTGAACCAGACGCGGCGCTTAACGGGATGAGCCGCAGTATTGTGACATCTTGGACAGTACAGCGTCATATCCTCGTATCCTTGGATTCGCTTGCTCATATCCTTGGTCCCCATTAAAAGTATGAATGCTGGGTGAGCAACGCTTTAGAAATGTCATACCCATGGTGAAAGTAGTGTGTGGTCGTGCTTCGGATTAACCGGGTGACGTAGAAATTTACGGGGAACATGCTATTTGACACCATGAGATATTTTGGGTCAAAACTAGCTGAACCGTCTGTAGAATGTACTCGCGTACATTGTATGGCACCCAGAGTGATGCTGGCCGCACAGCCAAAGGGCCTTATGGAGGTTATCAATTGTGGCTCTGAGGCTTAGTCGTACCCTGGCCGGGCTTGAAGAACAGATTTACCGGCTTGACCGACACTCTTCCGATCAGATCTATTGCGTCACCTCTGCCACCTGGGAAGTATAGGATAGCACTTGGAGACAAGCCCTGCTATTGAGATACTAAAGCAAAAGTGTGGCAGTGAATGGCGGAAAAGACGATCGCCATTGGTACATTCTAAGGAAAGCTCCATTTGCCTGAGAATGAGCTAAACGAAGTACTCTCTTGGAGTCACGTTAAAGGCTCGAAGGCTCGCTATATGGCTAGTGGCAACTCCAGTACTGATGGATATAATTGCATGTTCCATGTTCTACCTATCGTTGGGACTGCCATCTAACCCTGATTACTCCCATCCGCCAGGTGAAGTGAGATATGGGGCCAGTTTGGGACTCAATCGCCCTCTCCTCCCATTTTCTTTAACTCCTGTAGTGAACGTTGGTCGCACCTCGCTTAGATTTTCCTCATCGGCTGACACCCCCGCCTCCCTATTTCTCATCTGCAAGATCGCATTGTCGCATCCTGACGATTCCGAAACACCATGAAACGACCCAGAAAGAAGACTTCCTCGCAATGGGGTGTGAAGCAGCGTCCGCCACAAAATTCCCAGCCCTCCCATCCGCAACACGACTCGGACTGGGACTCTTTGACCGACAGCGAGGAAAATTGCACCCCCTCGCAGAGTATTACTTCGGGCGATCGCAAGATCTTCAAGTGGCGTGAAGCAACTAGGCCTTCTTCTTCTGCTGGAGTCGTTGGAGGCGCCATGGCGACAAGTCCGCGCAGTGCTGCCTTCGCTAAACGAAGGGTGCGGGGTCCTCGGATGCGACAAGATGGCACAAGCTCACCCATGTTCCGATCACATCACTTTGACCCCGCTGTAATTCTTGAAAACGGCGAAAAGGGTGCAATCTTTCTTGCTACGATGGCGATAGACGTGCTGAAGAAACTGCTCGTGGTCTTGCGGACGCCCATACAATGGATGCTCACTCTCTGGATCCTGTGCTTTGGTATCTCTTACTTCTACGCCCACTGGGCTGGTCTGATACAAAAGACTGTTTCTCCACTATGCTCTATACCGCTGATGAGTAGCAAATTTGCATTTTGCTCAGAAGAAAATATACCTCTCTACAAGCCAAAAGCTGATTACCCCAGCCTGATGGAACTGCAGGGCAATCTGGAAAGCCTTTTGGAGAAATCAGTTGGCGGATCAACCTTGGCCTTTGACCTCAAACAGTCTGAGATGGCGGTAAAGGACTTAAAGTCTCTAGTCACCATGTCGCAGCTAATGTGCCGCGAGAGGCTGGCCGCCACCCTGGAAGACTTTGTGCAGTCTGCTCGCTTTGCCGGTCGCGATTTGCAAAAGCTGGGATCTAGAGTCGGCGGCAGTGTAGATGGTGTACTTGCGGTGAATGACTATGCGCTTCGGGCTATCGAGGCGGCCAATCGAGCAAAAAAGCAAACCTTCCTCATCTCGGCGCTTACTCCCTGGCACACACCAAGCCACGATGAGATTAGCGACATCTTTGTGACGTCTATGAGCGTGCTGGAAGAGAACATGCGCAGTCTCATCACCGAGGCAGAAGTTGCCGTTGTTGGGCTGGACAACTTGGAGGTGCAGCTTATTACGATCCACGAAATGACGTCTCGGGAGAAGAGTCTGGTCGGACTAAAGCGAGAAACCCTGCTGGGAGATATATGGACAATGCTGGGAGCAAACAAAGACAAGATGAAGCAGTATGCAAATCACATTTTACTCTTGGAAAATATTTCTACCTATCGCAAGCGAGCACTGGCTCATGTAGCCGCCACCCTCGTGCAGCTGCAGCAACTCTCACAAGACCTGCAAGAACTCCGCGAACGTGTTTCGCGACCGGCTTTGTTGGCCGATCGGACGGAGATTCCTCTCGAAGTTCACATCCTTTCCATTCGCAAGGGCATTGAGAGGCTTGATGCGGGTCGAATGCGCATGAAGCAGCTGGAAAGCGATGCGCTGCATAAGATGATTGCCCCGCCGCCCGTAGAAATACGTATGTAGATGACGACATGACCTGGTACATAGTAATTCCATACCTTTTTATTTCATTCACCTTTTGCTTATCTTGCTCTCTCCATGGGACTCTCGTTTCCGTCTTGCTTCTTTTCGAGCCAACTCCCTCAGAGCACGGTCTTCACGACGCTCGGCCCGTGCCTTGCGTCTTTCCATTCTCATCTTTTTACGTGCTTGACGCTCGTCTGTGTCCATCTTCACAGTCTCCATTTTCACATCCTCTGTACACTTGGGAGCTCTGTCCTCCATGGTCCCTGCCTTTACGAAATTCGCGTACAGACCAGATTGGGGGGATGCAGTAGACGAAGGGGTGTGTTTGCGAGATCCATGCACATCAAAGGACTTTAGAGCAGAGTCAAATGCGTGATTCAGGGTATCTCCTAGCGAAATCCTTTCTCTGCCAATACCTGCTTGGTCTTTCTTCCGTGACACCAAGACAGGCTTGGCGATGCCTCCTGGCTGCAGAGCACGATTGGGGCCTTCCCATCCTTGCGATGAGAGATAGGCCGCTGCATTCATTGTCAGGAAATGAAGAGTGAAGACGGACACGAAATTCTAAGATCTACGAAATACAATCCGCAAATTGCCAAATTTCGGGTACACCTACAATCTACTTATTTGAATGAGCATCTCGTGCTCATGGCCAATCCCTTTGATGGTACTTCATGTCAATCAACCGCCGACTCCCGTGACAGTAAATACAAGTGCTGATGAATCAAGAAGCCGCGTTCATGATTTCATCTAGACTCACCCATTGGAATGGCCCACGTGTATCTATGGGAGGTGCCAGGGCAGTGACAATGACCATACGGTCCAAATGGACCAGTTCAAACTGCCAGTCCGCTGCTTCCCTGTCCTCTGGAAGTCCATTCACTGTTATTGTAGCGTAATTGGAACTTTGAGCCACTGCAATGGACTGTACTTCAATCTGTTGGAAGTCTTTACTAAGGCCAGAGCCAGTTGCCTTAACATAAGCCTCCTTGATAGCCCAGCGCTTCATGAATTCAGTGTAAGGATCAGCTGCGGCGTGAATGTGTTTCATTTCAATTGCTGTAAACACCTCTGAGAAGTCGTCAATCCGGGTGGAGGATGAGGATGGCGATTGGGTGCTGACGATATCGATTCCAATTCGTCGACCGTCATCCCGGCCAGCAAGAACTACAAATCCATCTTGGTGAGATATGTTGTAATCAGCCTCCGTCTGCCACCATGGGCGACCATGATCGTCTTTCAAGATATGGATGTCGTGCCAGGCGACTCCATGCCGATATACCCATAGCTTCTGCAGCAAGAACGACCCAAGAGCCATTTTGCGATCACAGTGGTGACGGAAAGCGAGAATCTGTGGCTCCCGTTCTGGAGCAAGCTGCAGGGACGAGTGGAAAGATACTTGGTCTTCCCATATACCACGCACGTCCAAGATCCATCGGGTAATGTTGCCCATGCATAGTGTATTGCAACGACTCACGTGAGCCACTAGGGCTGGATCAGACACGAACGCGAGTGGATGGGTCGTTAAAGTCAATCAGAAGCAGAGAAGGGACAACTCCAGGACTAAACGGGCAAGAGTTGTGGCTGTTGCGTAGGTATCTTGAACGGTCAGCCATGACGCGGACTTGACCTGCCGAAATACCTTAATAGGGAATACACCTGCAGCATATGAAAGTCATAACAACGCCGAGTTCTCTTTCTTCCGTCTGTGGTTTGTGGCTCGGACTAAAGCTATCCTTTGTGTGTCGAATTGGGTTTCTTTCAGTATCACGTGTCCTTGCCGAATTCGCCCGATGACGATCCAAGCATCGCCCGCTGTCAGACATACGGTACTGTTTCAACCTCGGACACACAAATGAGCACCGTGTTGGTAACGGGAGGGTCTGGGTTTATTGCCGCCTATTGTATCATCAAGGTTCTGGAAGCTGGCTATGCAGTGCGCACTACCATCCGAAGCCTCAAGCGGAAGAAGAATGTCCTCGATATGTTGAAGGTGGCTGGTGTGGAGCCCGGTGAGCGCTTGACATTCTTTGTTGCAGATCTCTTGAGTGACGATGGATGGACTGAAGCTGTCTCGGGGTGTGAGTACGTCCAACATGTTGCTTCACCGTTTCCACTCGAGATACCTCAAGACGAGAGCGTCCTGATCAAGCCCGCGGTGGAGGGAACTCTTAGGGTACTACGTTTCTCACGCGATGCTGGTGTGAAGCGAGTCGTTGTCACTTCCTCCACGACGGCTATCGATTATGGACACCCTCCTGCAGCAAAACCTTTTGACGAGACCGACTGGACAAATCTCGAGGGCCATTCGGTTCCCCCCTACCCGAAAAGTAAAACACTTGCAGAACGCGCAGCCTGGGATTTCATGGCTACAGAAGGTTGAAGTATGGAAATGAGTGTCGTCAATCCATGCGGCGTCTTCGGGCCTGTTCTCGGACCCGATATCTCTACATCCATTAGCCTAGTGAAGATGATGATGAGCGGAGAGATGCCAATGCTACCCCGTGTTTCATTTCCCATCGTGGATGTACGAGATGTTGCTGATTTGCACTTCCGCGCAATGACTGATCCAGCTGCGAAAGGCGAACGATTTATAGCAGCTGCTGGCAACCTTATGTGGTTTCAGGAGATTGCGAAGGTCTTGAAGGACAAGATGGGGCCAAATGCGCGCAAGGTCAGTGTGCGACAGGTTCCCAACTGGATGGTGCATATCATGGCTCTCTTTGATCCAAAGGCAAAATCAATCCTATCCGATCTGTCAGCGGAAAAGAATTTGTCCCATGAGAAGGCGTCACGCGTACTGGGTTGGGCTCCCAAGTCTAACGAAGAGGCACTGCTTGCCACTGCCGAGAGTTTGGTGCGACTGGAACTCGTCAAAGCATGAAGCGTAAGCAAGTATTTTTGTATGTACATCCTTTTCAGGTCTAACGAATTCAACATTACCGCTTTCGCTTCCCATTGATTTGAACTTCTAAAAATGGCAGGTTCTGTATGTCTTGCGACTCTACAGGTATGACAAACTGCCCGTTTAATGCTTCAAACCCACGAGTGGGCTCAACAGTCACCAGATCGATGTTGACTTCCTCTTCATCCATCTTGCGTTTGTCTGCTTCTTCTGGGGGTACTATATCAAACTCATCCTCCCGCTCCTTATACTCAATGTTATCTTCCACTTCGACGAAATCCGGAGCCAAAGCTGACCAACGTTGGGCTGTGATGGTGGACCATACGTATATGGTGCCCGTTTCAACACCTACGGCCACCACACAGGGCCGAGTGGCATGCCAATCACAATCGACCAATTCTTCTTTGGGTCCTTCCAAGATCTTCACCAAGGAGCCCAATGACCGTTCCCACACATATATATCATGGTTCTTAAACGTCGAAGCCATCACATACTCTCCACTCGAACTGAATCTGCATGTGTTCCATTGGAGACGATTTACGACATCCGAGAATCTATGTTCCACATCTAAAGAAATATCATCCGACGTGGAGAAATCGGGAATGTGCAATGTTCGGATGATTCGGTCTGAAGGATTCACTACCATGTCCCGCCCATTGCTAGAAAGACGAATTTGTTTGATATTCGCGTTTGTCAGTCGAGAGGAATAGATGACCTCTTGGGTAGCAGACGTAATTACATTGATCCAGCCTTGAGACGTGCCAGCAATGATGTACTGGCCTGTGTTGTTATAAACACAAGCTAGGGTCCAGTGAGCTGGATGGGCCGATACATTGTTGTCCTTGGGTTTTGTTGGTAGAGTATCCCTGACTATAGACTCCTCCTTGACATGTACAATTTGAGCACTGTCTTCGAAGAGAGTACAGCAAAAAACATCCTCTTCAACGGGGTGCAGATCTGAACCCCAGACTGGTGACTCAAAGGAAACACTTCGGACCTGTGTCCCCTCCTTCAAGTCCCATAGTATACATTTCCAGTCCACTGAGCTAGAGAGTAGGTAACGCCCGCTTCTCGACCAGCAGAGCGACGTGATAGATCTTATATGACCAGTCAGCTTGCAAGCTGGATCTAATGTATCGAAATCCCATATGACAATCTGCCCGTCTAGCAAGCCAGCCGCTAAATAGCGCGAGCTTTTGTTGAACGAGACAACAACCGCGTGTCCATGACTCAAGTGCGATGTAAGTGATTCCGGATAATCTTGCCCGAGAGAAGCAAAAGGATCACTCAGAGCAAGGTTCATCAGTTCATCGTCATCTTCCTGTAGGAGTTCTGGTATATCTCGCGTCGAACGGCCGCGATAAGATTGCGCGCTTGGACCCCTTGGTGTGCGATGGCCAGACTTGGCAGAAGCAATGCTTCCAAAGTGATCGATCTTGCCAAAACCATTATCTTTATCTTCTTTATCCTGAAATGGTCAAGGAAAGTGGTGTATTACATCAGAGGTCATGGAATCATTGGGTCTGCGCAAGCTGCGTGGATGGAGGTTATTCACAAGTTCTACAGCGTACTCTTTGCCTCTCCTCTCTTCAGGCCAAAGACTGCAAGTCAGCCCGATCAGAGTAGTGTAGAGCTAGAGGAGAAGCTGGTGCATGATGATATACAAAACTCAAGGTATTTGACCTTACATCGCGTTGGGGTTAGCAATGGACAGATCTTTCGAGATTTAGACAAATCCAATGATCTCGGATTGGCAGCATGGAAAGGTAAATGGAGCCATGTTCCGCAGAAGCGTGTGGGTTTCAGCTCTACAATGTAATGCTCAAAGGCTTTCTGCTCAACATTGCGCTCCTGGTGTATGGCCAGATGTCTAAGCGAACAGTATACACACTGTTGCTTAGGTGTCCATTCTTTATGGAGCACAATGCTGGCAGATACATACGTCTCACTGGTGATGAAAGCAATCTACTCGCATGCTTTCACGAATGTCGCAGCTACCAGCTGAGAACAAATCAGCCGATCCTGAGAATGAGAAGTCAGTTCAAACAGGCCTTGCAAGCTTGATGCCACCATGATTGAGGTCGGGGATTAATATTGGGTGGAGCAGCTGCGGGCAGCTATTTGTCTTTTCTGTCTGCCCTCTCAAGGAGTCATAGAACGTCGATTGCGTGTAGACCACAGACACAGTTATTCGTCTTGGATTAGAATGTAGTCGAAACTCTGAATCATATATGCAATCTCATTGCTTTGGCGGGGTGGTTGGTTGTGGATCGTGCGTGGAATTTTTTCCCTCACTCTCGTCGACCATCGACGTTCACGCTGGAATCCACTTTCTAGCGGACGGCGATCAACGATGAGCGGCCAGTCCTTTCAGCACTCAAGTGCGCCCTTAAAGCGCATCACTGAGGTAAGTTGGTGGATTTTAAAGCGCGCGCTCCGCATATGTGACATTTGGCTGACACGCATCTAGGTGCAGTTTGGGCTGTTATCACCGGAGGAGATCAAGGCTTTTAGCGTAGCCAAGATCGAGTACCCGGACACCTATGAAGAGGGAACCAACAGGCCTAGGCAGGGCGGCTTACTAGATGCCCGCCTGGGGACTGTCGATCGTATGATGAAGTGCGCGACCTGTGGCGAGGGAATGTCTGAGTGTCCAGGACATTTCGGACATCTCGAGCTCGCAAAGCCTGTCTTTCATATTGGGTTTCTTTCGATGGTGAAGAAGATTTGTGAATGCGTTTGTCTGAACTGTGGCAAATTGAAGGCCGATGAAACGAATAAAATTTTCCAAGCTTTGCAAGAGCGCAAAAACTTTCCTGCAAAGCAAAAGTTTCTTCAGGTCTGGCATATGAGCAAAACTAAGATGGTCTGTGAGACTTCCATGGCTACCGATGATGATTATCTCCACGGTAATGTGCCTAGTCACAACCACGGGGGTTGCGGCGCTCCGCAACCGACAATCAGAAGAGACGGACTTAAGCTCTGGGCGACCTGGAAAAAGTCGAAAGACGATGACAGCGATCAACCAGAGCGGAAGCAACTTACTCCTCAGGAGGTACACAATGTCTTTCGACATATTTCTAGTGAAGATTTGAAACGTATGGGTCTGAGTGAGAAATATGCGAGACCAGATTGGATGATCATAACCGTTCTTCCTGTGCCTCCGCCACCTGTGCGCCCGAGTATTACGTCTGATGGTGCAAGTGGCGGGCGAGGGGAAGATGATCTGACATATAAATTGTCTGACATCATCAAGGCCAATGCGAATGTCCGACGGTGTGATCAAGAAGGGGCACCTGCACATGTTACTAGCGAATTTGAAGCTCTTCTGCAATTTCACATTGCTACCTATATGGATAATGATATTGCTGGCCAACCTCAAGCTTTGCAAAAGTCGGGGCGGCCGGTGAAATCAATTCGTGCAAGGCTAAAGGGCAAAGAAGGGCGTCTTCGCGGTAATTTGATGGGAAAACGAGTTGACTTTTCTGCACGTACAGTTATCACTGGGGATCCCAATCTCTCCTTGGACGAGGTTGGTGTACCCCGGAGTATAGCCAAGACTTTGACCTACCCGGAGACGGTCACTCCTTATAATATACACAAGCTGCATCGTTTGGTAAAAAATGGACCTGATGAGCATCCTGGTGCGAAGTATGTTATTCGCGATACTGGCGAGCGAATCGACCTGCGATATCATAAAAGAGCTGGGGATATTCCACTCCAATATGGTTGGCGTGTGGAGAGGCACATTGTCGATGGCGATGTGGTCATTTTCAATCGACAACCTAGTCTGCACAAAATGAGTATGATGGGTCATAGAATAAGGGTGATGCCTTACTCTACGTTCAGATTGAAC
>JAABUO010000929.1_pt1 | contig 43178 bp, 32 predicted proteins | sample 5559291 | NCBI WGS metagenome assembly JAABUO01 (sample SAMN10711878, study PRJNA513372) | rock metagenome | isolation source: Antarctica rocks | place: Antarctica: Victoria Land, Finger Mt sud
CTTTGCTGTGTTCGGCTTTTGCTCCGGTACCATTTGCAACTTCATCGGCGTCAAGTATACTTTGGCGATCGGCGGGTTTGGCTATTTTATCTATGCGGCCGCCTTCCTCTCATACAACATCAATCAGAATGCAGGCTTTGTCATCTTTGCCGGCGCCCTGACTGGCTTCTGTGCCGGTCTCTTGTGGTGCGCCCAGGGCGTGGTGAGTCTCGCCTACCCCGAGGAGAAGGACAAGGGCAAGGGAATCTCTATCTTTTGGGCCATTTTCAACCTTGGCGGTGTGATTGGGTCTGCTATTCCCCTCGGCCAGAATTTTTATAATACTACCAACACAGTGACGAATGGCACCTACGTTGCCTTTATGGTGCTCATGTTTGCAGGTTTTGTTCTATCCTTCTTCCTCCTTCCGGCAGATAAGGTCCGTAGGGCTGACGGCAGCCATATTGAGAACGTTACTCATCCTGGGGTCATGGATGACATCAAGGGACTGTATCGAACGATGATCACCGATCCGTGGATTCTTGCCCTCTTTCCGCTGTTTTTCTCCTCTAACTGGTTCTACACCTACCAATTTAATGACTACAACGCCCAACTTTTCACCCTGCGTGCTCGCTCGCTCAACAGCATGATGTACTGGTTAATGCAGATCTTTGGGGCGCTCCTTTTTGGCTATGGGCTGGACTGGACGCGGTTTTCTCGAAAGACCCGTGCGTACGCAGGTTGGGTAGCAGCGATGATCCTCACCTGTGCCATTTGGGGCGGAGGAGTGGCCGCCGTGATTGGTGCCGACCGGAATGTTCCAGTTGTGCGCCTTGACATCTATAGCGATGGCTACTTTGTGCACTTGTTCCTCTACATGTGGTATGGCTTCCTTGACGCATCCTACCAGATCTTCATTTACTGGACCTTTGGCGCGCTCACCAACGACATTCGCAAGATTGCCTACTACGCAGGGTACTACAAAGGCGTTCAATCCGTGGGCAATGCCATTATCTTCCGCATTGATGCCTTGAAGACCCCGTATGCCAACATATTTGCCTCCTCCTGGGCACTGATGGTTGCCGGCCTATTGTGTGCGTTGCCAGTGCTTGTCATCCGGATCCGTGCAACGGAGAAGATTGAAGAGGGCGACGAGGTGTATATCAAGGATGGAATTGAAGTGGTTCGCCACCGCCGTCGCGACGAGAAGCTCCAGTAGTTTACTGATTCTAGCTGTACTGACTGTATTCTGTATTCTGTACGTTGTAAGCCTTTACCCTTTGCTGGTCCTTTATATCGTGTGGTTGTGGGGCGTCGCGTGTCGTCGTGACAGGTGTGTTTAGACCGGCATGGCCCGAATCAAGGTAGGCGAATGAGGACGGACGCTAAGACAAGATCGCATGGAGCGACGGGCGTGCGGAGCAGTGGCCATCCGGGGACCAGCTGAAACCGATAGCAAAGGAGGACGGATCGTACAGCTTCTTCCGCCCAATCGAGCACGGCGAGCATCGCAACATCGACTACCGCCTCAAAGCAGCGCGCTACCTCCTCGAACGGGCCCAAACGAGCCCCTACGAGTCGCACGCCTACGAATGGCTCCTCTCGGAGCTCCCACAGGGATATAAGCTCTTTGAACAGCAAACGGCCAAAGCGGGCGGTGAGAAGAAGCGCAGCGACGTCTATCTCTTTGGACACCCGCGCGGATCCAAGTATCGCTATAGCGGGGAGTTTGGCCCCCATGTCCTCTGGCTAGCCAGCGACCCGACCCGCAACGCACATAACTGCGCGTGCATCTTTTGCACCAGGCAGATTGAGCCCAGGCATGGTCGCGCCATGCAGGCTGCTGCGCACGAAGCGGGCGGCATGCTGGTGGATGAACGCGCGAACGATGTCCTGCAGGGCCTATTTCGGCTCGGTGAGATGCTGTGGTGGGGCGCTCGCGCTTGCATTGCCTTCTCGTGCGGAGGCGAGGGCGTGGAGGTGCGCATGCTGGATGGTGCCGCGGGGGTGGTCTCGCAGCAGGACTTGATGCCGTTCCTCTCGCGCACGTGTGAGGATGCGCGCGCGAAGCTGGTGGGGCTGACATGGTGCACGTTTGATCGCCGCGCTGCTCATGCGTCAGACGGGGCCACGTACTCTGGCATCTATATTGGTGCGGAGAAGATATGGACGGGTGACGCGGTGCGGCTGAAGCGGCGGGTGGGCGATGTGGGCGGGGAGGTGATGGTGGTGCGGTACATCTACGATACGGAGGACGAGCGGGCCAGGCTGGTGGGCGATATATTTCTCCCGCAGACCAGCCGGACGTACGTCTCGCCGCAGGGCAACCAGCCCATGCGCGAGGTAGGCGCTTGGCGGCTGGTGAATCGGCAGGACGAGGAGTTTGAGGTGGTGCCGGAGGAAGTCGCCGGCAGGTTCTACGCCGAGGACTTTGGGCCTCTGGTGGAGGCGGACGTGCAGGGGAGGGTCCCATCGCGCAAGTTCATCTTTGAACAGGCGACGGCGCTGACGGGGGTGAAGAGGCCCGCGGAGGAGGAGGCGGACTCCGCCAAGCGCGCACGCATCGACTAGTCGTGATCGTTTCCATATATGTACATGAATCGCCCTCCGTCTAATAGCCCTTGCTGGTCGTCTTTCGCTTGCGCGTGAGCCCATTCCATGGCCCATCAAAGCACGCCGGCTCATCGTCGGCTTCAGGACTCATAGTCGCTGTGGTCATCTGCCGCTGCTTGGGCTTGTCGGCCGCCTCCTTGGCCGCCACCTGCGCCGTCATCTGCTCCACCTGCCGCCTGAACTCGCGCTCCTGCTCCCGCTCCTCCTTGCCACGATCGCGCAACCGCACGACCTGTCGCTGCAGCTCGTCCACCATGGTGTCGCAGGTGTCGCGCCAGGCAGTGAGCGCGCACCGCACCTGCTCCCCCTCCCCAGGAGCCAGATCCCGCCCGCTCCGCACTCCTCGCACCTCCACCCTCTCATTCCGCGCATCCAGCTTGGCGTCCAATAGCTCTGCATACACAGCCGAGATAACGAGGGCTTCTAGCTCGCGGGCGGAGTGCAGGTGGAGGGCGGGCAGCAGCGCCGCATACGACACGCTGCTCTCGCGCAGCACCAGCGACACCAGACTCAGCTGGCGCAGTTTGTTCCGCTCCTTCTCGCCCAGCGGTGGCAGCCCCTCTTGCTGCAGGTCGCAGATGGCGCCGTAGGAGAAGATCTGGAGCAGGCGGTGGGTGGGGGCCCACTCACCCTGCCGGAGGGCGTCGATGTTGCGCATGTCCAGCAGCTCGGCAAAGGTGTACACCCCGTCTGCAGCAAGTGCCTGCATCACGAGGTCGGCGGCTGCGCGACCCGTCGCCTGTTTGGCCAGCAGCAGGAAGGGCTCGAGCGTGTTCATTTCCCGAAACAGCCCAGCCAAATGACGACAACAACGACGCTGCAGGTGGGGGGGATGACGTGCGCCTCCTGCACCGCGGCGGTGGAAGGCGGTCTGTGCGCAGTGGACGGCGTAGCAGCGGTGTCGGTGTCGCTGCTGGCGGAGCGGGCCGTTTTGACCCATGGTCCCGGTGTGTCGCCGGAGCAGCTGGTCGAGGAGGTGGAGGACCTGGGCTTTGAGGCAACCCTCATTGAGACACATGGGGAGGCGGTGGAAGGGGAGGACAAGGAGCTGGTGGATGTGTTGCGCATCTTTGGCATGACCTGCGCCTCCTGCTCCTCGTCGGTCGAGGCGGCGCTGAGGAATGTGGACGGAGTGGAGGATGCGGTGGTCAATCTGGCGACGGAGGAGGCGCGCATCCGGCACCTGCCCTCCTGTGGGCTCCGGGCGCTGGTGGAGGCGGTGGAGGAGGCCGGCTTTGACGCCCTCCTGGCCGAGACGCAAAACAACACGGCCCAGCTGGACAGTCTGGCACGCACAAAAGAGGTCAAGCAGTGGCGCACGGCCTTCCTCACCTGTCTAACCTTTGCCATCCCCGTCTTCTCGCTGCAGATGATTCTTCCCTACCTCGTCCCGCCATTCATGCATCTGCAAGTCTTCACCGGCCTCTTCCTCGGCGACGTCATCTGCTTCTTCCTCACCCTTCCCGTGCAATTTGGCGTGGGAAGGAAATTCTACCGAGCAGCCTTTCGAGCGCTGCGCCATCGATCGGCAAACATGGACGTCCTCGTGACGCTGGGCACGTCGGCCGCATTCTTCTACTCCATCTTTGCCATGCTCGGCGCCATCCTCGTTTCCCCACATCACAAGCCTGCTGTGTTCTTTGACACATGCACGATGCTCATCACCTTCATCACTCTCGGCCGCTTCCTCGAAAACAAAGCAAAGGGATCAACATCGGCCGCCTTGTCGAGGCTAATGTCGCTGACGCCATCCATGGCCACGGTTGTGATTGATGGCGAAGAGAAGCAAGTCGCGACAGACCTCGTGGGGCGAGATGACTTGATTGTGATTCGGCCTGGAAGCAAGATCCCTGCCGACGGCGTGGTGGACCACGGGGACAGCTTTGTCGATGAGAGTATGGTGACGGGAGAGCCCATGCCGGTGCAAAAGAGCCCCGGCGATCCCGTCACCGGCGGCACCGTGAATGGTGCTGGCTTGCTTGTCTTTCGAGTAACACGCGCTGGCCGGGATTCGCAGCTGGCGCAAATTGTCAAACTTGTGCAGGAGGCACAGACATCACGCGCGCCAATTCAGCGAGTGGCAGACTATGTGGCGGGGTGGTTTGTCCCCACGGTCATCATCCTGGGTGTGACTACATTTGTGGGCTGGATGATTCTTTCGCGCATCCTTCCCCATCCTCCGGAAATCTTCAACGAGGGCCGTCTCATGCCTTGCTTGAAACTCTGCATCTCGGTGATTGTGGTGGCCTGTCCCTGTGCCCTTGGGCTGAGCACGCCAACAGCTGTCATGGTTGGCACCGGCGTCGGTGCCCAAAATGGTATTCTGATTAAAGGTGGCGCGCCACTCGAAGCAGCGACGAGGATCACGAGAATGGTGTTTGATAAGACAGGCACGCTGACCATGGGTCGCATGAGTATTGCCGGCGTCACGATCGAAGAGCACATTGACCCTCGCCGGTGGTGGACACTAGTTGGCGCTGCAGAGCAAAGCTCGGAGCACCCGATTGGCAAGGCTATTGCTGCAAGAGCAAAGGAGGAGATGCAGAGTGACGAAATGACGGCCACGGTAGGAGAATTCGAGGCCATTCTTGGCAAGGGTGTATTATGTCAAATCATTCTGGACGGCGAATCGACCCTGGTGCATGTCGGCAATCTTGCATTTATGCAACAGCACGACATCAAACTACCGCTGCCTCTGGCTCACGAAAGTGAAAGGCAACAAACCCTTGTTCTTGTTGCTTTTGAGCGCACCTTCGCCGGCCATGTCTTGCTGGCAGACACCATAAAGCCAGAAGCGGCACAAACCCTGCAGTCCATTGCGCGTATGGGAATTTCCGTGGCCATGGTGACGGGGGATGCCCGTGGCACGGCACTTTCAGTCGCCAATACTCTCAACATCCCTCCGCCTCTTGTTTGGTCGGGAGTGAGCCCGCTGGAAAAGCGGCAGCTCGTTCTACGTATGCAGGAACAGGGGTACGTGGTGAGTATGGTCGGAGACGGGATCAACGATTCCCCCGCACTGGCATCCGCCGACGTCGGGTTCGCGCTGGCCACCGGCACAGATGTAGCCATGGAAGCCGCGGATGTAGTTCTGATGCGGCAGCAACTCCTGGACGTCCCTGCCGGCATACACCTCTCACGCACCATCCTGTCGCGCATTAAGCTAAACTTGTGGTGGGCCTGCGGGTACAACCTGGTGGGCATACCCTTTGCTATGGGCTTTTTCCTTCCCGTTGGACTCAATTTGCATCCGATGGCGGCAGGAGGGGCCATGGCCATGAGCAGTGTTAGCGTGGTGTGCAGTTCCTTGCTCCTGCGGAATTGGCGGCGACCGAGTTGGATGGAGCCGGGAGCCAGCCTGCCTGCAAAGGCCGCACCAAGGTGGTTTTGGAGCCGCAAGGCTTCCATGGGATATGTTCCGGTGGAGATGGAGGATGTTTGATGAGAGAAGGCTTTCATGAGTACGGATGGAGATGGAGAGGTTTGATGGATCTATGGAACATGTTCCGGTGGAAATGCATGGTTATGGCGTATTGATGGCACATGGGAGGTAGACGATAAAGAGTAATTGAATTCATTGAATCTACTTTGCAGCTTCTGCGTCTATCTCTGGAACTCGGGGTGCTTTCCGCTGTATGACCCATTCTCGTAGCTGGACGAGGCCGCGCGTGATGCAAAAGATCACGCACACGCCTGCGCCAATACCAAATACGTACCCTACAACAACCGGGCCATTTGGGCGCAGGAAGGGGTAGATCGGCCAGTCCTGGGCGGCCAGATTGATGTATGCCAACCCAAGATACAGGGCAATGAAGACCAGCAATACAATCAGATGCGACCACGCGGGAGGCCGTGTGCGTGAGCATGCCAGCTCCACAAATGCAAACAGCGAGTTGAGCATATGTGCGGTGACGGCCGAGAAGGTATCTGACGGTGTTGCAAAGGAGCCATCGTTTGCCAGGAGCGACCAGTAGACGAGGGTCACCAGGAGCGGAAAGTTGATGACTGTCGTCTGGAGCAGGAGATGGGCCAATTGCAAAAACCTAGGCCATTTCTGGAGGGGCATGCGACTGGAGGCAGCGTATGCAAATCCTTGTGCTGCGGCAGCACCCATGTAGGCTGCCAGACAGATCTATGATTAGCGGCACAGCAGGCCAGGTTACATTGGTGATGTTTGTAAAGTAGGCAAACCAGCGTGCGCCATCGTGCTCCGGGAGCAGATTGATGGCTAGGAGAGCCAGCAGGAAGGCGATCTGAAGGACGGCTATGGCGAGACGCAGACATGCCAGGAGGAGGGGGGTCAGCACATGCGACGTCACCAGTCTGCATTCCCTGTCAAACTCGTCCACGCCAAAGAAGTGGTAGAAGCCCATGACCGGTGGCTGTGGGGTTGGGCTGGCTCACGCTGGGTCACTCTGGTGCGCCATTTTTACGTGATGCACGAGGATGTGGCTTAGTAATCATTCGCTGCTCATGCCACCGTCAACCATACAAGTCGGTGGTTCGCACAGCCATGCAAAGTAGGTGATGGTGATGATACGATAGAATAAATGTACATTCCTTGGATAACAGGTCAGGCCCTCCACACCCGCTTGATGGCCTCCGTCGCGCCCACATCGTTGGTCTGGAATTCATAGAATCCCACAAAGGCCAGCACGGTGCCAGCCCTTAGCGCCCACTTGGCCACGCCGGCCAGAGTCCCGTACTTGCGCCGCGGTATGTAGTCCACAATGCACGAGTCGAAGCCGATGTGCGAGTGCACGATCAGCGCAGAGACGAGGACCGCGTCCATGCTGGGGTTCATGGAGCCGGCCGAGGCAAAGGGCATCACGGTGAGCGGCACCAGCCCCACCGAGACCAGCCGCTCAAACGTCCAGTGGTAGCTCCCGTGGGCCTTGTTGGGCGCAGGGAACCTGACCGTGTCGTTGACTGTGCCGGTGACAGCGGCCACCCCCTTGCTGCCCTGGCCGGGGGGCGAGCTGAGGTCGGCGGCGGTGGCGGCCGAGGAGGGCTCCTTCTTGCTGCTGCTGACGCCGCCCGGGTCGCTGCTGCCGGCGCCTGGCGGTGGCTGCGGACTGCTCCGACGGGCTGCTGCTGCGAATGCCCGTCTGCTGGTGCTGGTGCTGATGCCGCGCACGCTCCTTGCTGTGATCATGGCGTAGTTGAATCTCGATCTCCCACAAGCAAATCCACCACACTCAGGGATGCTGCGACTCGCTGGCCGCCTCTCCAAGCGAGCAGTCCTGCGGCCGCAGCGGCTGAGGAAGTGTGGGCTGGCCACTGCAGTCGCTCTGCCCCGGCTGCAGACCACCACCCTGGACAATGGGCTCACGGTGGCCACCGAGCACACGCCGCACTCGGCCACCGCCACGGTGGGCATCTTCATCGACGCCGGCAGCCGAGCCGAGACAGATGCGACCAACGGCACGGCGCACTTCTTGGAGCACTTGGCCTTCAAGGGGACCAAGCAGCGCACGCAGTCGCAGCTGGAAATGGAGATCGAAAACATGGGCGGGCACTTGAATGCATATACGTCGCGCGAGAACACGGTCTACTATGCCAAGTGCTTCAAAGACGACGCGGCCAAGTCGGTAGAAATCATCTCGGATATTTTGCAGAACTCCAAGCTGGATGCGTCGGCCATCGAGAGGGAGCGCGATGTCATTATCCGTGAGTCCGAGGAGGTCGATAAGCAGCTCGAGGAGGTGGTCTTTGATCACCTCCATGCCACCGCCTTCCAGGGCCAGCCACTCGGCCGCACCATCCTGGGACCCAAGGAGAACATCCTGTCCATTTCCCGAGGCGATCTGGTCAGCTACATCGATGCAAACTACACGGCCGACCGGATGGTGCTTGTCTCGGCGGGCGGCATTCCCCACGACCAGCTTGTGCAGCTGGCTGAGAAGCAGTTTGGCAAGCTGCCCGTGTCCTCCAGGCCGCTGCTGCTCGGGACGTCACGGGACGCGAAGCCGGAGTTTGTGGGCAGCGAGGTGCGTCTGCGCGACGACACCATCCCCACGGCCAACATCGCCATTGCCGTGGAGGGTGTGGGGTGGAAGCACGACGACTACTGGCCCATGCTGGTCATGCAGGCGATCGTGGGCAACTACGACCGCGCCCTCGGTTCCGCCCCGCACATGTCCTCCAAACTCTCCTCCATCGTTCACAACAACGGCCTGGCAAACAGCTACATGAGTTTTAGCACAAGCTACTCCGATACCGGCCTGTGGGGGATCTACCTTGTCTCGGAGAACCTGACCCGGCTGGATGACTTGGTGCACTTCTCCATGCAGGAATGGGCCCGGCTGTCGAATTCAGTCACCGAGGCAGAGACGGAGCGGGCAAAGGCACAGCTCAAGGCACAGCTGCTGCTCACGCTGGATGGGACGACGGCCGTGGCCGAGGATATTGGCCGCCAGATCGTCTCCACCGGCCGACGCATGAGTCCGTTGGAGATTGAGAGAGAGATCAATAAAGTCACCGACAAGGACGTCCGGCGCGTGGCCCAGGATAAGCTTTGGGACCAGGATATTGCCATTTCTGCCGTCGGCTCCATCGAGGGCCTGCTCGACTACAACCGGGTCCGTGGATCGAATAGCATGAATAGATGGTAATTTACCTATATACACTTCTCCCCGTTCTTTACAGTAGGCGCCATCACGCACTCGACTCCGCTTTTAACTCCTTGTGAAAGATACTCTCTGCCGGAATCCGTCGCAGCGAGTCCATCGGCTGGAAGACAGTACCCACTTTGCTGATCCACTTGCCGCGCCGGTCCATGAGACTGCGCATGTACTCGCCCACACCCGACGCCACAGACCCCCCATGACTACCACCGGCCGCCACCACCTCATTCGGCTCAACCACGCGCTTCTTCTTCGCCTTGGCCGTTCGTGAGCGCTTCATGAATGCCTGCTCGACCTGCTTATCCAAGTCCTCGAGAATCGTGGTATACTCTTGAAAAGCCAGCTGCTCGTGCGTGCGCCCTGCAATAGCCGCCTTGCGCGCCGCGTTGATTTCAGATTGCTTCCGAAGGCTCACTTGCAGGGCGCGTAAATGCGCAGCCACCTCGTCGTCGGCGCGATAATTCCATTTGGGCTCCTTGCCATCGGGGAAGAGACCAATGAATTTCAACTCCCGTACAAGTCTCTCCTCCAGTGTACTAAAGTCGGCCTTGCTGGGTGCCACGCGGAAAAAAGATGGATTGCTATCCTCTGCTGGAGGAGGATTACCTCCTCCTGCAGCGGGAGACGTAGCAACCGTGCTTCCATCGCGTTCCCCATCCTCCTGCTTAGTCTCTTCACCTGGCAGCGTTTCCTCGCGGATCAGCGTGCAGAGAATACGCTCTGCCAGCGGCCCGCAAGAGATATTTTCTGTCTCCAAGGCTGCGTCGGTAAGCACGTCCGCGGAGCCACTTGGTGCTACTTTAGCAGCTGCCCCGCCTCCTCGAATGCCATCCACACGTGGCAGGGATGAGTTGCGAAAGTGACTGCCCATATCCTCCTCCTCCGACCAGACATCCCGGTAGAAGGGGCCAAGGGTAGGCATGATATAAGGAGTCAACTGGTCACCTTGCTCACGCAAAAAGGCAAGGTCGTCTTCCGTAAAGTGGCGAAAGTATGGCTCCATGGCAGTAAAGAAGGTCGCTGTGGCCGTCTGATTGGCTGGCTTGTTTTTGGTGAAGTCTGCCGACGGTGGTATGCCGGGGAGGAGGTCAAGCAGGTCGTGCTTGGGGAAGCGTGCGACACCCAGCCTTTTGCGCTCTTCCATCTCCTCTGCAGTCGCATCCTGCCGCAATGCCATCACTGGTCTCTCCACTTGCATGGAATCCATCAACCTGTCGTCCTCGTCGTCATCTTCACCCTCACCGAGCTTGCGCCTCTTGGTTGGGCGGTCCTGGTCCATGCTGTTGCCCCCCTCGCTTGCGCCATTCTCTTGTTTGGTGGTGGAGGGAGCTTGTGACGTAGTCTGATGCGCCGGGATCTTGCCGGCCACGACCTCATTCTTCATTTCCTCCTCCTGCTGACGCAGCTTTGTGCTGTGCAGCTCGAGCTCGTGCTGCTGGCGCTGCTTTTCGCGACTGTCCGCCTTTTGGATCCATATATGCCGATAGCGCCGCGAGAGGAGCTCTGCATCTTGCTCGAAAGCCTTGGCCTTCCGCTGTGCCGAGGCTGAAAGAAGCTTCAATTCCTCCTGCAAATTGATCAATTCCTGGGGTGCCGGGACAGAAGTAGCAGCATCCTTGTTGGAGTCAAGCAGCTCCTGCAGCGAGGCCGGAGTAGCGTCTACTGCATGCTGATGGAAGTCTTCCATCTCACCAGCCCCGTTGGTGGCCTTGGACGCCATCGCACTCGGACCCTTCCGCCCTGCTGCTCTAGTTCCCCTTGCTGTTCATCGGGCGCACGTGATTTTAATTTCAGCCGGAGATCGACCCAACGTTTGGTGAGAAAGAGAGGCGAGGAGAGGAAGAGAGAAAGAGACCAAGAGGAGAAAGAGAGAGAGACTACCTGGCTCAGGTTCGTTTCTGGGTGACTATGGGCGGCAGCAGTCTGAGCCTCGGGGTTCTGATCCTCGTGAACCCATTGCTGCATGCCCACGATGCCTCCCGTTTCGAGGTTCGAGCAGTCCCCCGCCAGATCTCATACGCGCAGTCCATTTCGGACCCTGTGAGCCTCTACACGCCCAGCGCCTCCGCCTCGCAGATAGCGGGGATGGTGTATGTCCCACAACCGGCAAATGCCTGCTCGCAAGGTGTCGTCCCGGCAAACGCCACCCACTACCAAAGCATACCTCCTGGATTCAATTTCATTGCCTTTGCGCCGCTGACAGACTCGTCTTGCTCTACCTCCTTCCTGCAACAGGCTCAGCTAGACGGTGCATCGGCTATCGTCTTTTACAACACTACGAATGCCCCTTCCCCATCTGGTGGTCTGGACTATCACATGATAAAGTTCCCCGTCTATCAAATCACTTCGACAGAGTCACATAACGTGCTTGATGCGCTTGTTGCATACAATGCAAACATGACCGAGGTTCCGATGAGCCAAAATTTGACGCAACTCTACGATTGGAGGGATTACCCGCGTGTCAGTATGCAACTGAGCCCCGGCAACAGTAACCCAATTCTAGGCCTATGGCTCTTCCTAGTCATTGTGCTTGCAGTCCTCTGCTTTCTAATTGGCATGACTTCGCTCATCATGCACATCGTGCAATACTACTACCGACGCGACCTGAGGAGGCGCATCGAAGCCGGAGAAATTAATCTGGAGTCGGTGGGGATCAAGAAGATGACGGTCCCGAAAGAGATCCTGGAAAGTTTCACTGTACGTCTTTACGATGCGGCCCGGGAACAGAAAGGCTCAACGTCAACTCCTCCAGTACCCGAATCAACCTCGGATCCTTCCGCTCAGCAGATCCAGTCACAGGGATTTGGCCAACAAAGCTGCCCGATCTGCCTGGATGATTTTGAACAAGGCCAATCGCTTATGCGAGAGCTTCCTTGTCGTCATATCTTCCATCCCCATTGTGTGGACCCATTTTTGGAAACCCGCAGCTCTCTCTGTCCTCTTTGCAAGCAATCTGCCCTACCCAAAGGCTATCTACCCCCCTACTTTCAACTTACCAATGCTACGGTGTCTCGGGAGCGGCGCTTGGGTCGACGACAGCAGCCGGCCCGCTCTGAGAATGTACATGCTTGGGAGAGATGGAGACGCGCGCCTGTGAATACGTACGAAATGGGGAGGTATGGGGACCATGCGCCGACTCAGGAAGAGGAGGATGCCGAGGAGCTTCGACGGTCGTCAGCAAGACGGTTCCTTCGGCGCGTCTTCCCAGTCATCTGATGGCCACGTCACCTTGGGAAACATAATCATATTTAGAGCCATCATCATTAGGGTCATCATCATTGGGATCGTCGTCATTGGAGGTGTATATAAACGTTTGCTGACGTGTATGTCTTGGTCCTTCACGTGTCGCGCCTGGCGTTGCACAACAATCCCCACGCCGTAAAGCAAAACAAGCCGACTCCAACGCCAACGGGACCCGGCCATGCCAGCGCCACTCGATGAAAGAGCCCTACGCGCCCAGAGAGATTCGTTGCTATTTGCGCTAACGAATCTGAGTCATGCCTGCACAGGCGCGACTCAGGCGATGATGGAGGTATTCGATCATCTGCTGCAAGAGACGGCTGCATCGGTAGATGTGCCAGGGCAGAGTGCCGTCTCGCACACCGCGTCAGATTCCGGCGCTGTCGCAGCTCCTCCGCTGCCAAAGGACGAAGTTGCGAAGCGCGACGTGAAGAAAAGAAAGCCACGAAAGATTCGCGATCCGAATGAGCCAAAAAGACCCACGCCAGTCTATTTCATGTGGCAGCAGACTCAAAGGCCGAGCGTGGTGGCGGAGCTTGGAGTGGAAGCGACCAGACAGCATATCATGGATGAGCTCAAGAGGCGGTGGGATCACGATGTTTCGGCGGCTGAAAAGGAAAAGTTGCATGATCAATATGCCATGAAGCGCACCGCCTATCGCGCTGATATGGAGGCCTATAAGAGTCACCATGAAGGTACGCCGGCCCCGGCCCATGAGACGCCGAAAGCGGTTGAGGCAGAAGCGTCTGACGATTCCGACTCTTCGGATGATGACTCTTTGGACGCATCTCCCACGCCTGAGCCGGCTCCAAAGCCAACTCCTGCGAAACAACCCGCGCAAAAGAAACAGAAGCAGGACGCGAAGACCGCAGCTCCTTCCATGGACCAGACAGATGTAAAGGCTAAAAGGAGCAAGCAAGCCACGTCAACACTGGCAGAGCCAAAAGCGAGTGCCAAGAAGTCCAAAGCATCTCGCTCGGCGCCTTCGTCAGCACCAGCACCGACCACGGCCACAGAGCCCACCTCGACGCCGGTGGCATCAGCCGCAACCCAACCCTCGCCTGCTCCTCAGAGCGAAAAGAAGAAGAGGAAAGTGGCTGCTGCGTCATCAGGCGAGCCTGCCAATGCGTGATCTATGGGCGGGTTATGTATTATTCATGTACTTCTACATTTGTTTAAGATAAGGTATCGGGTTGAGTAATGCGGTCCGATGCAACTAATTCCCCGTGAAGTCGACAAGCTCAGACTCGCTCATGTAGGATTCATCGCACAGAAACGTCTAGCAAGAGGCGTCCGACTAAATGAAATTGAAGCCGCTGCTCTCATTGCCAATCAATTGCAGGAGTTCATACGTGATGGCAATCACAATGTCTCCCAACTCATGAGCCTGGGGAAGAAGATTTTGGGCCGTCGACATGTCTTTCCATCTGTGTTTCATACACTGAAGGATATTCAAGTGGAGGGGACCTTTCCTGACGGCACCTATCTCGTCACCGTTCATCGGCCCGTCTGTACGGACGACGGAGACCTCACCAATGCATTCTATGGCAGCTACCTACCCGTCCCATCCAACGAGATCTTCCCCATGCCTGCGGATGAAGAATATGATAAGGCTAATGCACCGGGTGCGTTGTTGGTCGTAAAGGGGAGTATGGAGATCAATCGTGGACGAGAGAGGAGTTCCCTTCGAGTGATAAACACGGGTGACCGGCCTGTTCAGGTTGGCTCACACTATCACTTCATCGAGACAAACTCATGCCTTCGGTTTAATCGATGGGCTGCGTATGGCAAACGACTCAACATTGCTGCTGGTACAGCAGTCCGGTTTGAGCCAGGTGACACAAAGACCGTCTCGCTTGTGCCGATATCCGGCCGTCGTGTAATTGACGGTGGCAATGATTTGGCAGGAGGGCCGGTTAGCCTCTTAGATGACTTCTCACGGATGGATATTATGGCTCGTGTGCGCAGCCGAGGCTTTAAGAATGATGATTTCCAAATCACGAGCTCACCGCCTCCATGTGAAATGACTCGTGAGTCCTACGCAAGTATGTTTGGTCCAACCACTGGTGATAGAATACGGCTTGCTGACACGAATTTGTGGGTTAAGGTAGAACAGGACTTTACTGTGTATGGAGACGAATGTAAATTTGGAGGCGGGAAGACGCTTCGTGATGGCATGGGACAAGCTTCACGGCGATTGGACAGAGAGTGTCTTGATGTTGTGCTGACAAATGCAGTGGTAATCGATTACTATGGGATATTTAAAGCCGATATCGGGATTAAAAGTGGGAAGATTGTAGGGTGTGGCAAAGCAGGAAATCCAGATGTGATGGATGGAGTTGACGACAACTTGGTGGTTGGATCAAACACGGATGTCATTGCCTGTGAAGGAAAGATTGTCACGGCTGGTGGAATAGACTCGCATGTTCATTTGATCTGCCCTCAACAAGCTGAAGAAGCAATTTGCTCTGGCATCACGACGGCTATTGGAGGCGGAGCTGGTCCAACTACAGGAACGGCTGCGACAACATGCACGGTAAGCTCCACGACCATTAGAATGATGCTACATGCACTAGACAGCTTCCCGTTAAATTATGGAATCACTGGAAAAGGCAATGATAGTAACCCTCAAGGATTGAATGATCAAGTCTATGCTGGTGTTTGCGGTTTGAAATTGCATGAGGATTGGGGAAGCACGCCTATGGCTATCGACAGTTGCCTCAAGGTATGTGATGAGTTTGATATTCAGTGCATGATCCATACGGATACACTCAACGAAAGCGGGTTTGTTGAGAAAACTATTGAGGCATTCAAAAACAGGACAATACATACATATCATACTGAAGGAGCTGGGGGTGGCCATGCACCAGATATCATCACCGTCGTGGAACACGAGAATGTACTCCCTTCTAGCACGAATCCGACCCGTCCATATACCAAGAACACGCTCGATGAGCATCTTGATATGTTGATGGTCTGTCACCATCTCTCCCGAAACATTCCAGAGGACATTGCATTTGCAGAGTCGAGGATACGAGCCGAGACGATTGCCGCAGAAGACGTTTTGCACGATATTGGGGCCATTAGCATGATCTCTTCCGATTCGCAAGCAATGGGACGATGTGGAGAGGTAATATTACGCACTTGGAAGACTGCACATAAGAATAAAGAGCAACGGGGACCGTTACCCGAGGATGAGGGGACAGAGGCCGACAACTTCCGAGTCAAGCGCTACATTGCTAAATATACAATCAACCCGGCAATCACGCAAGGGATCAGTGAGGTCGTGGGATCTATTGCTCCGGGTAAGCTGGCAGATCTCGTCATCTGGAGCCCAGCCTCGTTTGGCGCAAAACCAGACATTATTGTCAAGGGTGGCTTGATTGCATATGCGACTATGGGCGATGCCAATGCTTCCATACCCACCATCCAGCCCTTGATTTCCCGGCCCATGTTTGCACCGCATGTGCCTTCAACGTGTTTGACTTTTGTGTCGCAGGCTGCTCTAGCAAGCGGTATTGGCCAGAAATATGGACTGAAGAAGAACATCCATGCGGTCAAAGGATGTCGATCCATTGGAAAGAAGGACATGAAGTTGAATGATACAAAGCCCCGAATGAAAGTCGATCCCGAGACATATGTAGTCGAAGCGGACGGCGTCATATGTACAGCTGCGCCGAGCGACCAGCTTCCATTAACCCAACAACACTTTCTATGGTAGCTCTAGCTGATATGGTAGCCGAATCAGCTGCCAATGTCCATCTCTGTCTCCATATCTGTGTCTCCGTTCATGCTCCTTGTCCCGCTCCCATTGATGACGTGCCTATCCGCACGGCTAGGCTGAGGACCAAGATCCGTGACATTGATATCTCGCGGTCCCTCAGCTTGTGGATGGTCTGCTTCCTCAGACGCCACCACAACACCGTTTTCTTGCTCTGACCGAATCAACTCGCCTTGTGTGACGCCATTCGGTGTTGGAGGCATGCTGGTTGCCCAAGGAATCGGGGACAACAGTCCCGGACTCTCAGCATCTAAATGCGTCATGAACGGTCGCGCAGTATACGATTCTGCATGTTGGATCGCCAGAGGGACAAGAGGGAAGTCAGCCGTCGTCGAGGACACGGAGAGGACGCGTTCCAGAGCTCGAAGATACTTGGATAGTGCTTTATAATGATCAAACGGTCGTTGACTCAGCTCCGCCAGTCGCTGAACTGTATAAGGCGGGTCTGTGGAAAAGCAGCTGTCCATAATGAGGATGATGCGATTGAGCATCTCCTCTTCCTCCGTGCTGGGTGTCTCTGCAAATTGGGACACATTCTGTCGAATGGTGTCGACAAAGAGCGGTTTGAGTTGAGCCCACGGTGAATAAACATTGCCATTCGCTGCTATTTCGGCGAGCTGTGAAGTCATATTTGAATGGTGAAATGTCTCATTGACGACATTGCTCGGATCATAGTGGTCTGTGGAGTCACTACTCTTTTGTCCACCAACGCGACATGGCACCAAATACAGCACCGAGCTACAGCTCTAAAATCTGCTCAAAAGACATAGATCTATGAGACCAGAAAATCTCCGCCTACAGGTCGTTAGTGCGCCCCCATCAACAGCTTAATCCTATCGCCGCCTAACTGCTCATTCTCTTGATATTGGAATTAGCAGCCTCTTCCTTACTTTCTTCCTCTTCGACATACATTTTCACAAGCTCCTCCCCTCCGCCTTTGCACCAAAATGTTTATTCGCGAAGTCAAAAATCCGGGAAGTATAAGTAGACCGGGCAACGAATTCCTTTTCTTTCTCATATTGTGCTTTCGTGCCTTTATACCCATCCTTTGGATACATCCTTTCAATTTCCTCCACCACCGCTTCATAAACTGGGTTTCCGTCGCCGGTTTCGTCTCAGTCACTCGTCTCTTCCCATCGCCCGACCTCACGCCTGAATAATCACCACCTCTCCGCCGGGCAAATGCATCTGGCCTCTTTGGTCGGATGCGCTGAAACTCACGAAGGAAATACCCCGCTGTGTCCGCTGCAGATAAACCGCCTCTACTCCTTGGGTCTGAGTGAATGCGCAAACTCGCCACCAGCCGTCTCGCCAAAAACCCCTGTCGAAGAAGCCAATAGATATTACTAGGATGTCTCGAAAAGATTTTGAAAACAACCATACAGGGTGAGCCAGAATCACGTTAAGTGATCCAATTTAGAAATCGAGAATCATTAGTTCCAGGTTGAGTGCAATAGTCTGCATCCCTTTTCATAGCTTGTAAGACTTTTCCGCCACGGATGCAATACTGCCTACTTTCGTAGACTCTGAAACTTGCTTTACACTGTTATCCGGTCCCTGAGACTAGGGAAAGGTTAGTAGCGCAAACAGGCGTTCTTCCTTCTCATGAAAATCGCATGTATTCAAGTTGAACGTTTCACAACAATCGACAGCAGGCCTTTGGGAGGAGTTTCGTCGCCCTCAATAGGAGTCTAGCTCGTTGAAGCAAGGGCAGCGTGTACTTTGCCGTTAGACCATACTTGGAGACCCTGGGAATGCGGGGAACAGACGACCTGCTCCATATATTCAGCACGATGATCCCTTTGAGATGCTTGCCATAATCAAGCTCAGACGAAGGCAAGATGTTTCATATTTTAGCGCTTTCTTCCTTCACCATCCCCACTGATCGTCGCTGGTCGTTGGAAGAAGCGAGGGAGTTGAATGAGACAACCACCATCCAGGCCCATGGTATCGACACCGCCAACGATGCCAATGTCCCCACCATTCGACTCGTCAATGTCTTTTCCGTCACCCGAGTCATCTGTGACTCATAGTTCTTACTCTCCGAGCAAGAGTGAGGTGCCATTGAAAACCAAAGGAACAAGTATTCCCTTGCTTGTCAATGCATCTGTCACGCTGGTACGAGAAGGGTCATTGGTTGCTTTATATATCTTTGGAGGATTCGATCGCGATACAGATGAAGTTTTCAACTCCATGGTCAAAATTGAAATTAGAGGCCGGTCTGTAAATGCTGCAGTTATTGACAATCGTGGGCAATTTCCTGGTGTGAGGATGGGTCATACTTCGACGTTGCAGACAAAGACGCATACCTCCAGGTTGCTCATATTTGGGGGAGAAAATGACTCTCGGGGACTTTGTTCTGACCTCTTCTTCTTTGACATTCCTACCTCCAAGTGGACCCAGCCCAAAACCAGAGGCCATTTGCCGGAATGCCGATCTCGACACGCTGCAGTCTTACATGGTGAGAAGCTGTACATCACTGGTGGCATGAAGGCGAATAATGGAGTTTCCTCGGACTTGGTTTGGCTAGATTTACGGACTATGCGATGGAGCAAGCCCCAAGAGTTTGTTGCTCGTTACGACCATGCTGCGTTTGTGTACAACGAGCGCATCTGGGTCTACGGTGGAATTGGTCCAGAGAAACGACGTCCTTCGGAAATCGCTTGGTACGATATACACTCAGGTCATAGATCCGTGGTGCAGATCTATGGAGACTTGTCCCCGGAACCACCAGGCAATCATTTTCTCTTTCCTTGCAATCGGACTCTGGTCGAGTTCGTAACTTCCGGTCCAGTGCTGAACAGTGATGATGCTTATGTGGCAGCTCTTGATCTCGATTCCTTTCGTTGGAGGCGAATTGGAGGATGTGACGTCGTCGGTGCTAAAGGCTACCAGTGGTTCTACTTGGCCGCTCAACCAAACTCAACTACAGGGTATCTGCTCGGCGGCCCGGATGAGAGTGATGTGGAGATTCTAAGTGACGTTCTGGAAATTGACCTTGAACAGTTTGGGATGCTTTCCGAGCCCTCCCAACAGAATGCTCCCCAAAGTTTGGGACATGACTGGGGGAATATTTTTCTGAATGGACAAGGAGCAGATTTTACGATAACGGCGCTCAACGCTGACGATACGACCAGCGATCCCATTCACGTACACTCACTTGTGCTGGTTACACGATGGCCCCACTTTCGACGCCTTTGTAAGAGCCAAATGAAAGAGGTTCAGGAGGCCAAGATGCATATTCCAGAGGCCCACGCTGTTGTCAACGCACTCATGTCGTACTTCTACACAGACTCTATTGCCTCCACGCCTGTGCCGACTACTGCAAGGCTTCTCGTGTTGGCCAACATGTATCACTTGCCACGTCTCAGGGCTATGTGTGTATTGAAGGTGAGTTCAGAGATGGACGTGGAAAACGGCGCAACGATCTGGGATTGTGCCAAAGTATCTGCGGAAGATGGCGTTAGGAGACAAGCGGCGTTTTTCTGTCTGCGGCATTGGGGACGAGTCGTTCGGACGCGCGCCTTTCATGAGCTGTCGAAGCAATCTGTCCTCGAACTGTGTGGAGAGGCGGCTGACAATGGATGTGTGGAGAGTGATCCGGTGAATGAAGAAGACGGACAAACAGAAGCGATTCCAATGGAACATTAACTTTCGAGTACAAACTATAGATATCGTTGTAGGAGTACCGTGAAATCACGAATAATTTGCATCCAATTTGGCTTCCTCCTGAGTTCCAACAATGTACGTGCGCAGTGACACTTAACCTAATTGATCCCTCATCAAATTTTGATCAAATTCAAATCACGTGATGCAAAAATAAGGTTCGCGAATCGCGGGACATGTCACATTCAAATCGGAATTTATGTTCCCCACGAAATCCCATTCGACGTCTCTCTTTTTCACGTTCGTTCAGTTCTTCGTTCTTTCTTTTCGTTGGCAGGTAATATCAAGCCGGTCTTGATATTCTGTCCTCTTTCTACTCTCACTCTACAGAGCCTGCCGGACAGACTCTGCATTCTTGCATCTTCGTCTTTGCATACGCACACCATGCTTGATATGATGACTCCAGCAAAAGGTTCCTACTCCCCCTCGGTCTCTCGCAAATGCTCTCCTTTCACACCAAGGAATGCATCGCTCTCCATTCGAACTGCAACTAGAAAGGTCTCGCCAAAGGCCTCTATACTTCGCGGCGCATCCCCTATCAAGCTCGACTATGCGACTGCAGACTGGCAGTTGACTGGAACAGGCCCTCAGCCAACACCGAGGAAGTCTAAGAAGACAACGATCAGATCGGGGACTAGCGGTGATCGCTTCATACCAGTGCCCACGGGCACGGCAACGGCGACGTCCAAGCTGGTGATGGATACGGCTCAGCATGCTACCAGCTACCCCGCCAACCCTTCTTCTCTTGCCTACCAGTCCTGCGTGGCTGAAGCGTGCGGCTTGGCTCTCAATACACGCATCCTAGCCTTTAAACAAGCTGCACCAGAATCTTCCAAACCAATCGATCTACGAAGCCAATACAACAGGCCTCTGAAGCCATTAGCGGCTGCTATGCGACGCAAGATTGTATCAACTCCTGATCGCGTTCTCGACGCACCTGGACTGTTGGACGACTACTACCTCAATCTACTGGACTGGTCCAGCTCCAACAGCGTCGCCATCGGCCTCGAAAGAGCTCTCTATGTATGGAACGCCGATTCCGGCACCGTATCGCAATTAATGGAAACCAGCCCGGATACCTACATTGCTGGCGTGAAGTGGTCTGCCGACGGAGCTTACGTCTCGGTTGGATTGGGCGACGGGGATGTGCACATCTGGGATATCGAGACCGGTACTAGGCTGAGAAGTATGCGCGGGCATGCTGCACGGGTTGGCGTCCTCTCCTGGGACAAACACATTCTCTCGTCCGGCTGTCGAGATGGGTCCATTCATAACCATGATGTACGTGTTGCAGATCACAAAGTCTCTGAGCTGCTGGGGCACTCTTCGGAAGTCTGTGGATTGGAGTGGCGCAGCGACGGCGCTCAGCTTGCATCTGGTGGAAACGACAATCTGGTGAATATATGGGACGCACGCTCCTCAGCGCCAAAGTTCAGCAAAACCAACCACAAGGCTGCAGTGAAGGCTCTTGCTTGGTGCCCATGGCAAAACAATCTCTTGGTATCGGGTGGAGGATCCTACGATCGGCACATGCACTTTTGGAACTCAACGAGTGGGGCACGAGTCAATTCCATAGACACAGGCTCTCAGGTCACGAGTATACGGTGGAGCCATACCTACAAAGAGCTCGTCTCAAGTCATGGGTTCCCCGACAATCACTTGGCTGTCTGGTCGTATCCCACCCTCGTCAAAAACACAGAGATACCGGCTCACGAGACAAGAGTGCTGCATAGCGCGCTCAGCCCAGACGGACAAACCCTTGCCACTGCAGCCAGCGACGAGAATCTCAAATTTTGGAAACTGTTTGAGCAGACGGGCCGGAAGCCGAGTGTTTCAGCGGGAGGAGTGCATGGAAAGGAGGTATCCAAGGCAATGACCATACGATAGGTCCTTTGTACAATGAATTAGCAAACATGATGCAAAGGTCTAATTTCCCATTCCCTTGTCCATTTCAGGTGGTGATTCTTGGCGGGCTGATCAGGGTCATAAATTCCATGAAGAGGGCGTCCATGTCCGGCATATTGCTGGCCGGACGATCAAACATTGCGGCAAGTCGCTGGCTTGTAATTTTTGTGAATTGGCCTTCATCCACATCACCAATCTCCGCGGGTTGCCTCGCTTGAGAGGCATAGGTATTCGATAATGCCTGGTTGTTGGGTACTCCATCTGCAATGACAAGAGATTCCTGAGGAGAGCGTTGATGAGTTAGGCGCACCACCATGCCATCCGCTAAGATTGCACACCATTCCTGATTCTTTGGGCTATAAAGTAAGGATAGCGCGGTCGTGGCTAGATCGACTGTGTGGATGGGTATCGGCGATGCAACGTCAAACACCAGTAGCTTACTCCGACGCTTGATTGCATAAACCAAGGCGAATTGGGAATGGCTCGGGTTGGATGCGATGAGTGCATGCGGAACCTTGATTTGCCAGACCACCTGCTCGGAAACCATATCATAGACCACCACACGCTTCTGACAGCCGACAATAAGATTCGGTCCGATGAAAAACATATCCCTGGCATCACCTGCCTCCAGCAGGGCTAGGCGGGCATGAATATGTAGGCCGGATGAATCGATGAGGAAAATTGTATGTTCCAAGACGGCAGCCACGGTGGATCCGTCACCGCTCACTGCCACTGCTCCAGGCCCAAACACCCTGAGCGAAGGTCTTGGGATATCGACTGCCCTATGACAGACAAAGGAAAGGCCTCGACTGTCTCGCTGGAGATCATCCATACTCGACCAGATTTTGAGACTCCCATTCGATCCCAGCGAGACAAATGAAGTTCCTTTCTCCTTCCCTTGCGAAGGGAAAGCCACAATGGACACAAGCAGCTGATTGGGTCCATGGGGAGCCTCGATGCGAGTGCTCAAGTCCCACGTTGAATGCTGCTGCCTCTTCCAAAATTTGAGATGAACTTCCGTACTGCCCGATTTCAGACTCGACGCGATATCAATTTTCTCCTCTCCACGCTGCTCCCATTCATCTACAACAGCAAGCCACTCGCCATCTGAAGAAATGGCAAGCTGTCGTATACGTTGACTGGTACGGGGCTGTTCATGGCCAATTTTCCCAGTGTGCGAAACATAGGATGTCTCTGTCCTTGCCATCAGTCTGGATGTAGAGGGGTCGACTGTTTGAAGGATGGAAGACTGACGATTTGGAGCGGATGCAGCGACGAGGATTTGTCCATCTCGCGGCTCGCAAACAGCCGTGACTAAGGCGCCCGCATAGGGAGGAACATCCAGGCCTGCGACTCTGAGCACACTTTCGAGTTCCGTCGCGCTGATGATCTCCAGAGCATTGTCACGTAACTTGATTGCATACTTCTTACTACTCTGACTGACTGTAATGTTGTCAACGGGACCAGACAGACGTGGTAGGAATTGGCGGTTCCCAGTCTCTATTTGCCAAAAGACCAACACGCCTTCCTCGCCGCCAGAGAGGAGGTAGTTGCCATCCAACGCCCATGCCAAAGATCTGACGGGGTTGGCATGCCAATGGAGCAGCCTTACGGTTGGCGGCCCATTCGGAGGCTTTGCCACGATGTCGAGAAAGATACAAATCTTGCCCGACTTTGTGCCGACGCTTACGTGCTCTGGTGAGAGGGCTACAGCAGTTGCGTCCTCGTCGACCTTGTATCGACGAATCACAAAACTCCGCTTAGAGTCGGGTTTCTCTGCCGGTGTGCCAACATACAGATATCGCTTTGCAAGCAGGGCAAAGCACAACCCGTCGTCCAAACTCGCGAAGCCGGTGTAGGATTTCTTGAGAGAGAGAATGGACTCGAGCTCGACATTCTCTGAACTCCCTTTTGCAAGTCTCAAACTCCATCCGTCGTCCGGGCCATTTTGGGAGATGAGGAAGGCGTTCATGGGCGAGTGGCGCACGAATTCGGCCTGTTGAAAGGAAACGTCGAGGGGCTGCCGCAGCAGGATCTGCCCCGTCTTCCACTCCACCTGCGTAAAGCCCGAGCGGGAGAGACAGTGCAGCACCTGTCCCTCCTCTCCCATCAGAGCCATTGCCTTGACGCCATGGATGTCGATGGCCTGGATGCGCTGGCCAGATTCGACAGCGTGCACCAACACGCGATTCGACGCCGCGGACAGCACAAACCCCTCGTCGCGCGAGAAGACTGCCTGCACTGCACTCAGCCTGCCCACGCCCTCCTCTGCTCGCCACACTTGGTGTTGCGTTTGGCCCCTCTTCCTCTTCATTCCCCTCTCGTCCTCGTGCCTGACATGATCATCCCGGTGCGCTGCTTCTCCTGCGGCAAGGTCGTCGGCGACAAGTGGGAGACCTACCTGGAGTATCTCACGGAGGACATGAGCGAGGGCGATGCGCTGGACAAGCTGGGGCTGAAGCGCTACTGCTGCCGGCGGATGATCCTGACCCACGTGGATCTGATCGAGAAGCTGCTGCGCTACAACCCCTACGAGAAGCACCAGCGACACTAGCAGGCTGCAGGCAAGCAAGCACAAGCACAAGCACACGCAGTAGACGCTCACCTTCTTGTAGCATGGGCAGACAGCTACAGACCCGTTACCAATGGTACTATGGCAGATTGTATATTACAGGTCTCCTCCTACCACTCATACTCGCCCGTTGCCCGTGAGAACACATACTCCTTGCCGTTGATGTTTAATATTCCGTCCTTCATGACGCACTTCCACTTGTTCTTGGTGCGCTGGACTTTGTCGTAGAGGCAGAGCATGATGGACCCGCCCTCGTCATCGCCCTCGCCGTCCGCGTCGGAGCCGAGTTCGTCGGGGTCGTCGAGGTCCGAGTTGATGGCGTCCTCGTCCGCATCCTCCAGCGCCCCGTCCAGCTGCGGTATGCTGTGCATCTCCTTCCTACGGCCCGCATCTTCGTGTTTGATACGGGAAGCGTCGTCCGCGCCATCATTCTGACCCATGTGTCCTCCGTTGGTGGTGGTGGAGGAGGAGCCACCCGGCAATTGCAGGGCAGCAGAGCCCATGGGCGGCGAGCCAGTGGGTATGCCAGAGGCCAGGCTCATCAGGCCGGCCACGCTTTCATGGACGGCCGGGTAGTACTTGCCGGCTCCCTGCTGGGAGAACTGCCGCTGCACCTGCCGCGCCGCCCGAGCAGCCGCCAGCTGTGGGTTGTCTGGTGTCAGTGCCCCGCCGTAGACAGACTCACTCGGATCGACCTCCCTCTCCACTGGCCCGGGGGAGAGAGGCTCAGGCTTCACCTCAAAGTCCTTCTCGCCTCCTGCAGGCTGCTGCTGCTGCTGCTCCCATGGGTAGCGAGCCCCTTTGAGCGCCGTGAGGTTCTTTTGCCAGGAGGCCCGCAGCTCCTGCAGCACGTCCATCGAGACGCCATTGTCCTCAAAGTCTGCCCGCGACGCACCGACGACCTGGTCAATCACCGCGCCGTACGTCCTTCCCTGCCAACGTCAGTGTGTCTGGTGATGCAGCTCCACCTACCACAGCCTCATTCGACATGTCGTCGTTGTGCGTCGTTCGTCGTGCACGTTGACCACCCACCAAACGACGAGGGTCCGCAGCAGGCAGGCAGGGACGGAATCATGAACATGCTCGAATGGATCTTCCACCGGCCCAGTCCGCAGGAGAAGCTGCGCAAACACCAACGGTCGCTGGAGAAGGCCATCCGCGAGCTGGATCGCGAGCGGACCAAGCTCGAGACGCAGGAGAAGAAGCTCATCAGCGACATCAAGAAGAGCGCCAAGAACAACCAGATGGGGGCCTGCCGCATACAGGCCAAGGATCTGGTGCGCACGCGACGCTACGTGGCCAAGTTCTATCAGATGCGCACCCAGATGCAGGCTGTCTCCCTGCGCATTCAGAATGTCAGGTCAAACGAGCAGATGATGCAGTCTATGAAGGGCGCCACCCGGCTGCTTGGGAGCATGAACAAGAGCATGAACCTCCCTGCCCTGCAGAGGATAGCGATGGAGTTTGAGAAGGAGAACGATGTCATGGACCAGCGGCAGGAGATGATGGACGATGCCATTGACGATGCCATGGAGGACGACGAGGAGGAGAGCGAGGAGGTGGTTGGCCAAGTGCTGGACGAAATAGGTATCGACCTTGGACAGGCCCTGGGAGAGGCGCCCACCTCCATGGGAGCAAAGGCTGCTGCCAAGGAGCGCGTGGCCCAGCCCGTTGGGGCCGGGGGCGGCGGCGATGACGACCTCCAGGCAAGGCTGGACAGCCTGAAGAAATGAGCCTGTTTGTATATTCCTACCACTACACTTGTAAATAAGGCAAACCGGGGTGTGTTGTGTTGTGCATGATCCACCATGGACCCGGCCTTCAAAGTGCTCAAGGAGGACTTTGTCAGTGGGCTTGCTGGCGGCAACATCGCCGAGATCAACGCGGTCGCCCTCGTCTCCTTGTCCTCGTTTGCGCTCTGGGCGGCATTACAGAGCCGTCACGAGATTACGAATGAGGCCGGCCTCCTGTCCTTTGTGGACGACTTTGGCCTCAATTGCCTGGCGCTCCTCTCTGCCATCACCATCTACTCGAGTCACCCCTGGCTACTCAACGTCCTGCTCCTGGTGCCTGCCTTCGTCATCTACCTGCGGCCGTGTCGGCCCCTGGACCAGGCGAGGACAGCAGCGGTCTCCAAGAAGCAGCCCTTCATCACAGTCTACCGCAGCTCCATGATGATCATTACATGTCTCGCCATCCTGGCCGTCGACTTTCCCATCTTTCCGCGGCGCTTTGCCAAGGTAGAGACGTGGGGTACTTCGCTCATGGATCTCGGCGTTGGGTCGTTTGTCTTTAGTTCAGGCTTGGTGTCTGCGAGCACGCCTACATCGCGGAGGGGAGGGTCGTCTACCTTTGCACAAAAAATGTCTGGCTCGCTGCGCACGGCGGCGCCGGTGCTTGTCTTGGGACTCGTGCGGCTCGTCATCACCAAACAAATTGATTATCCAGAACACGTCTCCGAGTACGGCGTGCATTGGAACTTTTTCTTTACGCTTGGCATGCTCCCGCCGTTTGTGGCCGCCATCAGCCCCATTGCAGACTATAGGAGACCCCTCTTGGAGGTGGTTGGAGTCAGTCTTGCTGGCATCTATGAATGGCTTCTATCAGACTCTGGGGGAAATGTCGCGCCACTCAAGGCGTACATACTTACAGCTCCACGGGATGGTCTTCTTTCCCAGAATAGAGAAGGGATCTTTTCGTTCATTGGCTACTTGGCAATCTTCCTTGCTGGGAATGGGGCTGGCACGTACTGTCGTTCGCGTACACTCAGTCGGAGAGACATTCTAATCCGCTTGGCCGGCTGGAGTGGATTCTGGATACTGGCGTACCTCGTCTCGATGGATTACCTCGACCTTCAAGTCTCACGACGTCTTGCAAACCTACCTTACATGCTTTGGGTCTGTGGATTCAATACTAGCTTTGCAGCCGGATACCTCATCATGGAGTGCATTTTCTTTGATCGACGCACTCCGTACGCAAAATGTGTGCCTCCTATTTTGGACGCAGTGAATGAAAATGGCTTAGCCGTCTTCCTGCTGGCAAACCTCCTGACCGGGCTGATCAACCTTTCCATCAACTCTTTGTCTCTCCCGAATATGCTGGCATTCTTCTTTCTCGTCATGTACTCGTTGGCCCTCTGCACAGTTGCTATGTTTCTTGCCTCACGAAAGATCGTGTTGAAAATTTAGCTACATTCTGATGACTGCATATGTCATTCACCCAGCCGTGTGGAGCCCGACCGACTCGGCAACGGATCCGTTGCTAGGCGACTAGCGAAACGGAGTTGACCAAGGCAATAATTTGCGTACGCAGTGCGATACTTCTCCCTAGAGTGAAGACATTGAGCTGTGCGCCGCATGTCGAATTGGTCTGAAACCGTCAAAAGGAAGGCTGGGAATACGATAGCCGTAAACAGCTCACGCCGCAAGATAGATGTATGTCCGGGTCTATTCATGCCTTCCTATACTACAAAATTTTGTATGGGTTTAGAATTGCATTTGGATCAAAATGCTGCTTCAATCCTTTCATCATGCTGATTGCTACGTCATTGCGAGTGTAGGAGATGTATGGTTGTTTCGCAATACCTATGCCATGCTCTGCGGAAATCGAACCATGATGTCTAGCAATCCATTCATAAACAAACGGTTCCAAAAGCTCCTCCACCCTTTTATCGTATCTTCGAACTCCGATATTGAGATGCAAGTTGTTATCTCCAAGATGCCCATATCCAACACAATCACGCGCGGGGAAATCTTCGCTCTCACCAATCACTCCTCCCTCTTCCAGCCGTTTCCTTGTCGCTTCCACCAGTTCGTAGAGATGGTCCAAGGGAATAGACACATCATACTTGTACGTCCCGCCAGTTTTGTTGACAGCCTCGGTGACACCTTCTCGCCATCCCCATATGGCTTTGATTTGGGTTTCGTCTTGAGCAACCGTGCCATCCTCTACGATGCCATCGGTCATGACCTGTTCCAGGTAAGCTTCCAGCTTGGCATCATCGTGTTCCTTACTGGAGCCGCTCGTCTCTATGAGAGCATAGAATGGGTAGGTCTTCTCAAGCGGGCACTTGTTTTCAGTATGCCGGACGACAATCTCTCTTGACCTGTCATCAAGGAATTCAAACGCAGACAGGATCTCCTGGAGTTTTGATTTGGCAGCAATGAACGCCTTCTGCACTTGCTCAAAAGAACTTAGACCAACGAATGCCACATTTACTGCAGAAGGACGTCTGGGGCAGATGATAGACACCCCCGTGACAACACCCAGAGTGCCTTCTGATCCAATAAAGAGCTGTTTCAGATCATATCCCGTATTGTTCTTGCGCAACGTGAAGAGCTCATCCAGAATTGTCCCGTCGGCAAGCACGCATTCCAAGCCAATAACATTACCGTGCAAGCTCCCATACCTCAGCAGCCGGAGTCCTCCCGCATTGGTGGAGACATTCCCGCCCACCTGGCACGAACCTTTGGCGCCGAGGTCGAGTGGGAAGATATGGCCTTTGCCGGCAAGAAACTGGTCTGCCTGCTCTAGAATAACCCCAGCATCACAAACAAAAGCTCCCGAGACCTCGTCAAATTGCCTAATCTTATTCATACGCGACAAACTGAGAATGACTTCGTCAAATATCGGATTCGAGCCGCCTACAAGCCCGGTATTCCCACCCTGAGGAACCACAGCCAGTCTCCGGTCATTGCAGTACCTCAGAATCTCGCTGACCTGTTGCGTAGAATGAGGCTTGAGCACGAGCTGACCCCTGCCTCTGTACTTTCCCATCCAGTCGACATTGAAAGCTTCCAGATCATCAGCACGATCCTCTCGTAGCCCGTCAATGACACCCGATGGCCCAAGGACGTCCGCGAAATGTCTGGCATCGTCCTTGTTCAGCCGTGCATACTTTGAATTCCGCTTCAGCTCAGGGTACGTCTCCATCGTAAAGGGAGTCACCTTCTGTCCACGCACCAGCTTCGGATTCCCTTCCTTGCCTTCTGCGGTCGCATAGTGCCTTTGCCACACAGCTCTACAGCAATGCCTCGGACATATCCTGACAGACCATAAATCTCCCAGCCTCAAGATCGGGGGCGTAGCGCGCCTTCCAATCATGAACACGAATCTTGCCTCGCTACGTCAGGGACGGACCGACGACGACGACGCGCAACCACACCAACCTCCCCCACAGCCAGTCTAGTGTAGCGAGGGCCAGGAGCAGTGCAGCATGGCAGGATCATATGACCGGGCCATCAGTCTCTTTTCGCCCGACGGACACGTCTTCCAGGTGGACTATGCTTCGGAGGCTGTCAAACGAGGGACATGCGCAGTCGGCGTGAAGGGTAAAGACGTCGCCGTCCTCGGCTGCGAGAAGAAGAGCGCCATGAAGCTGCAGGATACAAGGATAACACCGAGCAAGATTGGCATGATTGACAACCATGTCTGCTTTGCATTCGCTGGACTGAATGCTGATGCCAGGATACTCATCGACAAGGCAAGAGTGGAAGCACAGTCCCACCGCCTGACCGTGGAAGACGCAGTAAGCATTGAGTATATCACAAAGTACGTTGCTGGTGTTCAGCAAAAGTACACTCAGTCTGGGGGTGTGCGGCCCTTTGGAATTAGCACACTTATCATTGGATTTGATCCGGCTGATGAGACGCCTCGTCTTTACCAGACCGAGCCATCGGGAATATACTCTGCATGGAAGGCAAACGCGATTGGAAGGTCAAGCAAGACCGTCCGAGAATTCCTGGAGCGCAACTACAAAGAAGACATGGATCAAAGTCAGGCTATTCACCTTACCATCAAGAGCCTGCTGGAAGTTGTCCAGACTGGAGCCAGGAACATTGAAATTGCCCTCATGGCACCTGGAAAGAATGTCGATCTCCTGACTGTGGAGCAGATTGAGACGTATGTGAAGGAGATTGAAACGGAGAAGGAAGAAGAAGCGGCCAGGAGGAAACCAAGATCCTCTCAAGCTCAGTAGGACACCTCTCTACATCAAATCTCCACATTGAAGTGTAATTGTCATGTACAGAACTAAACAGACTCTTCTAGCCTATGCGGTCCGAAAATGCATCATCCACCGTTGTCTGTGCCATGCGCGTCATGACATGAAGCCTTTCGTCACGTAGCATGCGAGGGTCGAATTCTCCTTCCTTTGCCTCCACCATGGAAGGAGGCCTATGACCAAGAGGCCCTTCTGCAGGTAGGAGGAAGTGGTTGTCGCAGTGGGGACAGTACTGTGCCGCTTCATCTTCCTTAAACTCGTGAACGTCCCTTCTGAAGCACTTCTTACACTTTTTGCATGCAAACGTCATCTCGTCTGATTTCCTCAGCGGGTGGGAAGCGTGCTCCTCATGACATTCTGCGCAGTCGAACCATCTCTTGCAGCAAATAGACCGGATTGCTACCTGTGCATTCCGTATGTGTTTGCACATTTCGTGACGCGAGCAGGATGGGATGAGATGAGCCACAGCGACGAGGAAAAGGATTCGGTGCCGGCCACCGATGAACTCATGAGCGATGAGCAGACAGAGCCGAGTATTGGGGACCGGATAAAAGATTTGGAGCTGGCGGAGAAGGTTTGTTTGTTCATTTCGACCTGGCTCATCCAGTCGGTCATGCTGCTGCTTCGCGAGGCAGGTCTCGCTCTAGATGCGCTGGCAAATGCTGGTGGTGGAGATGAGGAGACACGCAGGCAAGGCTTCAAAGAGCATACGGCTTCCTTCATGAGCCTCTTGGAGTTTGTAACTGTCAATCTGCAACGCCAAATCTGTGAACTTGACGCGGATCCATCAGTGGCACCGAGCACGCTCCGGGTCAAATCCGACTACGTGGGACGGAAAAAGCGAGAGGAGCTGGTGGAAGAGGCTGCATCTATTTTAAAATCCAACTTTCTCTCATAATTCATCGTGACTCTCTTCCTCATACGCAGACACGGAGTATTCTTCCGACGAATCTTCCATCGTCAGACGGCCCATGGCAATGGTCTTTGCTCTCTGGGCCATGACATTGCGTTCCTCATTCTGCTCTTCCATTTCATTGCCACTAATGACGGTGCCTTCATCCAAAAGGTCTGAAGCACGCTTGTTGGGAACGGTCCGACTTCTACCACGTTCAATCAGCCGCTCAACTCTCATTCGATGTGATGTAAACTCCAGCTTTGGCCACGTGGCCTTTTGTCCAACCATGATCATATTGGCGAGCCGACTTATGGACGGATCACTGAGGATGTAGTAGAAGTCGCTGATTTTGGCTTTGGGCCAGATGGTGATCGTTCCCTCAAACTTCTGCAACCAGACCGACGAGAAATCCGTGTACGCCGGTCGAGGCAGCAGTTCTAGTGTCTTCAATGCCTTCAGCCATTTATTCAAATCGAGCTTGATGAATTGTTCCAAAACGGAACCAACGAAACCTCCACGCCATCCCTTCCCTCTGCGGTGGGCAACGGGTCTGCCCACTGCTCCCCGGGGCGCAAAGAAAAACATGTTGATATGCGGGTTGACTTGGCTGACGATAGTGAAATTCACGTTGAAGTTTGAATTCAGAGCCTGAATAGGAATGTCCGTCCGAAGACTCCCATCTCGCCACTTATGACCAAAGCTGAATGGTGCCAGTTCACCCGACTTTGTCTTCATCATGAGCACGATCGGATTAAGTATGCCTGGAACGGCAGACGAAGCCAGAAGAGAGGACCATATAACGCAGTCGGGATCTGTCAGGTGGTTCAGAAGGATGGCCGGTGAAGTCGGATCGCTGGGGATTGCGGTAATATTCAAAATCCGACCGGAACGATCGTAGGCCTCTTTGAATGTGGTGCTTCCCCTCGTGAACCACATGCTCTTTCGAGCCCAGTCGCACGAATCAAATCTCGCGCCTGTCCTCCACCATCGAGGAATCCAAGTCCTATAGTCTTCCTGACAGGCTCTTATTTTCGAAGCCAGTTCAGGGATAAGTAACTTTCGCAATTCTTCGTCCGTTCGGGTGCAAGCGAGTGCCGCCACAATACCACCGCCGCTCGTCCCAGTGATCACGTTGGGAAGCAAGGAGGCCTCATGAAGTGCTTTTACCACGCCGAAATGATAAAACGCAAAGCAGGCTCCACCGCTAAAGCAGAGAGCACTTCGACCATAATTCCTCCCGAGATATTTAAATATCACCCTTTTATCTTCGCCACTAAGTCTATCAGTTTCGAGTAGACATGCTAAAGATCGCTCTGCCTCCTCCACAAATTCATTCACCAATCGCTTTGTGCCAAAGAATGTTTGCGAGTACAGCTCCGGGTTGCATGTTCCAGCAAAGTTGGCCTTGATGCAAGCCTCGACGTGGCCCCGCAATGCGTTGAGGTCTCCAAGTTCTCTAGCTTCCCGCATGTTCTGGGTTGCTCGTTGAACTGTCGAAGCGTCATAATATGCAAAATCTTGCCGCCCTTGCATCCACTTGGTATTTCCGAGAAAATCGTCCAGCTCTTTCGCAGCGTGGTGCCACTCCTCAAGTGTACGGGCTTTGCGCAATCTCTGACGGAGTGTCTTCTTTTTCCCACGCCAGACAATCAACCACTCTTGGAGCGTTATGTATACTCGTACGGACGCGTAGCAGATCGACAAGACAAGAAGCCACGTCAGAACTCCCACGAGAACAGGCCATCGCAGAATGATATAGCCAAACCCTTCTCTGGTCTCATCTTTCCCTCGTTTAGGTTTCCGACGTTTCTTCCTCACTTTCTGTCTCACCGGACCCCAGTCGTTGACACTGGTAATGGTGTCTATAGAAGGAGCATCCAGCGCCTCTCGAAAGGCAGCAATGTCCTTCTCATTGACAAAATCATTATCCCAGTCCGGAAGTATTTCCGCCTTCATCCTGCGTCTGCTCCTCACCGATCACACATTTCCCTCCCGTCAGTCACTCATTCAGCTGCTCAATTGTGCGGGGAATTCAGGACTACAGATGACATCACGTGTTGTGAAATACGAGACGGGCATCAGACAGTATTGCTCGACCGGGATACTCTAGTCATCATAATCATACATAACAGGCTGAGTAGAGTTTGTTTAAGCTCATAAGACTAGGACCTATTTAGCCTTTCTGTCGTTTCAAAAGGAAGCCGGACGTCAAGACAAAGAATTTGACAATTAAGCTCGAAGCAGTACTGACGTTACATCGATCCCATTGCTATGACTCAGTGAACATTTGAATGTCAGAGGATCTGTCCTACCAATCAGTTTCTTCTCTAAAGTCGCGGTTTGAGCAGCTCGCTGCAGGGAAGAGTGACGGTTCGCAATCTCCGCCAACTCCTAAAGCTCATGAGGACCAACGTAGTAAGCCGGGACGAACGTTTTCAGCCACGGAAAGAACTGATGATACAAGACTCATACCTCCAAGGAGACCGCCTTCAAGATCTCCATCACCACGGCCGCCGCCGCCTGTCGCCCAATCTGTTCCAGTCGCAAATGGACAAAAGGACCAGAATTCAATCCAGAGCCGGAAGCAAGACGACAACAGTCCGTTTATTACCCCTCCAGATGGTGTCCAACTCAAAAGTGAAAACGAAGGCCACAGGCAGCTATCTCCTCCAGATGCTAGTGTTGAAAGAACGCGAAATGCGACTGAACCAGTCTCCTCAAAAAGTCGCAGGAACCCTTCATACTCTGAGAGTACACCCTCTCGGCAAGATCGTTCGAGGCAGATAACTACGGAGTCAGATACCGAGTCCCCACCATCTCTACCACCCCGCCCAGAGCCTGGCTCCGCGATGAAAGATCATCGGGCGTCTATGGTCCGGCATCGCAGTCATTCCCCTGGGTGGAGAGTTCATGACCAGGTCCCGTTAGAGTCTTTGTCGGAAAGACCAACTGGGCGGGGCTTTGCCTCCAACTCTCTCCTTATGCCATCTACAACTGTCAATTCAGACATTGCGACTGATGACACAATGGATGACTCTGATGATCAGTCCTCTCCGACCGATGAACAAGCCATTACAGATTTTCCTGACTCCTCTCAAGTCAATAGGAGACGGCCTTACTTTAGCAAAGCCGGTATACCAAAGGAAATTGAAGTAAAACACGACACTCGAAAATGGAACGTTTGTGGTAATTATCTGTGCATTAGTACTGCAGTAAAGCAAAACACAGTTACACGTGTATGGAGCATCAAAGCGAATGAAATGCTGTGGAGTTTACAACATGAAAATGCACGCGTCACTGCCATCGCTTTCAAGCCAGCTCAAGACGTTGACAAAGATGGGCGTCTTCTGTGGCTGGGTACAAAGGAAGGACATCTTTGGGAGATCGATATTTCCAAACCAGACATTGTCGAGAGACGGACAAATGCTCATACGGGAGCAATAGTCGCCATTCATCGCTGTTTCAGCGATATATGGTCATTAGACGAATCTGGAAAATTGCAAGTTTGGTCTGGGCATGGGGTGACGCCTTCGTTGAAAGATTCGCCGCGGACTTTCCGCATACCTGGCAAACATTCATTTAGCATGGTGGTTGGAGACCTTCTATGGGTGGCTACTGGACGACAAGTTTATATGTACAAACCGACATATGAGCCCGGTACGGCGTTCAATGTGGCTGGAAGGCCTATGATCCCTACAAAACCCTGTGGAAATATCACATCCGGAGCTGTTATAAAGACTGCCGCTAACAAGGTCTTCTTTTCGCATGAAGATGGCAAGATTTCCATTTTTTCCACACAGGAGATGAAGTGTGTGGATGTAGTGAATGTTTCCAACTACAACATCATTGGCATTGCTGGTGTTGGTAGAAACCTCTGGGCAGCATACAAGACGGGGATGGTGTATGTGTATGATACACGCGTGCGTCCGTGGCGTGTGATGAAAGATTGGAAAGCACATGAGGGTGCGATACAAGACATAATTTGTGACATGTCGAGTATCTGGAAGACGGGGAGGTTGCAAGTCCTGACTATGGGAAGTGACAATCGTGCTCGAATATGGGATGGTATGTTGATGGACGATTGGTTTGAAAATGAACTGCAGGACAGTGTGTCTGAGTTTTGTCAATTCCGCGATATGAAGGCACTCGTATGCACTTGGAATGCAGGAGCTTCCAAACCCTCTGACCTATCGAGGTCTCCGGAGGATTCCCTATTTCTCGACAACCTACTTCGGGAGGCCGAATTGCCTGATATTGTTGTCTTCGGATTTCAGGAGCTTGTTGAACTCGATGGGAAGAGGTTGACTGCAAAAAGTATGCTTACATCCGGTAAAAAGAAAAAAGAAGTTGTATCGAAAGCGCAAGAGCATATGTCCCAGCAATATCGTATATGGCAAGAGAGACTTGTGAAAGCGATCGAGAAGGGCTTGAAAAGGGGATGCTTCTATGGGGCGCACCAGCCAACCGTGTTGCCCTCGTTGTACATAGGAAAGTAAACAAGCACATCTGGCACGATTCGAGCAGGAGAGGAGCATGCGGAGTCGGCTCGCAAATTTATCCGCCGAATTTATCCGATGTCAACCACGCAAGATCTTCTAACCCAGAAGCTAGGCTTTGAGGAATTCACAAACTACTTTGCAGGGAGCTCCGTCAACCGTCTGTCCTTCCTTCGCAATGACCACAATTTCCTAAACGAAGCCATTTGTCATCCTACCACTGCCTTTTTGCTCTTGAAGGACTTGGATCCATTGGCGAAAGACAACGCGTTGGTATTTATTAGCTATGCAGATGTGCAGGAGATCATTGGACGGCCGTATAGCTCGTCGGAGGAGAAGATGATTCAGTCTTTTGTACCTTCCTCAAAACAGCCACCCGCACTCATCTTCCTCGGCGTCGATGAATCCGAGGAGGGGCTTCATTACAAGAAGTACCAAGGACGAGCATACTTTGCTCTGGACAATGACCTATCCGAAGCATCTTCAAAAGCTCTGACTGATCGTCAAAAGGAACAGGGACGAGACTTTCGCAAGGTCAGGGTGGATTTAAGCTTGGAGCCAAGCGACGCAGCGATCCTGGCACAGGCGCGGAGTTTAGTGGATTGGAATACACGCAACAGGTTCTGCAGTGGGTGCGGCAAGGCGACTCTATCTCTGAATGCTGGTGCAAAGAGGCATTGCACGAATGCAAACTGTGTTACTCAAAATGGGCTCCACAACCAAGCTTTCCCACGAACTGACCCGACCGTTATTATGGCCACTGTCAACTCCGCTGGCGATCGCATTCTCTTGGGCCGGCAAAAGAGATGGCCGCCACGTTTCTACAGCTGCTTGGCTGGCTTTGTAGAGCCAGGTGAAAGTATCGAAGAGGCGGTCCGAAGGGAGACGTATGAGGAGAGTGGAATACAAGTTGGAAGATGAGTTTTGATGTATGGTTTATGCTAATTTTCTACAGTGTTAATTCACTCCACGCAACCATGGCCCTACCCGGCAAGTTTGATGATGGGCTGTCTGGGAATAGCAAAACCTGGCGGCGAGAAGATATCCTTTCCCGAAGCCGAGTTGGACGATGCAAGATGGTTTGAGTTTTCTGAAGTCTCAGAAGCATTGGAAACGGGTGCATCCAATCTAACGGACCAGGCTCCGCCAGGAACGTCGTTGCGGATCCCTCCATCCACAGCAATTGCGCATCAACTGATGAAAGCAGCGCTTCAATTTTTCTCGCCCAATCTCGTGCGAAAAGGCCTGCTCTAGACATTGCTTATAGTTATGTACATTACCGCTATTCTGGGAAATTTATACGGTGTATAGCTACTTTGCACTTTCGGAGCCAATAGACGGGACAGAAGGAGGTGCGGATGCAGCAGATGCGCCAACCAAAGCCGTGACTGCAGCCTTCTTCTCCTCGCGTCGTTGCATACGCTTTCGTTTTTTGGACTCAAACTCATGCCAATCACCTTGCAATTCACTCAACCCAACAGTAGGTGCAGGTCTTGGCAATTCTTCGGTAAAGTAAGGGTGATTGAGAGCCTCAGCGGCAGTTGGACGCTTCGCTGGATCGAGGGAGAGGAGAGCCTTCGTGAGTTCCAAGGCGGCAGGACTGATTAGACTGAATTAGCAAAAATTTAGCGACTGTAAACGTACTGTGAGTAAACCTCATCAAACTGACCTCTTGTATTTTCAGTTGGTTTAATGAGCTCAAACCAAGGGAGCTGGTTCGCTTCAGGCCAATTTTCCTTTGTTGGGATACCCATTATCTCGTAAATGAGTTGGAGTTGCTGAATTTCGTCCTGGCCTGGGAATATTGCCTTTCGAGTAAATATCTCAATCATAATACAGCCTGCGCTCCATACATCGACTGCTGGGCCATACGCTGTCCCGCCTAGGAGGAGCTCGGGCGGCCGATACCAAAGGGTAATGACCCTATTTGTATAGTCCAAGGAGGTTCTATGTTTATGGTAGAATCTTGCCAATCCAAAATCTGCCAATTTGAGCTCACCCTGATTATTGACTAGTATATTGGAGCCCTTCAAATCTCTATGCAAAACGCCTCGGTGATGAAGATACGCTAAGCCCTCAAGCATTTGCTTGTTCATGTCCTTGATGTTCTCAGCACCAAGGACAAAAGAAGGATGAGTTAAAATACCGGTGAGGTCATGGTCCATGTACTCAAAGACCATATACACGGAACCTTCAAATTAGTAAGATTATAATTTAAGCTCACTTTTCTCCACCATCATCTCCAATAATCGAATGACATTTTTGTGTCTCAGGGACTGCAGCAATTTGATTTCACGCATAGCTGTAATTGGGAAACCATCTCGCTCGGCCTCCATACGAATTCGCTTTAGGGCGACCATATTTCGGTGAACAACATGTTGCGCTTTGTACACTTTCCCATAAGTTCCCTCCCCAACCTGGGAGAGCCGTGAGTAAATCGAGCCCGCAGGTCTACCAGCAAAAGTATATTGAATAGGTTCTTCTGTAGGTTCCTCTTTCACATTAGATTCTTCAAGCTGGTTCGGTTCCATGGCCACTGGCGATGGCTCACTCTGAGGCTCACTTTGTGTGTCATTTTGTAGCCACTCATTACCATATGGAACAGGTCCTGGCTCTTCTGCCTCAATTTTCCAATTTCCAGCATCCGCAGCCAAAGTCGCATCCGCCCAGGGTTCTTCTTTACCGTGCGACGATTCACCTGCAACAAAGTCAACGGAATAGAGTCGATCAGTGCCCTTGTTCCAACCACGTCCGGCTGTGTGGCTACTAGAGCTCCATGAGCGATCGTTGTAATCCCCGCGTCCTCTTCCTCTTCCTCTACCGCGCCCTCTTCCACTAAATGAGCTGGGTTGCGAAGGTATGTAATTCGACTGAGCCTCAATAGGTACATCATGATCATAAAGATCTCGATGATAGACCGTAGATCTTGGTTGTCTCAGGCCTTCATCAATCGGCGCATATTCATTTCGTCGAGAATAGCCAGCATTATACCTTGGCTGTTCGACACCAACTTCGCTGTCATATTCCCGTTTAGTGGCAGCTCTCGGTGCTGTTGGCGGCTTTCTTTGATAGTAATCTGCAGTCTCTGTATCATCGTATCTTCCGTTTGCACGAGACACTGTACTATCATATTCTCGGGAATACGCTGCAGTCTCTTGTGTCCGGCGAGGTAGGGTCGACTCCTCGTCTTCATACCGACGGCTATGTGCAGATACAGGCACTGCGTAGTCCTTCGAAGTAAAAGTCTCAGGCTCTGGATAGTTCGTCCGTCCATTTTCGTAGTATTCAGTCTCTCTCCAATTATTTCTCGGTGTGATTCGATGAGCGGCATTATATCCGCTGCCAGACTTTACATATTTGGGTGAAGGAGAATGTGTCGGTCGCGAATACTGTGTCACTGGAGAAGTCGACGTTACCGGCGCATCGTCGTACTCTTGATGACTGCCATAATAAATCCTCCCAAAATCAGAAGCTTGAGCGTATGGTGATGTAGTGTATTCTCCATTCCTAGCTTTTTTTGTTGACCTATACAATGTGTCTGATCTTGCGGGACTTCGCACTCGCTTTGGCGAGGTACTTCTTGTCGCCTTTTCAGCGTATTGCTGTCGGGTCACAATGTCATCTATTGCCGATCGGGGTTGGTAATACTGTTGTGGATGTGTTGGTACAGTATCCCTAGGGTATTGGGCCATGCCAGATGAACTTCTCTCATCGACTGCGATCAGCACAAGAACCATAGAGAACTCACCATACGAATATCTTTCGGCCGCTGGGCGTACAGGAACGTAAGAAGCACTTGTAGTTCGAGCAGTGTCCCGGTACCCTGGCCTCTCATACGTTCGGGGAACGCGCTCTTGATACCGCTCTTGGGTTGGGGCCTTGCTTGGCCACCGTGGGACATCGTTCCTCCAGTGAGACATAGCTCTCTAGAAAAGCACGCACAGGACACAAGCAAGCTTCGTCCTTCAAGTACTTTGCTCCTGGTACTCTGTTTCAGAGATTCCTTGCCTCAATAAATCCCAACCTGTTTGTTGGCACTCCCACTCTCACAGAGTGAAAATTTGTTCCCATCGAAGAATTCACGGAAACGAGCGTCTCTACGGTATAAATAAAGCCCAAGGCCAAGAGAGCGTCTCTCTCTCATGGTCGTTATCATCGTCATAGTGACTTTTTCGCTGTGGATGCGCGTTCGGGTTCTGCACCTTAGTGACTTACATCAGAGCTGCTTTTTCACGAACGAGTGGGACACTGCTTCTGCGCAAAATCTTTCCACCCACCCGTAAACGTGAGCTTCCATACGGATATAATCGGCTCGGAAGAAGACCTATACTGAAGACGTAGGGGGCCGAGAAGGAGTCATCAGTCCGCTGGGCCGACGGATTACAACAGACTCTCCTATTCCGACAGCCAAAGTAAATCCCAGCGGTACGCAACAGCAAGCCGAACTATCCTCGGTATTGTTCTTCCGCTACTACAGGAGCTTCTTATGTTTGCAAGAGCGGTTGGGGGAGTCAGTCGTGTCGGTGTGTCGTGATTTTAGAACTGCGCATTTTGGTGCATGGGGAAACTACAAAACACAACACACCTGGCTATGTCATTTATTTCTCAAACGTCTTCTCTTAATAATAGATCTTAAAGAATGACATGTCGGAAGACCCTTTACTTCTCTTCGTCAGAATAGCTAATTGAACAAGAGCTCAGGGAATCTATCGGCTAGATTCAAAATCGTCTGGCCAAAAAGCCCATTGGCCCATACAAACCATGGGCGTGTGTAATCCGACACATTGGCCGTATTGATCCCCTCATGCATCAAACCAAGCTGGGCCGTTGTTGTCTTCAAAGATTCAAGCAAATAAGAAATCTCCGTTTTATTTGAGGTAGTAAGTATCTGCGCCATGACAGCCATCGGCCAAGCATACTTGGGGCCTTCATGAGGCCCGCCAATGCCTTGGAAAGATGGTCCTGTTAGGTAGTAGCGGTTGCTTTGCTTGTTAAGAATCATTTTTCTGGTGTTCAGATAGATTGGATCCGATTCGTTAATGAAGCCAAGCATAGGTAAGGAAAGCAGGCTTGGAATATTGGAGTCGTCCATCATGTTGTAAGAACCAAACCCATCGACCTCATAAGCAAAAACTTTCCCATAAACAGGATGGTCCATAATACCATGCTGATATATTGCATTCCGGATACTTGTACCAGCCTGGTTGAGAATTGAAGCCAGTGTACTATTACCACCACACCCAGATACTATGGATGATACTTGTCGGAGTTGTACGGAGAGCATTGCATTGGACGGAATCATCAACTGGAAAATTGCAGCATCATCACTAGGCCTATATGGGGTGCGAACGAGTCCAGTTCCACCGTTAAAAGGTTCTCCGGCTCCATTGTTGTCAAGTGTGCCCGAGCCACTCTCCGTCAAACTTTGGAAGAGATACGGCTGTTGATTTGGTAGGCCCGTTTTGGAATCGTAAGTCGGTATCATCATATTGCTCATAGTCTTTAGAACAGTCTCCACGGCTTGAATCCAAGTCTCTTGCCGAAAAAAGGATACATCACCAGTAGCGAGCCAATAGTCATAGCTCAATTGCAGGAACCCAGCAAGGGAATCTAGCTCAAAGTTACAAGTCCAGATCGTATTGTTATTGTACTTTGGGGTTACATCACCCTTGAAGTGGCTGTCTGCTGGAGTCAGTCCAGATTCGACTGGAGGCTGAAAAGCATTACAGTATGGGTCATTCGTGATGTAACGACTGTGCAAGTTGATGGTACCTCTGAAAATAGATGCAATGTCTTCGTTGCCTGCCACTAAGAATTGGTAAGGGTGCAAAGATTGCGCCGAGTCCCGCAACCACATGGCATCGATGTCTCCAGTAATAATAAAGCAGAGCTCTTCACCTGTGAAAGCGTTGCCTTTCCATTGTACAACGGTATCGACACAAGACGCAAAGCAATTCTCAAATAGACGAGCAAGATCGGGATCTTTCAACAAAGAAGTCATGTTTTGGATTACTGCCTCAATTCCCGGAGACAGAAAGGTCCGGCATTGCTCTGGAGGCCTCGCATTTGTAAGCTGAAGAGGCCCACTGGAAAGGGGTCCATGGACAGCCTGCGAATAGCCTGTGTAGCTTGGGCAGCCGTTGCTTGTAGCGTTTTGTAGTTGAGCCGAGGCTCCAGCGAGTAGTCCGGAAAAGGCGACTATGCAACTGGCCAAAAGATCCTTCATCTGAGCAAAGAGCAAGTAGATTTGATGCAGGACAGGCTGGCCGGGAGTGACTGAGAGCTCTTATGGAAGACTGGGGCCCCAGAAGAGGGGCGGGGAAGCGGTTCCATCGGCAAGTCGACATAGTGTCAAAAGGGAAGGGATCAGCCTGAATCGCAGCCATAAATTTAAGCCAGCGGACCTTTTCTCTTCTCAATCATGGTCATCATCCCGCAATGGGGAATTCCTCGGAGGCCTACCTCCGTGCCGAAATTACGCCACCCTTTATTTATGCAAGCCACGTCCTGCACAACCTTGATCGAGATCGAGATAGTCATAGTTTCCAACGTTTTAGGGTAATGGACGTCATCTGCATGAATTTGTGAGGTCTAAAAGGTAGACTGTCATTCCACAATTCAGGTGAGGTAGTCACTACATGATCTCTAATTGAGTACACATTCCTTTTGTCTGTATTTAGAGGTCATTTACGTCTTCTCTGTTCCATTATTTATTGTTGGAAATCCTTACAATCGTGGACTGGATTCATTGGTTTGAATAAATAATCGAAATATAGTCAGCATACAGCAATCTGCAAAAAGCTCTCGGAATTTCTTCCTGCTAGGGTCGATGCAGGCGTGGTGCTCCTGCCCTACTGTGTAAAACGGACAATCACATGCAAGATATTACAATATACTGATGCAACCCCAGCTGTAGAGCTATTTTCAGCCTCCACTTAAGCCTCGAACTTATATGTTCACATTAAGATTTGCCACAGAGTTACGTCATATAGAAGGGAAAGATTGATGGGAAGTGATAATCAAACAACCACCTTTCAGTTTCTTTGTAAGGGACTATGTCATTCCCTCTGCTGCCTGGCTGTGCATACGCTGTGCTTGTGAAAGACAAGGGAGAGCAAGATCGGAGAAGCCTTGCTAGAGGAGAGGATAGTTGATTACAGATCCCTCAATCTTCATGTTCTGGCCAGTTTCAAAGAGTGGGTATCACACAGAGTAGTTGGTTACTGTACTCGAGTAGTCCTTGTAAGTTGTAAAAAACGTGACGAATATTTCCCAGAGTTACGGTAACAGACCACATACAGAATCTTGAGATCTCGATTAGAGAGAGCTCCTACTAGCTTAGTGATGACCTTGGAGCTAAATGGCTCCACAAACTAGCTCAGAGCAAGACGCAAAAGCTCAAAC
>JAABUO010000930.1_pt1 | contig 43058 bp, 45 predicted proteins | sample 5559291 | NCBI WGS metagenome assembly JAABUO01 (sample SAMN10711878, study PRJNA513372) | rock metagenome | isolation source: Antarctica rocks | place: Antarctica: Victoria Land, Finger Mt sud
CCATATCTGGGCCAAACCTGGCTAGCTCGCTGGTTAGCCCTAATCATTACGCAGGGAACTCGCTAGCGTTCACTGCGAATTGATTAGGGCTTCAGCCTTGTACAGCCTTGGTACGCTCGTAACAGATCAAACATTCTAGTCATGCACGTACTCTGATTAGTTTCTAAGCATGATCTCAACAGAAAAAGAAGAAGAGAATGAAAAGAAGAATGAGAAGCAAGATGTTGATAAGATATCATTCAATGAACTTTTATTATTGATCATTGAAGAGACTAATCATTTACTAACAGAATAGAAATCTATTGCTTTTGAAGCACTTGCATCAATAGTTTAGTTAGTTAACTACAGTCAATTCAAGAAGATACTTTTTGCAAAATCATGTTCATATTATATTAATAATGTGTTATTAAAATATTTCGAGAAAACTTCAATACTTAACATACTATTATATATTTCTATTAAAATCTTGTTCATATTATATTAATAACATATTTGTAATTTATTTTTGCTTACTTATACTTGATTAATACGTTTACAAAATTAAATTTTCTTCAAGTTTATGACTTTTTCTTCTTCTTTACTCTTTACGATGTCGATAGAAAAAACTGTAAGACTTTGCTATTATTTTAATAATGTAATATTAATATCTAATAAAGACTTGAACGCTATCTTGAGTATACTACTCGATCAGATAAATTACTCTTTGCATAATACAATGTATGAAATTTAACTGTTTAATATTCTTTTTCTAATTTTCTATTAATCTAATACTGAATTATTAGTTCGTTGATGTTATTGTTGAATCAGACGAAATCTTTTGTCGCTGCAATCTGTATGAATCTTATAATGAGATGAATTCAGATAATAAACAATATTAAATGTGCTTTCATAAAGTAAATATTAATTCATGCTTATTATATTATCAACTAATAATTAATTATATAGAAATCTTTTTTTACGACATTTGCACTTCGTACGCATGTACATCAGCAACATTTCAGATGTCATGAAGAAAATTGAGAAAATATGAAGAATAAAGATCGTAGATCTTTGAATGATATTATTATATTGCTATTATATTTTTATATCATTGCTATTATATTGTTACTATACTAATATGAATAGAAATGTATCATAAATGAGTTGATCATTGCAAGAAAATTGCGACGAAGACAGCTGAGACGAAGACAGCTGAGACGAAGACAGCTGAGATGAAGATAGCTGAGATAAAGACAGCTGAGATGAAGACAGCTGAAACAAAGATAACTGAAACGAAGACAACTGAGATGAAAACAACTCAAAGATAAATGATAGCTAGATACTAATTTGTATCTAATATAATACTAACTTCTTCTTATTCAATTTTTTCTTAGATCTGCTCTCATCTGTTCATTCTGTAGTTTCAATCGATCAGTCTTTATCTTCTTAAGTCGTATTTTCTGTGCTTGACTTTTTAATTTCATTTGTAACAGCTGATTCTGTATTGATTGTTGCAATGAATCTGTGAAAATCTTCTCACGTAACGACAGCGTTGCTGAAAGCGAAAAACTAGAACGTAAACTCGATTTAGAAGTCAAAGAACTAGTTGCTAATAAACTAATAACTCGTTAAGAATGAATTAGTAATCAATTATGACTTGTTCTTGAATCGCGCTGAGAACGTCGCTCTCGTTCATCGTCACGATGTGATTCTGACGATGATATACTTGAGACTTCTGACATTTCATCATTAAATTTCTCTTTCTCATCAATAGTCACTACAAGATGAGTCATTTGTTCTCTTTATTTATCACGAGAGACTTAAACGTGACGTTGAATCTCATGTTCAATAGTAACTTCATCTTCTAGTTTATGTTTTATCGCTTTTGCATCTATTAATAAGTTAGTATCTATTTATAAATAAATTATTACAGTTTTATTAATAGCTTATTACTCGCTCTTGCTAATGATTCTGTTCATCGATGAAATATATCAGTCTGACGATAGAAGTGTCAAATACTAAAGTTTTCAAAAGTCTTTGCTTGCTCAACATTGCATTTATAAAGTTTCATTTCACTGATATTATGTTAGTATTATATTTTGAAAATGTTGATATTAGTTTACTAAAGAACTGCTTGAAGAAGTTTCAACTGAGTATCTCAGCTGTTACTCTTAAAATGAGTGATTTCATCTGCATTAATATGCTTTCAAATAGTATCAAAATCATTAACATTCATTAATGTACAATTTCGATTTAGATCTGCAAAAACATAGCAATATTGTTTATGTTGAACTCAGTCATGAATGATTTTATTCTTTGTTTCGTCGTAGATGATTGATAAATCATTAATATATTATTAAAGAATTAACAATGAATTCATAACTTACTATCAATTTGATGAAGCATATCATAGTACTTTTCTCGACTACGAGCATGATAAATTGACTTCATTCAACTATGAATGAAGTCATGATGTTGATTGAGTGTATCAGTGACTCGTAGAACTTCTCAATCGAAGTGAACTCAACAGTAAATAATAGCATATTTTATATGCATTTGTTAGAATCGATGATGTTGCGTGTTGATATGAGCTAAATATCTTTCAAATTTTGTATCAATATATTAGTATTTTATTAGCAACAGATTCATAAGAAGTTATCAGCGCATTGCTTTGAATTCATATTCATCATGATTGTCAGTCAATCTTCATCATGAATATGCTTTCAACGAATTTGATGATGAGTTTTCTTCTTAATAAGCTCAAAAAGTCGCGTAAATAGATCACAATACATCGATGATGTTTCTTTATTTATGAAGATTCTTGCAAAAGTCATCACTATAGAAAGATTATTAACAAATCACTAACAGAATAGCAGTTAAATATCTTTTCTCATTTTTTCAACGTATGTCGCAAGAACAACTTCATTCATGTTTTTCGTTTTTACTCTTTTGAAGATCATATTCATCTTGAAAGTTCTTTAAAAGAACAAGAAATATGTTTGCTCAATAAAAAAACAGATTATCATTTGATTAAAATCTTCATTGTAAATTTGTTGAATATATTGATAATCTTTTTCTAAATGATTAAGATGATATTCTCGAACGAGATCTTTGAAGTCACGTTTTTCAGATCAGTAATCAAGACGAGTCTTGTATATCATAGCTGATATTCGATTTATGTTAACAAAATCGACGTGTATTTCTGATATATGCTTTTTATTGTGTGTTCAACAGAATTCAATGAGTTGAGAACTTTTCAAGAAAGCAGTTAAACTGTTATTAATCATATATTAATAAATTATTAAATAAATAGTAAAATACTAACAATGAGTTAATGATGATGAATTCATCTCTTTAATCAAATTCAACACTCGATTTAAGAGTTTCTTTGAAGAAGTGCTTGAAGAAGAAGATGAATGAGTATGAATTTCATGAGATGTTAGAATAACATAAGAAGTAGTTTCAATATTCTTGAAAATAATATAATTGAATTTCACATCACATGTTTGATGTTGCAATGCACTCGATCTCTGAGCATGATCAATGTCTTGAGAAATGTTAACATTATAATAGAAACATGATACTAATATGATCTAAATAACACTTGTCACAGATTAGTCATCTTGTATTCGTTCGTTCAACAACTTCACATGTATCAGATATATCAATATAGTTTCTTTTGAACAGTGATAACAGAAAGAACTGATCTATTGACTCAGATTCTATGACTTTTCTTGATCGAAAGTGTTTCTTGTTAGAAACTTGAAAGTTGATGCATTGAATGAAGAACAAAGAATGATCGACAAGTGTCTAGAATAATATTAATATAATAATAATATAATATAAATCTTTAAATAATATATTATTTTGCCTACATTATGTGATGCACGACGCATTGTAAACAAGCAGCTAAACTTTCGATCTGAACATGCTTTTTCTGTTTGAAATAGACGCATTGTTTTGAAATATTGACTGAATTTATTAATTATTATTTCAATAATGCTTATATAAAAGTGAAATACTATCTGATAGTTAACTGTTGTTTCTGATTTCAAGCATTTTGCTGCAAATTTGTTCTTGTGTTTCGAAGCAATTTTCAAGATCATTCATTAATATTTGAATGATGATGATTTCTCAACTCATCTGTAAAATATTGACAATGTATTATTTTCGTACATCATAGTTGATATCGAGATGTCTCAACATTGTTGAAAAAGAGTGAGCGAGTGTTCATGTTTGCATTGAGAATCTCATGACAGTAGCTAATCTTTTAGAGTCGTATTAAAATCATATTAGTAATACATTATTCTAAATGAAATTACATAGCTATGATGACTTCTTCAGATCTTCAACGATTCACTTTTCACTGAAATAATATACACAACTTCTTCGAATGAAGTGTATGAATACTCAGAAAATGAATCGCTATTGATGATTTCATTTACGAGAAGACTTCTTTCTCGATCTGCAGTAATCGAAGTCTTCGAGATAGTCTCAAAGATCAAAGCGATCGACTGAATTATATTAAAAATTGATTATTAAAAGATTGCTAATTGATTATTGATCTACATCATCTTCTATTGTGTGCTCTTCGTAGATTCGACTCTCTTCTACTCTATGAAAGAATTTCGTTGATTCTTCTTCATGAAATTGCTCGTTACTATACGTAATATTCTCAATTCAGTGATCAATATCAGGCGAAACATGAAAAACATCATGGGGAAGATCTTGAAGAGACATAGTAATATTATGAAAATAGTAAGAAAATAGCAATAAAATACTCAGCAAAGGTACATAACAAAGAATGGAAAGTTTAAGAGAAATGATGAACCTCGGCTTGCTTTATGAAATGATCGGGCTGCCTTCGGCCGAGTTTAATTTTAAGGTTCTGAGGTGTGCCGAGTTTTAGCGTAAGGCATGCCGACCTGTCTGGCCTGTTCTTAGTACGAGGCGAATGACAGAATTCTCCCGCCCCCTAAATAAGCGAATATCTCAAATTTCAGAGTCGTTCACTAAACCAAAATACAGCAAACGCAATATCACATCAGTTGAGTTAAAAAAAATATCAGGCTGTAGCAATGAAGCTATTATATAAGCCTCTTAAATTTTAAGCAAATTCGATTTGTTGTGAATGGATCAAAAATTCCAAAAGTTATAGTATTTCCAAGGTGTTCAGAGGGGGGCGGGAGAATTCTGTGACCCGCCTCGTACAACTACTGACTACCATTAGTGCCAAAGATTCTCTTACCTAGCAGGCTAAAGTCGCTAGGGAACCCAGGTATCGAATCCTTCCATGAAGAGATCCGGCCTTCTAGAAAGCATTCTTTCAAACCAGAAGGCTCTTTAGAATTACGGCGTTGTTCCTAAGCGAAGATTGATAATCTCAGCCTTTGTGGCAGAGATGGCATTTGTATTGCATGTAAAGCCTCAGACTCGCAGATTCAGGCCTATTGGCATCCTTTGGCTTGAGATCGTGCACCCATCCAGTGCGTTTCTTGATGAAATGGTTAGGGAAGATACCCGTGGGAACATTGCTGGATTAACAGATCTTGATTTCGGGAAACTCAGACCTTTTGCTTGGGGAACGAGTATGATATCGGGCTCTCATTTGGTTTTGTTTCCGGCAACTTTCAGTCAAGGCCTCGCCGCCTCAGGGATAAGATAGGATCCGAGGGATCCACGGTTGCGTGCTGAGGGTGTAACACGACGGCTTGAAGACAAGCCGTTATCATGTTGCAGGGAAATTGCCGAAACGGTTCGAGCGAGCTCCTAGTACACCAGCATATCTGCGAGATTGGTCTGTCGCACTTGTACGTGTGTGTACGTGTAGGAAAACTTGATATCGTGCTTTGTGATCTGGCTTGATGCTACCAGTGGCGGTCAGAACCCCAGATTGGAGGTTCGGAAGCGCTACTTTCTAAACGCAGCCCTTGAGGAAATGGCACTGACACGCGAAATGTCTGGTTCTGCTAGCGCTCCTTGGTCGTATGGTCAATTACCCTTTCTCTGTCAACGTTGAGCCCCTCGCTCAAGCAAAGGCTTTCGCCATTCACGACACAGGATGAGGTGGATTCCCCTAGCCTTGGTCATCATCGAATTCCTGTTTGTCGCCCTCATCTTGGTGGCGTTAGCAAAGGCGTTGGGTTACCGTGTCAGTTGGGTAATGAGATACGGTATGTAGCGTTGAAGTGCTAGGACCGTAGAGATCAGCTTAAGCCATTGATGGATGTCGCAAGGGATGTCGACCATGTCTTCCGTACTCCGTACAATTACACGTGTGGTTGAAAGATTCCAGTCGTCCCCCTCGGATTCTGCCGCAGCCATGGTCATGGGTTAATTGTATCCCGCTTCTCGAGGCATCGTCAACCACGGTAATGAACCAATCCAGATTCTCTCTCTCTGTTATCGATGACCTACGGAATATAGAGTAGCATACCTACGTCCACAACAAGACCAAGGCGCTTTGACCAAGTAAGCCATTGCGAGGTCTGATCATTGCGGCTTTTTGCTTCTGATTGGTGAGGGTAATCGAAGAATTCTTTTGAAGCGTTCCAGTCTGATAGGCCGTAAAACTCCAACCTCAGCCCTAGACCCAGATCCGCCTCCCCCCCCCTTACCAGGTTTTGCTTTGCGGGGTTTTCTACGCCTATCAGAGAAAGTTCCGGGGTGCCAAGGTTTGCAACGCAAAAGGTCTCAGAAAGGCGTGAGGGTCCAACAACAACGATTATCATCATCAAAAGGAAGTTGGTCGACGAGAACTCGTCCACAGAGTGTGGCCATTATTCCCCAAAGGGACTCAAAGGGGATTGCGTTGATCTCGGTCAAGACATGTTCAGAATCAGCTAGTCGCGCACCTTGGACTATCTATGTGGTATGTATGTACAGTCCTCTCTAGTAGGCAACGTCAGAGCGCATCAAGATGCGGTCGGACGTGAGGCTACCGATGACCCCAGATCAAGAGCAACGCCGTCTTCCACCGTTTCTTATTTCTTATAGGGCACAACATACGAACCTACAGTCTACAGACTACCTTACAGTAGATGGCTGCAGCTAGAACTACTCTACTGCTCGAGAGGAATATTTCTCCATCTCGGCGGCGTGGAGAATACCCAGCGCCGAGGTGACGGGTACCTTGATTTGCTTGGAGACGGGCCGCTAATCGCAAGCTACTCTACAAGACTACAACTGTCACTCCCAGTAAGCCGCTCGATTTGCGGGGCCGACGCCCAGTAGTAGACAGTAGTGAGTCAAGTAGGTAAGGTAAGGTAGGTACCTTAAGTAACGTACCCTAGAATGCGCCCAAATGGTTAGTCCTCTTGGTAACTGTAAGGAAATATTCACCCCCTGGAGAGAGCCATTGTTCTAATTCCCATTGGGGCCATTGTCGACGCGGTCCTCGGGTTGTAAATCTCCTCCTGCCACTCTCCACTTGATGCATCGTTATTCTCTACGACGGCTCGTGTGGGGCCGCCTGCACCACTATGGTTGATTCTCTCTCTTAATTGTATGTCTTTCACAACGATATTGTTATGATCAGCGGTTCGCATCCCGCCCAGTAATCTCAATCTCTTGGTTCCTGAAGGATGCCTCAATAAAAGCCATCGTGCCAACCCGGTGTCCGCTAAGACACGGTAATCAGGGCCAAGCTGCCAATCTCTCCGCATCCTACTACCCCTGCACCACCTCGATTATGGCGTTTTCTCGCTCCACGTTGTAGATGGTGCTGCTATGGATCTATGGATCTATGGATCTTTGGTTCTTTGACCTTTCGTTTCCCTATATAGTTGGGTCGGAGCCTTTGACCTGCATCTCAGTTCACCTTCAACGTCATCTTTCTTTGCACCCCGAATTACGTATCTCTTCTCCTGCTTCCCTCCAGCAATGCTCTTGGACATGCTTGAGAAGAGAGTGGCCCCGGCTGGTGGGGTCTCCTCTGGTGCTCTCCCATACAGCCCGGTGCAGTATTGTATCCTCGCTGCCGGAACCGCAGTGGCCTGGGTATACGCGGTGGAAATCAACATCGTAGTTTTCCTGACCTTCAAACGGCGCAATGGCTTGTATTTCTGGTCGCTCTTGATCAGCTCTTGGGGTATTGTGTTGCACGCACTGGGCTTTATTCTCAAGTTCCTGGTAGGAATCAACTGGGTCCTAGCGTGCACGATAATCGATGTGGGTTGGGTACCTATGGTCACGGGGGTAAGCATGCTTCCTGAGTTGTTCATAACTGATCCAGCCGTGACAATGAGTGTTTCCATACCTGACAGGTCTAATCTAAAAGACCAATGCTAATTCGGGAACCTTGCAGCAAGCATTTGTACTGTATTCGCGGCTCCATCTTATCGTTCGAAATCAGAGAACACTTCGCCTCGTTCTCTTCATGATTCTCTTCAACGCAGCAGCACTGCATATACCAACCATTATCACCTTCTTTGGAGCCAATTCGCCCAACTCGTCAGTATGGGTCGATAAATTCAATATCGTGGAGAGAGTTCAGCTTGCGGGCTTTTGCGTCCAAGAGTTCGTTATCAGTACGATATATGTGTACTCAACCACGCGACTCCTTGGATCCACCTACCATAACCTGTCCAAGAAAGTGATGGTGGAGCTTATCATCATCAATTGCATATGTATCGGCATGGACATTATTCTTATCTGTCTCGAGTATACCAACCAATATATCGGCGAGGCATCGATGAAGCCAATGATCTATGCGATCAAGCTCAAGCTAGAGTTCACTGTTCTGAACCAGCTAGTAAGCATCGCTGGCAAAGGCTCACTCACGGAGGGACAGCGATGGGGAGGGGGACCGGGCAACGAGCTCAAAGACCGGTATGCCTACAACGACCTCGACCGCAAGTCGAGACTCGGCACCCAGACCTCTGCGAGAGCAGTGAGGTACTCCACCGGCCCAAGACCTGACGGATATCTGGAAGCCAATGGAATTCTTAGGGTTCAACAGACCGAAATCTCGAGCGAGCCTACTCCCGGAGCAATACCTGAGGAGCGTTCGGAGTCACCCGCAACGGCAGCCGCGTATTCAATCCCCAAGTCCCAAGTACGGATGCCCGGTCGGTCTCACGTGACTGCCCGATCAGACCTTGAACGGAAACATAGCCCTAGTGAAAGCCAGATGGAGATAATTCGGAATAGTTCTGATACGGAGAAAGGAACAAGGTGAACTGAGACATGCTTATCGCAAATTTGCTTGGAAATAGGATGGAACGCAAGGCGACGTATCAGGAATGTGTATATATGGGTCACAGTATCTCTACCACGGTAGATAATCTTCACGGACTTGACGGTTTAGCGAGGGCGCAGGGCGGGCTTGTTATACCTATCAGATCAGTGATTTGACTCGTCGATATAATGAGATAGTCTACAATGACCAACAGTCTTTTTGACTCTTGACCCAGCAAGTGGAAACATCGAAAGCACTTTCATTGATAGAGAAGAACTTACCTAAGCCCAAAAGGGCAGTCTAGCGCCAGACTTTATCTGCACTAGTGCTTCCCCGCAGCCGAGGTATGTTCGTAGCTAGGATGCTTTCCGCGGAACGCCGTCTTACGGTCTTTCTGATCTTCGTTTCTTCTTTTCTTTTCTTCATTTAAACGTGCTTGTGCAGCCAAAGGCTATGAAGCACAGCACACTATCAACGTATATATATACATAGAGTCGTACTGACGATGTATGTAGTATGAAAAAGCTCTCTGCGTGAAACAGGCTCTTGGAGCTAAAAAATCACACTGTTGTTTATTCTAGTGGTCGCTGTAACCTGAATTCACTTTCCATACCCAGTCAGATGAGCTCAAGGAAATCCTGCTGCAAGCGGCCGACTCAAAATCCTAGACAGTATATCTCGTAGACCAGTTGTACATTGTGCAATCACACCGATAAAATGGGCGACAAAGAGCTATGCCCGAGGCTGCGAGCTGGCCGTGCGAGTAACAGATCACGGGCTCCGCGTTATCGTATATGTAGAAGCTGACCACTGCGACGTGGGCTTCCGAAGAAAGTATGTATGAGCATTAATGCGTGGCAAATACGTAATGCTCGGTCTGAATCGATGTCGTCTGCTCAGAGGCGAAGTCGATTCGTTCGGGGTGAGATCTCTTAGCTCTTCTGCATCAAAGATAGAAGGTTCGTAGCCAGCACCGCGTACAGGTGGATCTCGTAGCTGGCCTCTGATCTTCGTTTGTTTAAGTAGAGGGTTGATCCAACGTCTACAGCATTGTTATTCCATCTCCTTGCTGTTGTCTATGTCGAGACCATGATCCTCCTGTTCCATTCCGTAAGAGCCAAGGCAGCATTGGTCTGCGTGAATGTAGGGGAAGAAGTGTTGCAGTTCTACGACAATGACGTGATTGGCCAGTAGGTGCACCATGAATGTGGATGCGTAGAGGTGACGTAGCCAAGACCTTTTCAACTTGTTCGTCTTCATTTGCGCGTCTTGTTCTCCTCCTCCTCCCTTTTGATGCCGAGATGATGGGCGTCCTATCATTTCGAATCCTCACTTCTTCTTCTTGCATTCTTCTGCAGAGCTGTATACAGAAGCCCGGAAGGTCTGTTCACTTTGTTCAAAACTCCTTGATGGCGACCATGTCTCACCCACAGCACTTCATGAATACATCTGGGGAGACCGATTCAGTCTGGGTCCATAAAGAACCGTACTCCAACCGGCCTCACTTCCCCAAGTTGGACAAGGACATCGAAGCCGAGGTTTGCATCATTGGCTCTGGCATCGCTGGCGTCTCAAGCGCCTATGAGCTTGTTACGCGTGGAGTAATGGTGACCACGATTGAGGCTCGCGAGGTAGTCTCTGGTAAATCGGGTAGAACAAGTGGGCATCTGTCCAGCGCTTTAGACGCTCCCTATACCGATATCGCAAAGATACATGGCTCGGGTGGCGCGAAAATCGCAGCAGAAAGCCACGCCTGGGCCCTCAAACGTGTCGGCGAGATCTCCAAGAAGCTGGGTTTCGGATGTGAATATCGCATGCTACCCGATTACGAGATCTCTCAATTCGAATAGGGACATCCAAAGCATGACGAGGAGATGCAGATGCTTGCGGAAGATGTCAACAAAGCGGTGGAGTTGGGCCTCTCCGCTTCATACGCAGCAGATTATGCCATCAAGGGTTGGCCCACGAAATACCTGAATGGCGTACTCAAATGGCTTGCTCAGCAGCCGAATTTCGATTGTTATAATCGCACTAGGATGGTATCCAACGAGGAGAAAGGTCTCCTCTCGAAAGAGGTAGTCATTGGCACAGCAGATGGACATTCCATAACATGCAAGAACTCGATCGAAGCAACCTGCGTACCACTCCAGAAGCTAAGCCTAGTCACGGAAATGGAATACTTCCGAACATATTGCATCGCTATCCGAGTTCCGAAGGATAGTATTGAAGATTGCCGGATCAGTGACCAAGCTGATCCTTACTATTATGTTCGTTTCACGGCGTGCGATAAGAAGAACGACTACCTGATGATTGAAGATGATGATCATAAAGTTGGGCAGAAACAGATAGACGGAAGGTTTGCAGAACTCGAAACTTGGGTTCGAGAGAGGTTCACAAATGCTGAAAGCGTCGACTACAAATGAAGTGAGCAAATCTTTAACTCTATAGGCGAGGTAGCCTTCATTGACCTAAACCAGGGGAGAAAACATACCTACCTACGTCGTAACAGGCGATACCGGTCACGGCTTGACGCTTGGAGTGCTAGCGGGCAAGCTGATTGCCGACGAGATTCAGGGCATCGATAACGTGAGGAGCAAACTCTACAATCCGAAGCGTTTACCACCAGTGTCAAGCTTACCTAGCATGCTCACACACGACGTCCAAATCAACATGCAGTACAAGCGGTTCCTCCAAAGCGACATTCCGGACATTGAAAGCCTTGGCCTCGGTACAGGAGGCGTGCTCAATCCCAAGACCAGCAAGCCGGTAGCGGTTTACAAAGACGACGAAGGGAACGTTCATACATACTCGGCGTTGTGCCCCCATCTGAAAGGAGTAGTATGCTGGAACATGTTAGAGAAGAGCTGGGATTGTCCCGTGCATGGAAGTCGATTTAGCAAAGACGGGATCTGTGTTACGGTGCCTTCAAAAGGGAACATACCGCCTATTGACAAAGAAGGCGAGGTGTCTCAGACTCAGGCCACAGAGGCGTAATCTTCCGAATACTGTGCCTTTCTCGCGGACCAGAACACCTCTTAAAAGGCTGCTGAGCTTGGTGGTTGAATGGCTTAAGTTACCTTGCATTTACATTTGCAATTACAACGATTGAAAAAGTATAGTGTCCCATTGAGATCCACGTCGCCGCCAAACTTCAATGATATGATCAAAAGTACTCCGTAGTTCTAGATCTGTCCGAGAATGTGCGAAAAGCAATACTAAACCTAAACTCTAAAGCTTTCCTTAATTGATAGAGCGTGACTAGATATACGCATTACATCTATCGATACGCCGACGGCGTAAGCGTCGGCAGAACAATCGTAACCTGCTGGTGTAGGCTCGAGGGCTGAACTGCGAATAGCCTCTTTGGCCTCACTCCCACCGTCTTGCGCACCCGTTTTGGTTGCATGAACTGGTAGACGCGCTTCGTCGATTAGGAGCCTCTACTCCGTACCGCAATGCCTTTCAAGAAGTTATTCCCTGGATCCAGATCCAGAGAACCCTCACCTTATCCTGTTCAGAACCAAGGCGCGGCTTCGCCGCTCTCGCCAATGTTCCGCCCCTCGTCCTCTTCCCCACCAACGGGTCAACCATGGCAAGCTCCCATCCCACAAGGTCAGCAATCGAATGGCTTGCAGAGTCAGGCCTACTTCCCACCTCCACCCGGGAGCACATGGCAGGAACCTATGCCACAAAGCCAGCCGTACAGCCCACCTCCTAGCACCTACTACTCTCCATCCGCGCAGCATCAGATGAACAACGTTGCCTACGCGCCTCAACCGCAACCGGTGGCGAACCAGGCCATGGCGGCTCCTGCGTGGTCTATGGCTGTGCCGGAGGATAATCAGGTCAGCTGTTCGATATCCATTTCCCACACCCTGTACTTATAGAATCTCAGCTAGCGATCAGGCCTGAACCCACTATCTCGCGCATCCCGCCGCCATTACCACCACGGATGCCATCTTCACCGCGTCCAAATGTGGGAGCAGCGCAAGCCCCATCCGCTTTTACTCGAGCCCCTGTGGATAGTGCTGTTCCTCAACGGGTACCAGGGAAGTTTGAACCACCCAAGGTTCGCAAAATACTGTCGCTCGATGGAGGCGGAGTTCGAGGATTGTCAATTATCATGATTCTCAAATATATCATGAAAAACCTAAATCGACAACGAGGAACAGCCCTACACCCATGGCAAGAGTTCGACATGATCGGTGGTACAAGTACAGGGGGCATTATCGCAATTATGCTCGGCCGCTTGCGTATGAGCCTCGACGAATGTGAGGAAGCTTACAAAACAGAAAATATTTTCTGCTACAGCTCATGGCAATGCCAACCCACGACGAATGTACGACTTTCTAAAGGCCAACGGAAAGTTTGACGAGAGACCGTTGGAGGAGTCTATCCGAGATACCCTCTGGGGGAGAAATTTGGCAGAGAACGAGCTACTTCAAGAGCGTGACTCGGAAGCATGCAAGGTATTCGTGTGTGCTACCCGGGCTGAGAACAGCGCACCAGCTGTCCTGCGATCCTACGAATCGAATAAAAACGATCCCTTCTACGAAATCTGCCAGATCTGGGAGGCTGTCCGTGCGACGTCTGCAGCATCAACTTTCTTCGAGCCTATCCGGATAGGTCCAAATGAAGAGACTTTTGTCGACGGTACGTCGATCGAGTTTTCTAGCTAGTTCTTCCCCCGCAGGCTGAGTCTTTCTGATTTATCCGATAAACTGACAAGGACATGGGTGCGTTTAGAAGAAATAACCCGATTCGAGTTGCGTCTATGGAAGCTAGAAGCATCTGGCCTCAAGCCGACTTGATGTTTGTCAGTGTTGGAACCGGAAGCGCCCCAGGGAATTCTTTGCTCGGTAACCTGAAAGAACTTGCTCAGAGGCTATCTGAAATTGCTTTGGACACCGAACAAACGAACCGCGACTTCCGAGCAGAGAATCCCGAGTTAATACGAAACGGGAGAATGTACCGCTTCAACGTCACAGATGGAAGTATGGCCAACATAGGTGTCGAGGAATATCAAGCAGCAGCTAAGATAGCTGCTTATACCAACTCCCACCTCGACGACCCTGATGTGGCCGAAAGTGTCGAAAGTTGTGTACAAAACCTCCGCTCTGGCGGTCAACGTTTGGGTTATGCAAGCTTAGAAGGTTTCAATTGCCCCTGATTTGTTTGGTGATGGTACTTGCTCATGCTAGGCGTCACCAGAGCTTGAGATCATGATGGCAGCCGCGAAACTTAGAGAAGTAATTGCATCATTGTGCGCGAGCTGTTTGGGAAGTAAGGTTCAACCGATCTCAACGAGACAACAAATTAACTATGCATTCAGATATATGTTATGAGGAAACCTACTACGAGTGCCGAATATGCAATACCAACCTCTGCAGCACCTGCCAAGGCTCGCATGTGAATAATCATATTATCCACCTGGTTAGATTTGTTACGATAGCCTGGGCTGCCACCAAATCCATTGAGCCTCAAAGTAGTTGCCTCATCTGTTCTCGGCAGGTCAAGTGCCGCATTGAGTGCGCCGAGTGTCTCACCAGTATCTGTAACTCATGTTACTGCGACAATCGAGAAGCAAAGGATCTATGGCACAAACAGCACAGTACTGAATATCCCTACCACAAATCGTTTCGAGAGATTTCACAGCCTTATATGTTCAAGAAGCCTTTGTCGAAGGACAGGTTCTGCCCATGTTTTGACCAACACGAGATCATCGGCCATTGCTCGAGATGCTCCAAAGGTAGAAATGATATCTCCTTCAGATCTTCTTGATCCATATAAAGAGCAAAAACTGTACTGTACGAAGTCTTGCGTGTTACATTCGACTTAGTCGCTTGGTGTACTATGACATGGACATTGAGGCGCAACTGATAGGTAGATCTCTTGGCTCTCCGTTGAAGATAGTTTACCTTTTTGACGCCATACTGAAGGCTCGTTAGATCTGAGCCATCTGTCAAGTATAAGGGCGGGAAAGTGCTGACTTTGATTTCCAGCAACCAAAGTAGGCGAAAAAGCCATCCAGTGCTATACCTGTATTCGGGAATATGGTGCGACTCAAGAACTATGTTCCGAGTGCTACGGAAGCGAACCGCAAGAGCATACATCCGAACACCAATTTGTGATCATATCTACCCAAAGGGTAACGAATATACCAGACGATGATGCTGCGCAGTTTGCTGCCCTCTTCCAATGTGCGGTTTGTTCTTTCGTCACGGGACCGGAAATGCCCTATTTTCACGAGCACAAGGATTTAAAGATGTGTATTGGAGATGCCGTCTTAGACACTATTCGCAAAGGGACAGTCAAAAATGGATGCATTAAGAATAGCCTTCTATTCAGCAAGTTGAAAGACGCTCCAAATCCTACCACAGCTGGATGCAGCATTTGCACCAAAATGGTAGGGTTCGATGTCTGGAACCTCCTATGTCTCCACTGCGACATGTTCTTCTGCAAGGCATGCGTTGATGCCGGCCGATTTGCACATCGACATCCGGCGAACTGGTGCCGCGTCGTCAAAAAAGTAACAAAACTCTTCGTCAGCGGGATGGATGTCAATTGCGACAATTGCTCGGCGAATTACTATGGCAATAGCTTCACCGGTCTCCGTTGTGTCAGCTGTAACAACTACGATTACTGTTTTACGCCTTGTGTCAAGGGCGGCAAGTTACCAAAAGAGCATGCATACTGTGAAGGGAAGCTCTCGAGTTGGGAGCTAAGGATATTCGCCTGAGGTAGCAGCGTATCTTCCGACGTGTAGAAGTCTTGCTGTATAGGTATGTAGCGTCTAATCTCCTTCCTTCTCAACATCTTCAGTACAACAAGTAGCTACGATCTTGGCGCTTGTGCAGGGTGGTAGCAGTAACGAAGGCACAGGAGCCACCTTAGGATCAGGGCAGGCCGAGCATGGCGATTTTGTTCTTTAATTTTTCGTCTCGTTACTGTGTTTTCGTGTCAATTCACAAAAACGACGATGCCGAAATATTCGAAAGTAGAGCCAGGTCTAGCATTGTTAATTTTTCAATCAAGTGTCAATGTCTCGAGGGTGGTCCAGGAACCCTAGCAGCAATATCCGTTCAGCATATACACGCAAGAAGAGCAGCATCGTCTGGGGTAATGGTTTCAATGTTGCACTCACCAGGGTGCTTATGCTAGGGTATTTAACCACAGTCTTCTCCTCACGTATATATCATCTTTTCACATAATAGATGCTGCGTCGCATTGTCAAAGAGCTCGCTTATACAGATGCCATGCCGCTATCGCTAATTCTCAAAACTTACCAACATTGTCAATGCTCTCTCCATATCGGCCAACCGTGTGATTCTCGGCTAAGGCGACATCGAATCGGCCAGGTTGTCCTGCACCTAGACATAGCTGTTGGTGCTCATCCCTGGCATGAATGGGGATGAATGGGGATGAACGGTAATTTACCTGATATTTACTTGTCGCCGTCTTGAGTTACATTTCCTCCGCTCTTGCAGGTTTTGCTCCTGCACTCCCTTGCAATTTTTCCTTGTAGCATTTTTCTTCTCTTTATCTTTGCCTGTAATGTTATGTTACCTTCCTTCTCGGTGCTTGCTTTAGTATCTTCCCCTGATGTCGAAGAGGCATGGTGCGTTGGGCGTAGATAGCAGGCGGGCTGTCATCCTCGGCACCCTACCAAGGACTCGTGGAATCATACTAGAGGACATAATAATTGTGTCTGGTAAGTCTATTCTCAATTTGGTCAACGATCATGGTAGGGTTCAAAGATCAGCCTTTAACACTGATATGCTGCCCTTACGCTATTAAGTAGGTGATTAAACATCATGAAATCGATAGTAACTTCGACCTGGTGATTTCTGATTCACTTATAGATGTGTCACGATTTCAAGGGTCCCTTCGATACTCCTCTCTGCGGCGGTGTTGAGAAATTGATCAGCATGAAGGTCGGCGCAGGCTAAGTGAACTGCGGGTTGTTGCTTGCGGGTTGTTGCTAGCAGGCTATGATGAGAACCTATATCTCTTTCGAGCATAGTCTGTCTTTGAAGGGCTATTGCGCCCAACTGTCAACCGCGACTCTTCATGTCTACAGCACACCTTAGCACGAGCGTGCAGCTTCACACTGAACACTATATCTCAGCCTCGAAGCCACAGCCGTCGGGACGCCCGGCGATGGTATCGGACCTTGGTCAGTGTTTCTGCTCGCTTTGCTTTGCTTCGGCAATGCGAAGGCAGAAGCATCTTTCAAACCCGCAAAAAAAAGCCGCTCTCGCATCGAGGCATTCGACATACTTGTTAAGCGTTTAGGACGAATACACTTCCTGTAGAAATCGACTAGGTGCTGGTGGAGGCGGTTGCGCAATATGCATGGTGTTCTATGATGACTTCTACCCTATCTTTGTTCGCTTTACGTCGTCGATGTAATAATCTATCACCATGGAAGATGTCCTCAACATCAATGTTGAATATCTGCCGAATAAAGCATTGCAGGCAGGAAGGTCCGTATTGGCGGAGAGAACAGAGTAAACACAGAGATAAGATGAAGTTTTATCGAGAGCTTGGATAAATTGTGAATTGAACGGCGAAGATCATTTAACTATAAAAGGAAGGTAGGTCAGGCGAGGACAGACCAATGAGTGATAGAAAGGCAGGTGCAATACCCTTGTTATTATGGTATGGATATCTACGTGGGACAGATAACAGAGGTAGCAGGGCGATGCGATTCGGTAGCAGCTGAAGGATGTGACAGCACTACGGTTTCAAGGTCTACTCGGTACTGCGTCAGCCAATGAATCAGAGTGAGCATCGGTAAAGAAAAGTGTTGGACGTAAACGAAGTAACATACGTACCCTCGATACGATTTACCTTGCACGCCGTTACCTGTTATCTGTTAGCACATGACAGGGCCAGTTGGCTTCCAAGTACCGATATGTCTTTCGAACTAGCGCCCTCTATTTCCTCTGGGACCACGCCTGGGCCGCTCCTTCCTAACCCTATAAACATTACTTGCATCCTTTAAATCCACGACACACCATAAGGTAACCACCCACAACGCTCAACTGTTGCCCAGCCCAACTTGCCACACTCAAGAGCCGATGATTGATGGATGGACCTTTTTACGAACCTCTCGCCAACCCCATATTCAAGCTGGAGAATCCTGCCCTGTGATACTACCCAACGTCTCTATTGTCGTGTTACTTATCCTAGCAAGAGATTGATAAGTGAAGACAGCTAATTTCTATTCCGTTTTAGATAGGTTATGCAATAGGGCAACCAAGGTAAGGCAGCGGTGCCACCCTGGCTCACCACCACTTCCATTCCCGCTGAAACGGCCTTTGTTCCTGCTTGGTGGGGACATCTCCGTCTCGTGTGTGATACACAGTTTGTGTCGGGTAGCCCCACTGCTCATCAGGGGTGATCACCAAGTCATAAATTTGGGTGTGGGCCATAAACCATTAGACATCTCATCAGAATGCCATATAGTGTTGAGATTTCAGCATACGAAATCGATACCCTGCTATCATTCCCATGCAATCTCTATACCTATGATAGGATAAGTCGGGACGGAGTTCCATGCACGTTACCAGTAGGCCATAGGATTCGTTCCCACCAGGGTCGTATGTGGGTGTGGTAGGGGAGGTCTTCTTGTCACCGGCGCCGCGACGATCACGGCCGGCTGCTTTCATCAAGAGAGTGGAATGACGTGTTCTTCCCGGCGTGAATATTACCGATTGGTAATATCAGTCTTATTCGCTGCCGAACCTCCATGACCGTCATTCAGGGAGTTGAGGTGAGCTTCCAGTTTCAACGATGGCTGGGTATATAGCAGTTGTGGCCCTTTGAGAGGAAATGTGGTTCTATTGATATCAAGTCTTCATATGAATGTCTATTGACAATTCACTTAAAGTCTCACCAATCAGTGTGTTCAAGTAACCGTGCTACAATTCACTTCCTTCCATCATTTATCAACACACTTACAACCCTTTTCCTTTTAATCTTTCATTTCTTGATGGCTTCTACGGCTGGTGTACCGTCAAGTCAATCCAACATTAGCATCACTGTCTCTCCCTCTGTCGTTGCCAGCAGCATCCTGCCGTATACGTCGGGGCTAATTGGAGTGAACCTGGCGGTTAACGACGTTGCGACGTGGGTTCCACTCCTACTCTTCTCTATCTTATGCTAACATCGTCCCTTTCAGTCGTGCCCTGTGGTCATCTCTGGGCTTCCTAGCCCTCCTGATGGTAACACTGCGACTCGTCCGGCATGGATATCAACATCTACGGCTTCTCTTCACCATAGACTCAACCGACCTGCAGCATAGATTCTGGACCCAAGCAGGCTTGTTCTGGCCTCAGGTTAACAAACATCTGTTATATGCCCCCATGAAGAATGTCCGACACAACAAAGAGATACAGCTCTCAAAAGCCATCAGTGTTGGCACGTTACCATTGAGGTTACATGTACTGGTTCTCATCTTTTACTTACTAAGCAACGTTGTTTATTGTCTTATCCTAGACTTCGATCAGCCGTCAAGAGCATCGCTAATAGCTGAAACACGCGGTCGCACCGGTCATCTGGCTGTCATCAACCTGTTGGTGATGTTCATTTTCGCGGCCAGGAACAACCCCCTGATCTCACTTCTCGGAATCTCCTTCGACACGTTCAACCTATTTCATCGGTGGATTGGTCGCATAATTATCCTCGAGTCAGTCGCACATGTCGGCTGCTGGATCGTCAACGAGGTTGACGCTCGCGGTTTCCCAGGTATTCGAAATGGCCTGGCCACAGACCCGTTCCTACAGGCTGGCCTGGTTGCTGTGATCGCCATGGTTGCCATCTTCCTCCAAACCCCTTCACCGATCCGCCACGCTTTCTACGAAGTCTTTTTGCACCTTCACCAAGTCCTTGCAATTACGGTGTTGGTAGGTATATACTACCATGCCAACATTGCGTCGCTTCCTCAGAAGGCCATGATGTACGTCATTGTGACCACCTGGGTCATCGAACGTAGCACCCGCCTCCTTCGCCTGTTGTACTACAATATCTCTCACCGCGGGATGACAGAAGTTCACGTTGAAGCGCTCGAGGGTGGGGCCTGCCGCGCAACTTTCTATATTCCGCGTTCATGGACCAGTAGGCCGGCTTGCCATCTCTACGCCTATATACCTGTCATTTCGCTCTGGATGTCCCACCCTTTCAGTATCGCTTGGGTAGAACAAGGGCAGCTCCGAAGAAGACCCAGCACTTTCATTCCATTCTCCTCCACCAGCACCGTTGTGGGACCTCCCAACTCATCGCGCCGAAATTCCTTTTCCAAACGCTTCAGCCCCTCGGTCATCAGCTCTTGGGACGCAGAGCTCCAATCATTCCCCAAAGGCAAGAAGAATGCTGCCGCTATCACCTGCATCATGGCTGCTCGTAGCGGCATGACCTCTGTCCTCTACCACCGTGCTCGAAACGCGCCTAACGGTATTCTTCGGCTCCGCGCCTTCGTCGAGGGTCCGTATGGCGGATTGGATTCGCTACGTTCCTACGGCACGGTGTTACTCTTCGCTGGCGGAGTGGGAATCACGCACCAACTGTCGCACATGCGCGACCTCATCAACGGCTTCAAAGCCGGAACCTGCGCAACACGAAAGCTGATCCTCGTCTGGTCCGTGAAAAACCTCGACCAGGCACTATGGGTCGCGCCGTTATTGAAGGAGCTGATGGACATGCCTCGAGATGGGAGATCAGTCAAGGCCATTATACACGTTAGTCAAGGGACCGCAGATGGGAGGAAGGGCGAAAAGGAAATGAGAGTGCGGGATATGGTCGAGGGCAGCCTGCGGTCCGGGAGACCGAGGGTGCAGGATATCGTGGAGGCGGAGTTCGTAAAGAGAATTGGCGCCATGACGGTGGGGGTATGTGGGCCTGGTGCTTTAGCAGATGATGTTAGGGCGGCGGCGAGGGGGGTGGTTACGATGGGGAATGTCGATTTCTGGGAGGAGGCATTTACATGGTAATGTGGAGGAAGTCGATCTTTTCAATTTGGCACATGTGATACGAATCCTGTTCTACCTGGCTGGGACTAGGATAGCTGTGGTTTATATTCTCCATCTGCTGGTGTCAGGTGTGAACGGGCCTGCTTCGTCTAACCGGTAGATTTGGTTTCAACAACCCTTGATGATGGTTCTCTAGATGAGCTATAGACATGGCGTTGGGGATTGTTTTACATATACTTTGGAATTTACTCACGTAATGGCTTGCGACATTGAAGTTCGATCTGTGCTGCCTAAGGTAGAACACAAGAGCCATAATACAGGGGGAATTGGCACTTCGTACAAAAGAACCGACAATAAAACCGATACTAGCAATTCAAGTCCTAGCAAACCATGTCATTCGAGATGTCAACAATTATATCCTTCCATGAATTGCGATTGATTCAAAGCAGTTTCTTAATATGGTCATGAACATCTCAACTGAGCTTCAGGAAAAGGGTGGCGACGACCTTCGCTCCTTCCTCTGAAACCCCCCCTTTTTCCGACCTCCTCCATCCTCCTTTCTCATTCTCTCGGCTCAGAAATTGTTCCTTGTCTCCACTTCACCTTCCCTCGGATACGTTCACCTTGTGGAAAGCCTCGTGGCGTAGAATTCTCGTGCTTTTACTGTACTGCTGTATCTTTGCCCGCTCGCTCCTATGGACGAATCTGTCTTCTGTTCGAGTAATTAGCAGGGATTCGTGAGTGTAGAGATAGTTAGGTGGGATAGGGGGCGATGGCCGCGATGGGGAGATTAGAGTTTGAAAGGTTGGATGGTTTGTGTGGGTTAGCACTTACTGTACGTAGCTCTCTCTACTATTTGATTCTACCGTACTATGGTCGTACGAGGAGGAGAAGATGGGTTATGGGGATTGTTGTCCCTAAATCAAAGGCGAATTGGGTCAAGATCCACCCATCTGATGTATCCCTTTTTTACAGTGGTTCTCGTCGCACCTGCATCGCAATTGACCTGGTTCATCAAAGCTAATGACTGTTACTTTTGTATTTGATTTGATTACCATGAGATAAGCGATCCTTTACTTGCAAAGAAATGGGAAGACTGCGACACTTTCGCTCAAACACTATTTACCTACTGTATGGAGTTAGGCTATTTATTTTCCTGGACTGCACCTTTGTCACTAATAATGAGACATTTTCTGAGACACTGTACTAGGTCGAGATTCTGCACAGCGTAGATGTTGTTCACGATGATAGCACCTCTACTCACTCCTTACTTTCATATCTGTCTGGAAATGCAATTGTATTTGTACTACTGACCACTTCTGTCCTTCTCATCACTTCCCCAAGCACTTCTCTTTAGAACTTCCTCGATCGCGGCCGAAGATCATATCTCGTTTGACGATCCGGCGATTGCTCCTTCTTCACCTTGATTTTCTTCGCGGTCTGCTTCCTACTTTTCTTCTCAGTCTTCGGTTCTACATTCGGAACACCATCCTCTGCCTTTGGAACAGTCACATTCATCTGCAGACTATCTTCCACTGCCTCCAAATTCACCCACCTGAAAAACGGAAATCGCTTCTGCTCTCCCCCACATGCAACCCGCGGCGCCCAGGTACAAGTGCCATAGTTGTCTATGCCTTGAAGCAGTAGGCCCTTGTTGGAAAAATCTGGTGGATACGCCCCGTCGAGGACTTTGATGCAGGCGTTTTCGAGTTGGATGTAGAACGAAGGGGTATTTGGCCCTAGGTAGATTGTGGGGATTTCCCCGAGGTAGGGAAGAGTCGTCTTTATGACCATTTTGAGCGGTGTTTGCGGTCTTGGTGGATCGAGATTGGAGTATAGTTTCTGAAGTAGATGAGTATGTATGTGTGTGTAGGTGAATGGGTGCGGTATATTGTGGTGATGCTGGCTTTGCCTCTTATACTCATTTCAGTAAGGCAATGTCACAGTTGTCTTTGTACCACTGTTGGTTAATAGCCCTGCAGAGTTGTTGTGGGCTAAGGGATTAACCCCATTGTTCACACACTGTGCAACGAGCTGTCATATTTCAGCGGAAACAAAAGAACCCAATGATTATGGGAAATCTCTAGCTTCGTGATTTCGCACTTCAATTTGGAAAACCCGGCATCTGTAGCAGGGAGTTTGATAAGATCAAAAATGATAGCTGTGTCTTTGGAACTATTTTATTTCCTATGCGTTAGTCTCTTTTGTCACTGACCATGAGGTCTTCGATGGAAAAAGAGTTGGAATCCGTTGGATTTGAGTAATGTGTAACAACCGTCATGTCTGGGTTCTTGACGAAGCCAATGCTCGATATCAACATAGCTAAATTAAACTATACGGAGGTAAATCCTTTGTAGCTCTCTATGCGTATCTGGACTGTTCCTTTCATGAAAGATAGCCAATTTATAACCTTGTTTTCTAGTGAACATCACACTGTCAGTTGCGCCTCGTTTGGCACGAAACGCTCTAGAGTACCCTGGATCAGGATATCGCAAATGGCATCATTCACGGTGCTGAAAATCCATCTGAAAATGGCTTCATAGGGGCGATGTACCTCTGATAGTGACATTATTATGACCAGGTTCCATTTGCAGGCCCGAAATATCCACTGTCCGGTAAAGCTTTCCAAGGCAATCCGTTTCCATCCGCGGTATTAAGATAAACTGTATTGCCCCACCAGTCTGGGAACTTGCCGCCCGGGTACGAAATGCAGAGGAAGATAATCAACCCTGATATGGCAAGACCGGTGTCCAGCGCAGCAGCGAGAATGTAGTTGTACTTGGTCCACCAAGCGAAGAACTTACGGTAAATGATATGATTGAAGATGAAATTTACAAGCGCCCAAGAAGAATAGTTGATTCCTGTGGCTGGAGGTACGTTATAAGTCCCAACAAAGATCAAAGGCCAATTAACCTTTCTCCAAAAATTGTTCTTGGTCCTTTTCCAGATGCACCAGGTGAGCACAGGCATGAGTGCACCAATCCAGAAGAAGTGCAAGAGCCCTGAGTAGATCTTTCCGGCAGAGTATAGTCGATTTGGGCCAATGGCGCCCCAGACGACAGAAGAGGAGAAGACTGTTCGCCCGACTGGACACGAAAAGCCATCGCTTTGATTGTGGCGGCAGACATCCTTGACGTTGCCCAACATCCATGTTGTCACCCCGACCTGGGCAAGAGCGCCAAGTATCTGCCCATATGTTAGAGTACGCCAATTGTGTTCGACCCTAAGCTCGCGTAGGAGACTTACGGTTGCAAAACCCTGCGCAAAGAACAACGACCTTGGGGCAATCTTGAGGTAATGTCCCAATTTCATGTCCTGCGCGAAATATAACTGGTGCAGAATTAGTCTCAACATTTGTGCTGTATACCTGGCAAAGCCCTACCCCTTGACCAACGACATCTTGCGAAAGAATCTTGAACACCATGTTTGCCAACGGCGTACCATGAAACATGTATCCCCCGATAAATTCAGCCAGGACGTTGATCTGATTGGCATTGACATTGGTGATGCCTTCGATAATTCCACATGGAATCATGTATACCGCAGGAATGGCAAATGCAAGGAACACGCCGTAGACAGGCAGATTTACCTTGTATACTTCCACCATGACAATCGCTAGAACAAGAACGATGACGGTGATGGCGGCATACCAGTACCACGGGGTACCTTTATAGCCACGCATCAACCTTGCGTGTATATCGAGCTTACCTCTACCTCTAAAGACATCACGTATTTCTGTACCGTGGAAGAGAAAAACATGGATCAGGACTGCGGTAATCGACGCAAACGATAGACCATATACGAATGCAAAAGAGGCGCCAAGGAACGGTGGTGAATAGTTTGCGTATTCTTGGGCATTAAAAGTACCATCAGCGTTCATAATCCGAGTAACATTGTACGCTAAGCCGGTATTGTCGTAGACATCTGCTGTCATAAGCGGAAGGTAGGCGGTAAACCAGATGTTGGAATACTACACAACAATCTTGGGTTAGCATTTCACGTCTGATAGTGAATCAAGGCTATGAAATATATCTCAGATATGATAAGTTCAGAGAAGTGTCTCGTAATGACATTGCTGGATTGGGAAGCGCTGGGTTGAACCACGTACGTATATGCCAGGTACAACGATCCAAAAGAAGAGAGCAAACCCCGCAAAGACGTTGAGTGCTTACTTGGGTCAGCTCGAAAACTACAAGAAGACATTCTCGTACCTGCCCATGATGGGGAGAGGAGGGGATTGGTGTTATAAGCAACCTGGCTCCAGTCAAAGGTGATAGGACTCAAGCCCAATCCAGTAACCATTCCGAAGAGATGGTTCGCAACCAGGTTATTAGGCACAATCCAGCAAACCCAGGTAAAGTAGCTCAGGCCAACAAATATTAAGCCTGGGAAGAAATACCATACAAATGCCCCGGCCATGGCATACATGAAAAAGCGCAGCCTAGATGTTTTCCATCCATTCGCCACCGCATTAGCTCGAGAGTGAAGGGAACTTAGGAGTGCACAATTAGAAAGCACGCCAGGCCATATGATGCCCGCCGGCTCAACAAGCCATGGTGAGGCTAGGCCTGCAACACCGAATCCAAGAAGCTGGCAACATAGGACGACCAGAATGGAGAAGCCAGGATACAAGTGGAAGCCGTAGAACTTGCCATACGATTGAATGATAGCTGTTGAGTCAGCACTACCGTATCCGAAGGAAACGTTGCTCATTATTGTGATGATGGCATGTTCCTTTATGTTGAAGTGATGATCCGGATTAATGCACCAGACCCCGAGGAGTCCTAGATTGACGTAGTAGACAGGCAGAATGTTGGCAAGAAATACTCCGCACGGATAGGCAACAAGCTCAGCTACTAAAGAAACAATGTGCACAGAAGGGTAGCGCAGGGAGAAGAACTGATTGACGCCAGATCCAAGCTTTTTTGTATCAGCCACATGGTAAAGAGGTGATTAGTGGGAGCGCACGTACAATCGTGAACACAATCCCAAGTACCCACATTCGAAGGGTATTAATTGGAATCTCTGGGTCGTCAACACTTGGTATCACAGCGCGTACTGTAGCAACAGTCAGAGGCAGAATTCCATTGGCATCACAAGTCTAGGTCGAAAACATACCCTCAGGGAATGGCGATCGGTCAGACTCAAAGTCAAATTCTCCTTCTTCTAGCAATACTGTGCTTACATCCACCTCCAGTTCCTGTAGATGTTGCTCCCCGTCTTGCACGTCCACTTTGCCGTCGTCGAAGACGACAGTCTCGCTCTTCTCCATGTCCATAGCGCTTTTGCCATTCCTTAAAGACATGATTGACAACAGATGGTACGGCACTGCCAACGCCAACTGCGGGGAGTGCCATCTTGAATATGTAGTAACGCACCGATCCCACCGTCCAATCAATTCCCTAGTCCCTATCAAAGTGATGATGAAGCAGGACAATCGGCAGGTAGCCCGAATGGTCTCTGCGACATCGTGCTTATGATGTCTTACTCGATACGGCAGGCCGTTGGAATCTGAAGAGAGATTGATTATGCCAGATAAGGGAAAAAAACGTTACCTAAGCAACGATCAATGGCAGATAAGTTCTTGCCTCAGTTCTCAGACGTGCCAACGTCGCTAAGCCCCTTCGGGTTAGCGCCCTGCTGACTTCGCAGCATACGGGGCTAACCCGAAGGGGCTTAGCGACGTTGGCACGTCTGAGAACTGAGGCAAATAAGTTCAAAATTCGCCCTTGTCTTCCGCCTAGGATCCTTGCAACCAAAAAATCCACTCTACGGGGATTGTTCCTTTACTGTTTCATCCGTGGCTGACGGTGATGAAAGGAACAATGGCTCTTCACGACTCCGATACCCTTCTCAATACGTCTTAAGCCATCCTGATTAGAACTTCCGTGACCATTACCACCAGGCCTCTTCTCATGACGCAAAGCACTTCTACGGAACCTCCTACAAGCTTTCGCTCGAAGGACCGGCCTTGTGTATACGCGTGATAGACAGTATAGGAGCTTATATCTTTAGCGGATTTTACGCGTACCGTGCCTTAAAAGGTACCTTTTATACTTCAGCTACGCTAATGCAAGCCAAGAGGCACTACACAGGGGAGGCCTGAGGCTTCTCCTATACTTGCCATACAAGTTAGTATGTAAACAAAGGAGACGCGTCGCGCATTCTCATACCTCATTTCCCATTTCTTTCCTTCCCATTTCCTTCCACTGGCAATCATTCTATTACTTTTTTATTTGACCTTCCTGTTGTTAACCATCATAACCACTATAGCACCTCATTGTCAACATCGTCAACATGTTCAAACCCACTTCCTCCGCTCCGGACTGTGCTGATCCCGCTGTCGCTGTCTCCCTCAACTTCACCGCCCTCACAGTTCCGGTTCTATCGGCGAGATCGATGCTCACATTGCTTCATACGCCGTCGAATCTAGCAGTTAAGCGACGTCAGCTGTTTGAGATGACGAAGCCAGTGAATCTGACAGCGGAAGAGTTGACAGTACACTGAGATTTCATCGATAACGCGTGGGTTCGGAATAAGCCTTCTGAGCGAATTTATGCCAGCGGGTTCTGATGGTCAAAAGCATGAAAAGGCAGCGGTAATGATTCTATCTGGCGACAGAGGGTGGAAGAAGCAATGACTACGCTTCAGAAGTTAAAGGAAGACGAAGTTATAAAGAAGAGAGAGGCGAAGCGGGCTGCTGAGGAACTTGCCGATCAGCGGAACAAGGCCTACGTTAATTGGCTAGCAAGCGGAGGCTTAGATAAAAACGATGACGATGAGCTCGATGAGGCAAAGGAGTATTTGGAGGAGGGCAATCTGCCCATGATCACTGAAGATCGCTTGAGGGAGCTGGCTTCCTATGGTATAACACATCTACTGCTCGGAGCTCCGCCCAAAAAACGGCGGCGGCATCACTAGGGGTGGGTGAGAGGTTGGGTGGGTGAGTGGCGTTAGAAATGATGCTATACAAAAATACAAAATTCTATTGAACTTTTGACTCTATATCTTCATGCCTTCATAATTTGGCGACAGCGAGATTGACCGGTAATCTACTATGGCAACTGGAAGAGAAACACTAAAAGTCCCCTAGTTGGTGACTTGCATTAGCGTAGCTGAAGTATAAAAGCTCCCCCTTAAAAGCGGCGGGCTCAATCCTACAGTTAGCCTCAAAGCAGCGCATCGGCCGATTGAGCGGATTTCAGACACCCCACGGCATCGGCATGAGCATGGCCATGGATACGAAAGATAAGGGCTTGGTGATAACGCTATTGCACTCTAGCTACGTGAAAGCCGGCATGGAGACATCTGGGGAGACTTACAAGCATAAGGAACAGGTCGAGCCGACAGCAGTAGCCGAGAGGTTACGAGCGGTGCTGCTGAAGAAGGGTATTGATGATACAGGAAGGTTCTGCCACACAGGGGCAGGGGTTGTCTTGATAACAATTTAACGGAAGGGAAGGCCGAGCACGTTACTAATGCGGCATACAACATACACCCCTTTGAAGAGGTAATGTCGATCTATGTACCAAGCCTGATGGTATAAAATAGTTCTGATGTAAGAGCACGGGTTGCTCGGCCAGCTTTGCTGGGTGGACTGAGGTTGTCTAACCATTCCATAAAGAAGACCGAAACCCCATTGCTTAGAGAAAATGACTAGGAGTTTATGCTGGAATCCTGCCTTTTTACAGGACTTCTCTCCGGTTCCTGTTGGCGAACCTGAAATTGAATTCAGACTTTCTCTTCACGTCAACGTTTAAGTAGAAAATCTCGAAAGAGCTTAGACAAAGAGTCCAGACCTAAAAACAATACGGTATTGGGAACGGTAATGCGAACAATGTGAGTGGAACACCCAGGATAAACTGTAAGGGAGGTTATCGTCGACCAGCGAAGATCTAGCGACGTGCTTTACTAGAGTCCGAAATATTATCAAAATACGAGTGATTAAGACACCGTCCTCTTAAATTCGCCATCGGAAAATTCCTTAAATGGCGCTAACATAGTTGTCATTCTGATCTACGCAAGCTTTTATATAAACATCATATCCGTCCCGCGCCACTTTTACAACTATGTGTGAATAATTGACGACACCTTCGGCATCTTCATCCTGGGAGCTAATGGTACCATACGCTTCCGACTCCAGCTTTGGAAGACTCCCCAGTCAATACAAGACCGTCTCGCGTTAGACTTTGTGGCAGGCTTTTCTTGGGGCGGATCTTGCCAACGAAAAGTGTACACGCTGGTATCCGCCGTACACATGAGCGATACTCGAAGGGATTCAATGCAATGATCTAAGTCATAAAGGTTGTTAAGGTTCAGCCTATTAGATACTCGAACCGCTTCCAAGGGGAGAATGCATTACCTAGATGGCCATGAAGGTACTCGAGCTGCGGGTGAGTGAGATTGGGGTAATAAATCTCTTTATATAGAAATAGTCTCAATTGCCTCTGCTATCGTGAGCTTCCAACGCAGGCAGGGGAAAAGAATCTCTGATGCTTACCAGGCAGTGTAAGTCGTGATACACCCCGAGCGCGGCTAAGTAGCCCCCTTCGACGAGTTCCGCGGAGTCTTCCACGGATTCACCGGCAGATATCATATCCCCCTTGGATGCACTGAAGAATAATGCTGTCAAGTACTCTCAGTATTCAACAGAGGATACCCATCGAGTGTGAGGTGTGATTATACGTCTGACCAATGCATCCCATGCATGATTGTTCTCAGGTGAAGGTGGACCGGAGAATTCGGTATAGTTTCCATGACTTGTTGGATGTTGATCGTGCATCTCATAGTGAACGGCTTCCAATGCTGGAGCTAAATTATTGTCAGACCACCTCAGTCAGTACAAAAGCCATCATATTTCTTACAATATGACTTGTTGCTCAGCGCATTCAACGGGTACGGTTCGCGGGACCGCACGATGGCTAAATATGTGAGGGCAAATGCGACGTGTACCAAGATGAAGTATGAGTATATCCAACGCCGATATCGCCAGAGTTTGTGCTCAGTCCGAGAGATTTGGGATGAATAGCCGACATTTTCGGTGAAAAGACAAGAGTCGTGAGGCAGTGCTTCGTAAGCCAAGGGAATTCTGCTTTCGTCATTTGGAAGATTTCCTGCTCCCTTCGACATTTTGACAAGGGCTGAGTAAATAATATGAGCGAAACCGAGAGACCGGCTTCCTTATAATGGCGGTACATAGCCTAGAACCGCCATGAGACGCATCAGTGTCCCTACATCCGGATACTCTAGGAAAAGACAGAAAGAAAGCGTCCTTAGTCTATTATGCATGGACTACTAACCTGTGCTACGTAATCGACCTTTAGATCTATCAACGAATTCTCAGAGGACCCACTAGACGTACACCCCCTTCTTCTATGTGTACACCCCCGGCTGAAAAAGGAAAGGCGGGGATTTCTGATAGGCAAAATCGAGATTCCACCAAAATTGGGTGATTACATGAATGTAATCACTTGACTTTCACCTACTGTCTCAGCTCGCGCTTTCTAAATTACACGGGTGAGCTGGAAATAGTGATCTTTGACGATGCGGTGTATTATCATGGTGGTGACGTCCACCTCGCTCCCCGGCCTCATCCTCACTGCCCCCTTCGTGCTCACCGAAGTTCCAACAAGCAGCTCCGGTGATGCGTTATGGTCTCCTCCGAGTGATGGTGGGGCCAAAGGTATGACGGCAATTATGTAAATAATGAGGGAAGATGGAGGAGGGAAGGGATCGGTAGCGGAGTTTAAACTTTGGTGCGTGTGGCTACGGTTACGAAGCCTCAGCGGATCTATTCGGAGTGGTGTGCGTTTAGTGGGTCTCATTCCTGGTGATTGCGGATCGCCGATGGCTCCTCGAGCAGCTCTGGCCTTCCTAAAGTATATGAATAGGCCGCTGCTGCACTTCCTTGGAGCAACAATACCAGAAGATTGAATATCCCTCTCATCAAATCAAAGCAACCTTATCATCAAAGCTCAAAGACTAAATCATGCGCTTCATCGGAGTAATTCTCGCCGTTCTATATGGTACCATCAGCTTTACTAGAGCTATTCCGGTTCCAGCGAGTAAGTTGGAACAGCTACAATTGTCTTTAGGTCGGTATTAACAACTTCTTAGTCGAGGAATGGCGTTGGGATGACCCAGTCTCAGAGACTCAACCGGCGGCTATAGGGGTGGATGAGGCGGGTCGAGCGTTTTGATCTGGTTGTAAACTGTGGGCGCCAGATTTTCGAGGTTGTGGAAAGTTAGGAAAGGCCGCCCTGCTTGCGGCAAAGGAAGGGTTCGGTCTAGGGTGTCGATGGACGCTCTTTGGATTCAAGCTTCTGCAATCGTTGAAAACGTTCAAACCGGCTAGCCACTACCCATTATTGTGCAGGGAGAAAGTCATCGCCAAACAACAGTCTTTTCAAATCTTTATGAAATTTTAGGGAAACTGCAACATATGCTGCTCAGATATGGTCCTATGTCGATACCTAATCGGAGAAATGCGAAAATCGCTCGCTCGAATTGGGCACATCTTTGAAATTTCGTGAACAGAATAGAAGCAATGCTACTTAGATGTGGTTGTCTCGAAAGCTTGTGAAAGAATATGAAGAGTGTTATTCAGCTGTGGTTACAATTCGAGAACATGTGGAAGACCTAAAGCTCCTTGTTCACGTGTGGGTTGGTTGAACAACTCGAGTGGTAGCGCGGTATGTGCTGCAGAGGTGAATTGTCACACGAATGACAAGTCCTTTGTCTCGGCCCATTTTGGCAGTCGGCAGCACCGACACCCAAACGGACTGGAACAACCAGGGGAGTTAATGGTCGATATTGCTACTTCAGTTGTTGTGAGTCTGAGACTACTGCGTTGATGTCTAGTCTCTATCTATCTGCAAGCTGTTCTTTGTGCAACCTTCGCCACAAGAAGCAAATCGAATTTGGACGGTATCTGGAAGTTCCAGCATATACTCATACTATTGTTTTGTCACCTACCGTTTTGGGACAGGCTCTTCGTGCTTTTTGGTTACCTATTTCTTCCTATTGAAGGGGCTCGGCCGAGGACCCCTTTTGATCTTTTAAGGCGTTAGCAACAGATTTCCATTGGTTACCCGATCTTCATTGTAGGTAACACCAAAATTCTCTTCGGATCTGTTCCCGACGTCGTACCACATCAATTCCGTGTGGCAGCCACAGCAAGAAGCATTGACCTGAGAGTTGAACGTAGATCGTTCAAGACTTGTCCGCAACTCCACGCATCAACAGCTTGCTGTGAGCCTATCACTTCTAGAAGCCCGCGGACGTTGATCATTCGTCTTACTAACCCCAACATCTTGTTTGTTCTACTTGACTCGGGAGACTAAAGAAAGACATGGAGGCCTTTGACTGAGAGTGATAAAGCGTATAATTACGTTATGGACCGAATGGTTTCTACTTAGATGGCTTTGCGTGTCCCTTACAAGCAGCTCCACCACACAATGACACTGTGATCTTTGATAAGAGATTTTGGAAGGGGCATATCCTCCTTGGCTACGCACCAAGACCACGGCACTGAATATTTCGTCCTTTGGGACTAATTGGGGGCTGCGCTTGCTTAGATGCTTTGGGTAACTAACCTTGACATTAATTAGCTAGAACGCTACGCTTTTGTGACTCAGTCGTTGCGTCAGCTCTGATGAGATCGATCAATTCTCTTTGCTCTTATCTCAGCGCTGCTCGTTCTGAATGCAGCAACTGTAGCAGCAGTACTCGCTCAATGTCGTTCTTTACAAGGTTTATTGTTGAGAAATATGCGTTCAGCCCTACAGCCCTACGGACTCAGTGGTAGCGGAAGTTTGCTAACCCGAGTGAGCGAGCAATGACATTCTCGTCGATCATTTTACCTGAGTCTGTTATTGAAGAGAAATTCGCGAAGAAACTGAACGATTTGAATGGGAAGCAGATGACTCATCGATGAGAATACAGCTACGTTTACAGGGTCTATCATTTGAAGCAATAACTTTGTCATGATCATCTACTCTATTCATCGACATCACTGAACGAAGGAATAAGATGTTCATACAGGATTCGAGAACACATTCGTCATTAATACAGCTGCAACTAAAGCAGATTTAGCGCCCGGTTCTGTCGAGGATTTGACATGCTGGAAGTTATCTTTTACTTCTACCTTCAGCTACTCTTACAGGCATGCTCGTAACATCGTTGTTTTGATCTCTTCTCTGAACTGCCAAAGGATTCTGTGGGAAGTAATAAAGTTTACTACACAGTAGGTTGTTAGAAATCGATGAGGGCAGCTCGAGCCGAAGGCTTAGGGGACAATTCCAGGCTGTTGTATAAATATTGGTATTCTAAGTACGAGTCGTGGTGCATCTTGTGCATTGCTTCGGACGTAACCGGCCCTCCTCGGTTACAGGGGAAACTCATTTGGTTGTGTAGCAGTCTCAGTAATTGATTCCGTATCACAGTCATCGCGTTCGGCTGCATGTGCATATGCTTGATTTAAGCGGTATGACTTTGAACCATCGTCTGAGGACAGAGGTTGAAGGACTTGGGAGGAGTCCGCTCTTAGTCTCGGCGTCTTCGTCTTGCTAAGGGTTAGAGCTGTGACCATTAGCTTCTCTTTTCAGCTTGACGGGACGATGGGCTTACTGGTTTGCAGGTGAAGGTATTCAGCAACAGGTGGTACCCAAACCGCAACGGCAACGATTTGCCCGAAAGTCCACGTATGAAGGTCGATAAACCCCAGGCCGATGAAGCTGTAGAACATCACGGCTTGGTAAACCAATCCCACAAAGAAGATAGCCGATATAATTAAATATGCGGGGGAACTACGGAGTACCTGGAGCATCCACTCTAGCACGGATGTAATGTGTGGAATGTCCAACACCTTGTGGGGTCGATTTCCTCCTGGCCCTTTTCCTGACCATGATAATCGGAATTGGAAAAAAGCCAGAACGAGCAGGGAAATTGTGCACCATGTCCAGATCCAAGGTGCAAGCTTGATGCCCGTCCAAGCGGCTGTACCATATCTTTGAATCAAGAAGGCAGGCGGGCTGTCATCCTGAAACGGTAGACAGACTCCAATACCAGTCATACCGCCACAGCATTGTATACCTCCAAGAGATTCGTAGGCTGAGGCCTTCAGAGCAGTTCCATGCCCTTTGATCCCATTGAGGTAGGTGATGACAGCCCAAAAGATGACAGAGTTGAGGAGGTAGCTGACGCTTGTCAAAACCAAGGGATACCATGATTCGAGATCGTGGTTCTTCATGATCATTAAGGTGAAGATTTGAGGTAGGAAGCCGTTGATGGAAACTGGAAGTAGACCGAAGGCGTTCAGTGGATCCAGGGTGAATGGATTGGAGAAGAAAGCGGCCACGGCCAGCGGAATGCTAAAAAAACACTGAGCAGCGTGGAAGGCAGTAATGCTTTGCAGCAGACTTTCACGGAATTTCGAAGTTTGATGCTTTTGTATTCGATGACGATTTCGCCAAGCCAAGAAGCTACCGACAGCCAAAGCCACCCAGCAGAAAATGACTATTGACGATTGGATGACATACGAAGTTGCCACCTATCTCAAATCAATATTCGAGCATATACATCCCATTCTAGACTCCCGCGATGCCAAAAATATCCTGATTTCCAAACGGTAGGCCTGTGATGTTTAGGCATAGACTTCGTACGCATTCACGAGTCCCGGCTAGCTGCGTCACTGTTCGTTTCTCGAGGAGATTTACGGCCGCGCAAGGATCAGTGCAATTGTCCGGATGTCTAGCTTTCGCACATGTGTCCGTCCAGCATTGAGTTGAAGCAGCAGTAACAGCTCTGAGATTTTCCTGAGTACTGTTGGTGAAAAAGGACCGAAATTTGTCAGCCTCCACTTTGGGGGCGATTTCGTCTTGGAGAGCCTGAGTGATGTTCGCGAGACCAGCGCAGAGTGTCCAAAGAGTGATGTTAGGCGGAGTGCCGTAAGCGGTCTGATTTGCAATGGCTATCCCGCCCGGTAGTGGTGCGTACAGTTTTCCAAGGTCCCGACAGTCCGTCCAGCAGTCCCCAGATGGACACAGCTGGTCGAATGGTTGAGCAGCAAACTGGGCCGAACTCACACATCGAACGTCTTTTTTGGTCATCTGGCAAAAGAATTGGTCAGGTGTGGGCAAGTATATCCCCGTTGAAGGTATACTGGTGGTATTGAGCGTGTGGTCAACATCGTCAACCGCACTCATTCTGAAGGTTCAAGGCTGCTGTCACAGAAAATAATTTTCGAAGTATTTCGAGAGACGCAGTCAAACAGAAGCGCGATGAAAGCTGTGTAGCAGTGTTTGACATGATTGATGGCTGATTAATAACTCAACGGGGGTTGAGGCACAGAGGGAGGCGTGGTGGATTCGACTTCAGCCCCTGCCTTCAGCCTCAGACCCCAGCCTTCAGCCCCAGCCTTCAGCTTCTTCTGGTTGTTATTTCAGAACGGGGTTACAGTTGGTGAGAGGTTGGAAAAGTTGAGCCAGGGCCGGAACTTTTTTTTTTGATGCCGGCCTCGGCTCAACTTTCTGCATATGCTAACCATGAGTTCAAAATTATTCCAACCCCGACTCAGCTTTCTGCATATGCTAATCATGAGCTCAAGAATTGATATTATTTAGCTAAAGTAACTAGAAGACAAACAGCAAGAGCGAAGTATTGAAGTCGTGCATATGCACAGCTTGAGCGAAACATCACATATATCATGAATCTACTTTGCAGCAAGACGAGCGAAGATTCTTCTACATATGCTTAGCATATGCACAAAACATGCGAAATCATGAATTCAACTTCTCATTAACAAGCTATCGCTTACATTATTCTCGTCAGATCTTTCTCGTGTCTTTTCTTCTTCATTCTCGTCGTTCAGCTCATGATTTGCATCATCACTTTTCTCATCGTTTTCGACATTTAAACCTTAAGCGAGCTGAGTTTCTTTTTAGTATATGCATGACATATAGACTTGTTGAAAACGAGGTACGTATGCACATACGTATGAACATACGTATGCTCATACATATACTTCAACGATTAGTTATTTTCGCTTCGATCGAAGCGACTTGACGCTAGAGATATTTATTTATTATCTCACTTCTTTCTTTATCTGTATGCTTTATCAAATATGTTCTATCTACTAGATAGTCAATATATCTACATGCACATATTCGCTCTGATTCTCGTATATCAATAGATTATGAGCTCGAGTTAGCTCTATTTTCGCTATCATAAACATATCTAAGAGCAGAACTTGAAGCATTGAACTTGCTGTCATCAATTTCACATCTTCATATCTCAATCACAATAAAAGATTCAAAGAACTATCGTGTCTTGAAGTTAAAGAAAAGTGAGAACTATGAGTCATGAAAGAAGAATATAATCAATGTCTTGAAAGTCAAAGATCTCTGAATGATCATCTCAGAGAAGCTGAAGAAATCAATATCACTGTCTGTCATGATGTCAAATCATCAACTCAATTTAAAACATAAATCATTAATATTTTAAATAATCTTGATTCATTGAATCTGTTTTGCAGTTCAATAAATCAAGTCATCAATCTAATCATCATCATCTTAATTTAGTTTCAGCAATTTAGTTTCAATCATCTCAGTCATGTGCGCGAACTTCTGCAATCTTAAGTCAATAAAACTACTGTCTAGTCTTGATTCTAATCGATTCATGTATATAGAAGTTGAGCTTTCGTTCTTTTCTTTCGCTCTTTGTCTTTCATCTTATACATTATTTAATGTATTGTCTTGTATCTAGATTTTATCAAAGTAATAATAATACCAGTCTTTTATATTGATAGTATTTCTAGTTTAGCTCAATCTTTGACATTATGAAAGATTTACACTTTCTGCAACATTTTCATATATTGAAATCTCATCTAGTTATTCTTTTGCTTAAATGAAGTCATCTCACAATCTTTTAATCAACGATGAGCGTATTGTTAAACAGTTCACTCAAAGTATGATTGAAAATTCAGTTGAGATCTTTTGTGCAATGCAAGAGCTTCAAAATCAAGTTTAATAACATGATGTTATCATTTCATTCTCATTCATCATTTTCAATTTTTCAATTTATATAGAATTAAATTCTCAGTTTCTTGCAATGATAACTCAAATCATCATACAAATCTTGAATAATCAATCTCTTCTTGTCGTTCATTCTTTTGCAAATTCTATCGTTGTCTTCATTGCTTTTAAATTCAAGAAGCTTTTTGACATATTTAAGTATGAAAGAGACAAAGATCAATTAAATGTATGAAAGCAAAGTCTGATACAACGCATGAACATGAACGATAATCATTATTTCTTTCATCGAGTCAAGATCATTTATGTCAAGTCATGACTCATCATAAATAAAAAGACTCACAATTTAATGAATCAATATTGAGTCAATGATCTTTGTATCATTTTCATCTTTGCAAATTAATGACATAAGTTACATCATTGCTGTGACAATTCTTTCAAGACAAAAGATGCTCATTTATATCTTCGCGAAATTTTGAAGCAAAACATGAATAACTTTGTTGATTATTACAATTTCTTCTATCAAAAGAAAGAACATTCTTTGATGAAAGATTTCTCATTAATTGACTGTCTGAAGCGTAATGTCAATTATTTCACTTAAGTCATCATTTTCTTTCAATGAAATCTTGATGAAACTCAATCATTCATCTTTCATCAATGAATTTAAGCATTCTTTAACATCAATGAAGAGTTTCAACAGCTTAAGCATCATCAATTTTACTTCATTTTCATCATCATTTCATTCATCAAAGTCAAGAATGTTTCTGCGTTAACTAGTAATTCTTTGAGTTCAAAGATCATCATTTTTGTGACTGTTGTTTTGACAATATCTTCATCTCTTTCTTTCTCATTTCTTGATGAGTCAATGAATCTAAACTTCATCATTGTCATCATTTAAGATAAGACTCTGATTATTTTTAAGATTAAGAAAATTTGCAACAAGTGAAAGCTGTGTTACTATTGCAAATTGCAACATTCAAGCAAAATCATTAAAGAATGCTCAAATAAAAAGCTCTTCACTTTGTGTATCATGAACATTTATGACAATGATGTTATCAATATAGATGAAGAAATCTTGCTGTTCATAAGAAAAGTTTAGTTTTTAAGTTAAGTCATGCTCAGAGATCTGTATACATATCATCTTGTTTACTAGTTTCAATTTTTTCACTTTTACTTCAATCATATAGAAAGTTTTTTGCTAAATCTGTCTTGAAACTCTTTGAATTCAATTCAACATTCAAAGATAGTCACATGATAGTATTTTGTATTTTACGTCAAGCTCAATCTAGAATTCTTACTTTTACTTTGATTAATAGTGAAGTTTCTGCTTATGTCTTTATAAATAAATTCTTCACGCAACAACATCATCTTTTCTTGCATCAATTAACTCACTTTTGCAAACTTTAAGAATTTAATGATCAAGTCACTTTAATCAATGACATTACTTATGTCATTGAAATCACAATGATTTTTAATGAACACATCAAAAGACTATTCTTTTATATCATTGAATTAAGTCAATATTTCATCATCATGAGTTTATCATGACTTCATCATCACGTCATTGATGTCAATTTTAAGCATAATATTCTCATCTTGTTTTTCTTCTTTTGTCTTAATCATTATTGCTCATTTCTCATCAAAATCTATGATCTTAATCAATAAGAAGAAAATTTCTTGTTCAAAGTTAACAAAGTAACTTTCTTTCAATCTCATTCTCAATTCACTCATAAAAAGCAACTCAGTTCATGAATCACTCACAAGAAGCAATTCAATCTACAAATTATTCACAAGAAGTAATTTAGTTTACAGATTACTTATAAAAAGCAATTCAGCACTCAGTTCGCTTGCAAAAAGCAATTTAGTTTCTTATTTACTTGAAAGAAGTAACTCAGTTTTCAGTTCGCTCACAAGAAGCAATTCAGTTCTCAATTCACTTGTAAGAAGTAATTCAGTTTCTCATCTGCTCACAAAAAGTAATATAACTCTTCATTTACTCATGAGAAGTTAACTAATACTTAGCTCATTCACAAGAAACAAATTTCATTCAATCTTGTTTCTCATCTGAAATAAGAAGTTTTTAATTGTATTTTTCAAGTCATTTAAAAAGAATACTCATTAAAAATCAAGTGTTGAAATTCTTTTCTCTTTAAAACTTCTGTTGTTTCTTAAGCAAATCAATTCAATCAATCTTTTATACAACTTGATATAATTAAGTTGAGAGCTTGAAGCTTTGATCATGCTGCTCATGTCAAAAACATTGAAGTGTTTAGCATCATTCTAAAGAAAATCAATGTTTTTTTAAATCCTGAATCAATCTCATCTTCTAGTTTAAACTTTGAGGAGTCAAAATCGCGTCACACAACTTTGACTATCTGTTCAAAGAACAGCTCAACTCTTACTCAGTTCTCATCTCATTCTCAAGACAGTATGTATGATAAGAATCATCATTTGAATCTTCATCAAATGAAAAAGAAATTTCATTTAACTGCATTCATGACACAAGAAGATCTTGAAGTTTATTAACAAAGTAAAAACGTCAATTCAGTCACAATTCTATCATTCAAATATTTCAAGTTTTTAAATGTTTTCTTCAAGAAAAACATTAATATCTTGTTTTTGCATCAAGCTTAAGCTCATGATCATGTCATACATCTTAAAGAAGATGCTCAATTCTCAGACTTCGCTTTGTACAACATGAGTCGTGACAAAATTCTAGAACTTTGTCGTTATTTGAATGAAAATCTGAGCAAAGATTTCATTCAAGTCAATCACTTTCAGATAATCATCTTTGTTCTCTTCATCAAGAAACTTGAAGAAAAACTTCACTTTTGCGTGAACTATTGAGATCTGAATGCTATTACAGTCAAGAATTGATATTCTTTGTCTCTGATCTCAGAAACGCTGAATCATTTAAGTTGAGCTAAAATCTTTATCAAGCTGAATATCATCTTTGCGTTCAATCGAGTTTAAATCAAAGAAGAAGATGAAGCTTTCATCATCTTTTGCACTCAATTTAAATTATTCAAGTATTTAGTCATGCTTTTCAATCTATGTAATGAATCTGTCTCATTTTAAAAGTACATTAACAATATTCTTTGCAAACATTTAAATAAGTTTTATACAGCTTATTTGAATGACATTTTGATTTATTTCAACAATAAACTCAAGCATGAAATTCATGTCAAGCTCATTTTGTGAAAGCTGCAAGAAGCAAATCTTCAAATGAATATAATTAAATGCAAGTTTCACGTCACTTAAGTCTTATATTTAAAATTGATAATCATCATCAAAAAGATTAAGATGAACTTTTTTAACATAAACATCATTGTCAATTGATTCATCTTGATTAACATTAAAGACATTCAAAGTTTTCAGAATTTCGCGAACTTCTTAGACTGATTATGTCAAGTTGAGTACTTGACTTGAAAAGTGTTGAGTTGAGTTGAATTTTTTTTGAAAAAGTGTCGAGTCAAATTGAGAAGTTGAACTTAAGCATTCAAGTTGAATTGAGAAGCTTGATTTGATAACTCAACTCAAAAACTCAATTCAATTCAACAAGATATTAAATAAATGTAAATAGCTTGATTGAACAGTCTTCATGATTCTCTTCATGACTTTCTATCATGTTTTCTTGTCATGATTCTCTATCAAAGTCAAATGATCTTCATGTTTTTTCTTCATGTTTTTCTTCATGTTTTTCTTCATGTTTCTTGTTATGACTTTCTTCATGTTTCTCTTCATGTTCTTCTTCATGTTTCTCTTTATGTTTCTTATCATGTTTTTCTTCATGTTTCTCTTTATGACTTTCTATCAAAAAGATAACGCAAAAAGATAATGTAAAAAGATAATGCAAAGATAAAAAATCGGAAAAATTTCTATATTTAATTCTTTTGACATCATATTCAATTGCTTGATGAGTTAAGTTGAGTCAATGAGTTTTGACTCGACTTGAGATCAATATCAAGTCAAGTCATGAGATTCAACTCAAGTATTTAAGTTGAGTCAGAAGATTCAACTTGAGTACTTAAGTTGAGTCAGAATGTAAATATGAAAACTTGACTTGATAATCAGTTTACTCATTGCAAGCAAGAAAATCACAGCGAACAGAATTGCTGACTTTTACATTCAATGCTTTATTCAGATAATGAAAGTCTTTTCAGAAAAGAAAGAATCTGATCAAAGAAAATGACTTTAAAACTAGTTTTAAAGTTAAAATAATCAAAACAATGAAGATTGTTTATTGAGCTGACAGTCATACAGATGTTTGATGAATAAACAGCGAAGTTGAGAATCATGTTTGCTATAATATAGACTTGTTCAATGAACAGTCATATCAAAAGATCATTGATAACAGCATTGTTACTGTAAATAATAAGACACTGTGAATAATGAGACAGTACTTATCATCAAGAAAGATTCAATTATAATTGATGTTTTGCTGAAAGATGAATCAATCAAAATTTGATTAATCAATGTTTATTACTGTTCAGAACTACATTATAATTTGATGTTAGTTGATCAGATGAAAGTCAAAGAATATACATGTAGTATAAAGAATGACAAATTTTGATTCATAAATTCAAAGAATGTTATTATTCTTGTTGACTTGAGAAACGATGCAAAAGCATATTTCGTGAATATATCAATTAATTTATCAAATTTTCAATTGATTATTCTGACAAGCAGAACAAAGTCAGTCAAGACATCATGACATTATTGATATAAATGATTAACTCATTTGAATATGATAGACATCAAACGTTTAGTCAATATGAATATCAACATTGATGTGAATTCAATCAATAGTCTGAAAAACAAAGAATTCTCAGAATTGATATGTGAAATCTGTATCATAGACAAGCAAAATAAAACGTCAAGTCAAAAATCTTACATCAGAGTCATTAAAGTAAATGAGTTAGTATATTTGAATCTTGTTAATGATGATAAGATATCTAAGATCGACGAAGAATTCAAATATGTAACTACTATGATTGATGATTGCAGTCAATATATGATTATTTATTTACTAGAATGAAAATTTGATTTAAAAGATGTACTTCAAAAATATCTGAAATTGATGAAGATTTAAAACATTTTGATTCATCAACTGCATTTAAATAATAAAGATGAGTATGCTGATCATTAAATCATTAAATTACTTGAAGAGCATGAAATCAAATGAAAGTCAATGATATCATATAACTTGAGTTAAAATAAAGTTGCAAAGTGATGTTTTTGTAATCTTTTTGAATGAACTTACGCGATACTGACTAGCGTCAAATTGTTGATATGACTATTTCATATGAGTAATGGTAGGCAGCTCTGACTATTATTGTTTTTGAAGAGAAAATTAAGCGAGAACTTGGGAACAGAGAACTGACTATCATTGTTTTCGAAGGCAGACTATCATTTAACTTTCTGAGTCGATTTTCTTCAAAATTTCAGGTCTTATTCGTTTCAGTCAGCTGTATTCATGAACATAATATCGAACTCAACGACATCAAACTACATTTTTAGAAAAATGTTGAACATTGAGATTTTAGAGGGTTTTGCTAGCGCGAATCAGTTTGAACATCAAAACCATCAATTTCTCCCGCTCGGATTGATTTATGCGCGCTGACTATTTCACATACTTTGGGAGACATAATTGTAGCCCTGAGTCAGTCGAATTCAATGCTTCAGAAATAATTGAATAATGTCAAGATTTGACCTAGTAATCGAGATTGAGAAGATTCACTGCGCTGAGTGATCGTCGTCCTTCTAGTAGTAGTCCTACCTCTTATTCCCGACCGTCATATGGGCATATGACGCTCCCAACCCCCCCGGCGGCGATCCGCCTTGGCGCGGCGATCCGTCATATGCCCCCCGGTCAATCCGTCATATAGGCCGAACTTCTAC
>JAABUO010000931.1_pt1 | contig 43053 bp, 50 predicted proteins | sample 5559291 | NCBI WGS metagenome assembly JAABUO01 (sample SAMN10711878, study PRJNA513372) | rock metagenome | isolation source: Antarctica rocks | place: Antarctica: Victoria Land, Finger Mt sud
GATACCCAAATGTTCCAAAGCACTTACGAAAGCACTCATGTTCACAGCTGACGCACTCTAAGCTAAAGCAAAGGGTATATCCAGATTGTGCTGCCAGCAGGGTGTTCCTATGTTCCAAACATTCCCTAAAAAACCTAGCATAATATGATATATTATATGACTTCGGGACCATGTAAAATAATTATAAACAAAGAAGACAGTGTAGGGGCTGGGCCCCAAAATATGTTTGTGAATCTGTTCCTGATGGCACAATCTGTAGGGCAATCAAACACAAAATGCTGTTTATCCTCTGCTGAACCAGAAGCGCAGAAAATAAAACCATTATGGCGTTGCTCCAAGATATCTATCATCGATCATCCGTTCATCTTCTTCTTGCTAGAATTCTCTTCTGGCTCTTGAGTTGACATTGGCTTTGACCTTGCGCAGCGCTCGCAGTGGTTTGCAGGTCACCACGACATGCTCAATGGTTGACGTGACAGAGATTTGTTGGAAGGTTTCCGTCTGTAATGCATAACAACCTGTTGCGGCTCGTCGGCTAGAGTTGCACCGACCACATGTCTCCTCAGACAGGCCGGGCCAGCAGCACGCGAAAGCCTGCTGTGTCGCATCTTCGGCGTTGAACCGTTGCCGGACCCCAGCACCGCCGTTTTGTGCTCCGGTGCAAGCGGCGAGCTTACACTGACCCACCTCTGTAAGGGTTTTTTGAGCTGATGTTAGCACCGCCTGCTGGTGTGCAGTACATGCCAATCTGAGGTGCAGCATTGTGCGGAGTCTTTCTGTTGATCAGCTGCTAGGAATAGCAAGGTTTCATCTGGGTTTCTGGTGACAATGTCAAGTGTCAGGATACGGGAGCATGGCAAGAAGGAGAACTACCCATATTTGCATCAGTGCTCTTCTGTTCCGCCAAGAGCAGCCAAACAAGATGCACATATCATGCCACCTCAACAGCAGCTTGTGGCCCCCTTTCAATTCAATGCGAGGCGGACGCCAATAGACTGGCGTCTGCTGCATGGCATAGATGTCAACAAGATGGTGAGCAACAAAGGAAACTGAATGTGCTACCGAGAGGGCTTTGTTACATGCTACGGCTGCTGTTCAAGGATAACCGTTACAGCCTGTCAATCAAGTGCAAATGCCCTTGATACATATCTTCTACCTGCATGACATCAAATGCCCCACATTGCAATAAATACGTACAGAAAGCAAGGATTGAGCATGAAAGGCCTTGTCTCAGACCATTAGGCTGCTCCTCAACTTGATTTTGCATTGCACAGCCAGCACAGGCCAATGTTTACTGACGGCTGACCTGGATGATGACATGTGTGTAGATCAGGGACACGGACTTGGACATGCTAGAGAGGGTTGTGGGCATTGTAGCCTTTGGTGATCTGGATGGAGAGGACACTTGCAACCTAACAGACCTCAACTTCCTGCGCATCTTCCGGCTTAGTCAGCTCACAGCAGAGTACCTGCTGCATGTACAGGACCACCTGGCACAGGAAAATTCACAGCTCAAGGTGTTCTGCACATCCTACATTGCTTTCAGAGCCCACATGCCAGCTCACAAAGCTGCCTAATATTGCATTGCCGTGACATCAAAGCAAGCAGTCAGGTCATTGGATCAACGCATCAGCCGTCCAGTGTAGCAGCTGTTCTGCAGCCAAGCTTGCATGTGAGTGCGTCAGAAACAGGCATTTTTCATTCAAGCAGGCTTCTGGAAATTTCAGAACAAGGCAGGCGTTTGACATGTGACTCTGCATTCAGGATGAGAGTGTGAGGGGGGTGCAGCATCTGGAGGCAGTGAGGCTGAGGGTGCGCGAGCAGAAGGAGCTGCTGGCAGGGACCAACAAGGAACTGAAACGCCTCAGAAAGACTCTCAAGACCTATGAGGTGCACTATGACAACCACATGCATACTAAGCTCTCAATGACAGCATGGATAATGCCACTCAGCTGTCATGATTGCTCAGCTAGCATGCATCACAGCTGCAACAGCCTGTGTGAACCTTTGTCAACATGCTGACATACAATGAACATGCTGCAATAGCAGATGGTGTGTTGAGGCTTGCAAGGGCGAACGTCACAAGCTTATCAAAAGTGTGACAAGCACATAATTTGTGAGGTGCACTCTGCAGCTTCTAGCTGAGAAGGCAAAAGAGCAGGCACCTGTTCCAGCTCCGGCCTTGGGCCCTCCTCCTGTCCCCACCCCGCCCCCTGCTGAGGCACAGCCAGCCCCCACCCAGGCTGCAACCCCAGTCATGCAGCTGGACCCCAGCACTGCCTGGAAGCTGGAGAAGATGGAACTGCAGGTACTGACCTTTGCACTTTTACTGTTCTGGATGTACAAGGGCTGCTGCTGTTTAATCAGCTTACACAGCTCTTGTCATGTCTACAGGAAGCATGTCACCATGAAGACAGCACTGATGCTAGCATGCGCTGTCCTCACTAAACGCCATGGCCTTAGATTGCAATTGTACCTGTGCAGTCCTCGCTGCAATTGTGTGCACATGGTAGAGCACCATATGCACAGGATCTGCCACGGAGAATCATATCCTCCTCAAACAGGACAATCATGGGATCAGCAACTTCTTGCTGGTTCTGGTGCTGCAACTCACATGGCTGTGATGTTTGAATGGCATGTCCACACACACTTCTGCTGCATGTGGCAGGCAAAGGACATGAAGGAGGAGAGGGAGGGCCTGCTGCAGGACATTGCCAAGCTCAAGGCTGCCTTACAGCAGCTTGCAGCTCGCCACCAAGGTATGCTATACACCTATCCACATGGGCAAATCCTTATCCAGGTGGCACATGATGGCCTTGGACAAACAGAGAGGATGTATCATGACTAATAGTAGACAAGCTGGTTGCTGCCCTCATTGCTGTCATGCCTGTAAGACCCATCACGAATGTAATTGTGTCTTCTTGGGCTTTGTTGAATGCTGCTTGCACCTCAATGGCATGCTGCTGTGCAAATGCTGCTGCTTTGCACAACACAAGGCAGCCCGGTGCTGACGTGGCATGTCCTGCTTTGCCAGGTGCAGGCAAAGAGGAGATCGCAACAGTTGTGGCTCGCACACGGCGTGAAGAGCGACTGGCTGCTGATCAGCGGCTCACACAGGCTCTGCAGAACCAGCAGCAGCGCCTGCAGCAGCAGCATCAACAGCAGCTGCAACAGCAGCAGCAGCAGCAGGCCAGTCCTGCCAGGCGCCAGGACAGTCACATGAATGTGAACCTGTCAGACAGCTCTGAGGTGCAAGCCCTGCAGCGTGATCTTGCTGATGCCCTGGCCAGGTGAGCTGCACCACACACCAAAGGAAGCTCATACTGGCATCTACAAAGTAAGACCCAAAAGCATGGTACTTTTTGATGGAAGCTTGGATCTCTTGATGCAGAGCAGCATTATGGACTGGACTTGACAGTATACAGCTCAGATGCAGCTGTTACCCCTCTGCAATGTAACCATGCCAGTCTATGCCGCAAGGAGGTGTGAACAGCTGTGATGCTAATGCAGAGCAACATGTTTTGAACACACAGCCATGTTGCCCCTCAGCAGATCAAGCAGCTTCAATCTGCTTGTCTTATGCTGATTCATTGATTGTGCCGCAGTACTTCTCACATGGTCTGAGCATTAGCATACTGCATGAAAGATGTGCAGGGGACTTGATGCACAAAACACCAAAACCTTGTCAATGCAACCTGGGCTGTGGCCAGCAAGTCACTAATGCATGACATAGGCAGCGAGACTCAGCACAACGGAAAGATGCTCTAGAGCTAGAGCTGATAGCGCTGAAGAAGAGCGCTGCATCAGCTTCATCCAGGCAGCCACCTGGCAGGCGGGGATCCCAAGTCATGTTTGGGGCCGATCCAGGGTCTCAAGGAGGGCAGATGGCTGCAACTGCCGCAGCAGCTGAGGCCAAGGCTGACAGATTAGCTAGAGAGCTGGAAGAAGCAGAGGAGGAGATCTCAGCCATGTCTAGCAAAATGAGGCAGCAGGTAGGATGCTTGAAGGGATTTTGCCATTTTAGCTTTGCGCTGCATGTAGCAACCTGCTGCTCATCTGCACTTGCACATTGTACTGCAAACAGTTGAGCTGTTTACCTCTGCTTCACGTGCTGTGATTGCCGTCCACAAGTATCCTTACTGCCTTGTTGCTTGCCTGCTGCCCAAACAATGTTTCTGCTGCTGTGACACATCTGCGCTTGTATCATGCAGGAGGAGGTGATAGCTGAGCTGGAGCAGGGAGGGGCGGGGCCCAGCCGCCCTTTCCAAACAGCCCCTGCTGATGCTGACAAGGTCACAGCGCATGTCAAAGCAGATGTAAGCTCCTTGCATTGTTGTGGCCACATTGCTTGTTAGCATCTCGCCTTACAGCTTGACTTCATGTTGGGCATGTCACTTCTGGGTTACTTGCTGTGTCTTGAATCACTTCTCGGAATGCGTGCTGGTCCAAGTGAAGGGTCTAATTATGCAGAGCCTTCATGTTGAGGTGCAGCCACAATCCAGCCTGTTGAACAGAGTCACAGTCACCTAAAGAAGCAAGGCCTGGGCTTTGTGCTCATTCACACTTATTCTGCAAGACTCTCACGCTGATGTTTTGGCAGTTGGCCGAGGCAGAGGGTGAGCTGGAGGAGATGACTAAGAACAGAGATGAGCTCCAGGCTGTTGTGGATGAGCTTGAAGAGAAGGTACAGCATTTCGACCTGGAAAGGGCGCCAACACTTTGCCCACGATCCTACACCCACAGCATGAATGTACACCCATGTTGCTGATCCTCGATACAGGAAAGCTCACACACAAGACTCGTCATGGTCTATGGAAAGAGGTATAAGACATTGGTTCAAAGAAAAGGTTGCTGGGGTCAAGCGTTCAAATGTGGGATGCTAAAGCAGATACCAATGCGCAGCTGTGCATACAAGTCTTTGGGGTGAGGGAGAGAAGTAGACAGGAATCCGTGTGCAGGTGGCCCAGTTGGAATTGGAGGCCCAGAGAGTTCAGCTTGAGCAAGAGGATGCTGCCCACCCAAGCACATCACCTGAAGCCATGCAACGTCTCCAACAGCAGGTTTGCTTGTCTTGCCTGCATTCTGTATCGATTTGGACGTTGGGGTACCTGCAGCTGCATCGTCAGCTCTCAAGTATTGCCTGCAAATCGTCCGATTTGCAGCCAAGTGCAATGGCAATGACAACTACCTGTTTGCATTCTTGGGAGTCATCTGCTTGAGAGAGACAATTTGCATCTGCAAGCGACGGCATTGCAATCACCGACAGGCTGAGCAGGCCTGTTGAACTAGTGAATGTGAAGTTTTGAGGAGAAACTTTTGGTGGCCCAAAACAGCATTGAATGACTTGTTTCATTCAAAATCAGTATTCTCAAAATTTTCCCAGCTATTGTCTGTTGACTCCCCTGACGAGTCCCAAAGACAGGAAATGTGAATTGATTGATTGATTGACTGACGGGGGAAAGAGATTGTGTGTGACTCTGCACTGGCAGAGACTCTGCATGATGACTCTGCAGATCACTCTGCATGACTCTGCACTGGCATCAGAGTGATGCAGACAGGGCATGCAGCAACTGTGTTGACTGCCTGACGACAGGTTAGTCACTTGACAGAGGAGATGGCAGCTTTGGAGGATGAGAACCGGCGGCTGAGCGAGGTGATCCAGGCTGAGTCACCGCACACAGAGGAGCTTCTACTACATGTCAAGGAGCTGCAGCATGTAAGTGCTGATGGAAAACTCAACGTTCTTGACATTCTTTGTGATCTGTATGTCGTAGCAAGTCCAGCAGCAAGCGCTGATCTTCAACATAGCCAGCTTGCTTTTGATTTGGCAGCAGACGGCTGCCTTGCTGCACCTTGCCATCAACCTCTCATATGCAGAATGCACTAGTAGGCTGTGGTATGGTGATACATTGGGCCACCCGAAAAATTGATAACAGCGTGACGTGGCCCATCTTGTGCCATAGTACAAGGCTGACAACAGACAGCAAGATGAGACATACACTTGATGCAGGAGGTGACAGTGAGCACGGCAGAGGCTGACGAGGCACGTGCAGCAGCTGAGGCTGCCACCCCCAGGATGCAGGCCACCTCTCCCTTTGGGGTATGCTGCCTTCCAGCATTCTTTGCAGGTCTTTGTATGCATACAACATGCTTTTCGTACCCCAAGCCTAGTCTTGGCTGGCCAGCTTGTGTTTGACCGGCTCGCCTCAGTACCTAAATGCTTCCTGTGTTGGCCAAGCACAAATGTGTATGGACACGCTGGCTGAGGACACGCCTGTAAACAAGCTTGGTGAGAAGTTTGCTGGCAGCTTTTAAGAGCATTGCATTTGAGAGAAGAGGTTCTCAGCATTGCTGCCAGCTCATCCTGGCTCTAAAGAGCATGCAGGCAAGACAGCTCAGCTGACTTGTTTGAACCTGGATGTGCAGGAGACATTCCGTAGCTTCCTGCCGGCTGCACGCACATCCTCCACCGTGCTGGAGGTGGAGTTCCACCCCGAGATGTCCCCCAGGCCCGGGCCCCTGGAGCAGGGGGCCCTTGAAAGCCCTAAAAAGCTGGAGGAGCTGGACAGACAAGAAGAGGTGCTCCTTATGTAGTTGTCACAGTCAGCGCCAGCTGCATGTAGCTAGCCTGGCTGTCATGGTCCTTCCAGTCAGTCATCGCTGCATTCTCCTTCCTTCATGCATGCATCACATCATTTGTGCTCAAGTTTGCTCATCATTCACTTTTCCTTTGTTCGTGCATTCAGACGTTCATCCATATGACCGTTGCATACTCTGAGCAGGCTGGAACTCAGAGGCACACTGTGCAGCGAGTATGAGACTACAGACCATGGCACAGGTGCTGCACACCTTCCCCAGCAGTTGAGGTTGGTCAATATGCCAACAAGAGCAAGGACCCAAGGTGTGAGCAGCATGTTAGTGGTGATGCAGGAGGAAGAGGCCCTGGCACAGGCCTTGGCCAATGGCAACATGGGCCCACAGGATGATCTGCCGCCTGAGGAAGAAGAGCAGCTTGGCTACCCTGAGGATGAGGCTCAGCAGGATACTCTTGAGCAGGTCCGCACTGTTTTGACTCATGCAATTTGCTGTAGGGATCATGCCCTGAGCTGCAAATTACTGTAGCTTTTATGCCCTGAGCTGCAATATGCTATGGGTTACAAGTCCTGAGCTGCAACTCGCTGTAGGAATTTGTGCCATGAGCTGCAATTTGCTGTAGATGTTATGCACTGAGCTGCAACTGCTGTAAGTCTTACGCCCTGCACTGTAATTCGCTATAGGTTTTGTGCACTGAGCTGCGGTTTGTGCAAGCTTTGATGTCCTGAGCTGCAGTGGATGTACCTGAGTCTGCTTGGCACAGCAAAGTGTTACAAACATGCTGTTGCGCAGCATGTTCATCATGGAGATCTCTCATCATAACATCAACATACCATCAGAAGGAAAATCACATGATTTCAAAATTGTTTTCAGGCATTGCTACTCATCTCAGTGTAGCCAGCAGCTTGTGCTGGTCTACTGTGGTTGTCTTGTCATGTGCGCAAGCGCTCATGTCTTGCTGCCAATTGCGCTTCTGGTGCGTCTACAAGGCAATCTCAGCTTGCCTGACTTCCATGGTCCATGTTGTCCTGAGCCACCAGCCTGGTGGTGCAGGAATATCAGGAGCAAGCACGAGAAGCACGCAGAGTAGCCAGGGAGGAGGCCAGGCAGGCTGCAGAGGAGGGCAACACCATAGAGCCCCTGTCGGCAGTGGCCCAGAGGCGCCTCAGGCTGGACATGCCCCATGAGATGCAGGGCCATGTGAGGCCTGGGGTCATGTCACACTTCCCCCACACCCTCCAGGACTACCAGAACACCATTGAGGAGATGCAGGTCTGTCCGTGTGATGCTTCTAGTCTGTCATTATGCAGCATGGACAGAGGATGACTTAAGCTGCTAAGATGCATGCAACACCACATATGTTACGGTTTTGCTCAGTGTGCTGACCGGCGTGCATTCGATGTTATGTTGGGGACTCACTCAATCGCTTGCTCACTCACTCACTCACCCACTCACTCACTCACTCACTCACTCACTCACTCACTCACTCACTCACTGCATGCTTTTCAATGTGGTGGATGTGTGGGAGTATAGGAGGAGCTGCAAGAGGAGGTGGCACAGGAGCTGGGCAGCTATGGCATTGACCCCTATGCTGAGGGCCTCACAGATGACCAGTACACCACAGCCATGGCTGAGCTGGCCAGCAGGCGCCAGCTGCTGCTGGCTGGCAAAGAGCCTGAGGAGCAGCGCCGCATCCATGCCATGCGCAACAACATGCTCTGGCATTTGCAAAACGTAAGTGACGTAGTGTGCCCATGCTGGCTTCACTGCTTCATGTTGACTGTGGTGTCCATGAATCTGGAAATTGCAGAATGTCACTTGCAGACGCTGCATGTCATCCAGTGCATGCAGCGTCTGCAACTCATGAGGTTCCTTGCAAGATCAGTAAATGTTGTTGATATGCAGCAGTGCTTGCAACACATATGCTCAAGCATTTGCAGCAAGACAGTACTGCACAGCATTGTACTGCATTGTACTGAACTCTACTGTATTGCAATGTACTATACTGTGTTGTGACTGTACTGTGACTGCACTGTGACTGCTAACCTGATGCATGCTGCCTGTACTGTGACATTGCACCTAGTCCGATGCATAGACTCAATGTGTGCAGACACTTGCTCGCCACTCACCTGTACAGTTCTGCCAGTGATCATACTGTCCTGGCTGTTGCCGACGACGACCATGTCTGCAGGTGGGAGGCAGGGCACAGAGGACCGGTAGGCTGCTACCTGGTGGCCAGACCTCAAGCAGCCCTGCAGCTGTGGAGCAAAGGCCCCACAGAGCTGGGCCTCCTCGTGTGTCACCCAGCAGGGCATCTGTCATCACAGTAACATCACATGGGTAAGCTCCTTGTGGATGACATTGTCAGCATCACCATCATACACTGTTGTTCTGCACTGCTGAGCACCAGTTTGTCTGGTGCTGTCTCAGTTGTGTGAGTGTGTGAGAATCAGGCACCTGCACATGCGTTGCAGCAGCTGAGTGCAGCTGACACGTTCAATATAGGAAGTCTCACGCTGTGGGAAGGATCATGCAGTGTGAGGCTCAGAAATTGTTCATGCCAGTGGGCAGTGCATCATGCCAAATTGGCTGTTATAGACATGGCACTCACCTGCTAGTCAAACAACATTGTCTGCAGTGGCGAGACCGAAGCAGAAGAGGATCACCCTCCCAGGCGGCTCCTGGTAGGGCGCTCACAGCAACCCCAAGCAGCTCCAAGGAGGCTTCTTGGAGGGCCATCAGTCCCCACAGGACCAGTTCGGATCCCAGGGGCCTCACCAGTACCCAAGGGCACCACCAGCCGTCCCAGAAGAGGGCCTAGTCGATCCATCATTCACCAAGACTTGCTGGCACCAGTCATACCCGGTCATGAGTCAGATGAAGAAGCTGCGTCTGAGTCTGAATTTGAGGGAGGGGTTTCATTGGGGACCAGTGGGGTGGACCGGCCTGGGCTGGGGACACTGAGGAGGCATCTTGGGGATGATCACGTCCCCAGAGTACACTCCCAGAAGGGGGCTGCTGCACTGAGAGATGTGAGGGATGACTTTGGTGAAGCACAAGAGCAGCAGGAGGATGCTGTACTACAGGGTGAGCACTGCTACAAGCCAAAAATAGCAAGGCAAAGGTGTCTTGCAATGCCTAACGTTCTAGCTGTGCAGCAACAGCTTTTGTGGAACGATGTGAATCCATGTGACAATGGTTGACTCAGTGCCCAGATTGAGCTGATAGAAGATGTTTTGCATTTCACTTCAGACTGTTAAACAAAACATAGGAAACAAGAGACCCCAAAAAAGGATCCACAAATTGTTGGCAAGTTGCATACCACTTGTTGCGCAGGCTGCCAACCTCACAATGGCTTTGTATGCTTTGATAGAATACAGATGCGCTGGCTAGTGTCGGGATTTGCAGTCATGCCTCTCATGCAACACAGGTGCAGCAGGCCAAGTACAATCCAGGGGGACTTTCAGGGCATCTCGGCCAGGCATGCCCCAGCTGCGCACAGGGACCAGCAACGTAGCCTTTGCTACACAGACCACCACGCAGACTGCACTGTACTCCAGAAGCACCCTGACAAGGGGTCAGGCCTCCAACCCAGGCTCACCCACCCGAGGGGGCCTGGACCTGAATAGGCCAGGGCAGAGTCAGCTGAGGGCAGGGCCATCAGGAAGGGCAGGGCTGACCCAGGTGACCAGGAGGCAGGCACCCCCGCCCACTCCTGCCCCCTCCCCAGCTGGGTCACCCTCTATTGCTGCGGTGTACAAGCCCATGCAGAGGTCACCAGAGGCGCAGTACAGGGCTAGCCGCCTCAGGCCCATCCAAAGCACAAAGCTCAGGTGACAGCTCACCCTGACACACATAACTTGCTGTCACAGGCTGCCCCTGCACCATACTGCTGCTTGGCTTGGTAGGTAGTATGTTGTCTTACATGACATATACTAGGATTTGCAGAGTCTGCAGCACCCATGTGTGTCAGTCTGTATGGTCAACTTTGCCATCTGATCCGGTGATGACCCAATTCTGGTCATACATTCCAGGCCGCTATCAGAAGCACATGTTGCAAGCATTGCCGAGGCATCAGCAGAGGAGGCTGTCACTGAGGAAGCGCATGCAAGTGATGGTCCCTCAGCCAGTGACAGCAGCCCAGGCCAGGTGGAAGAGTCCCAACCAGCTGTGCAAGCTTCTGATGCACAACCTGCTGCTCCTCAGGTCATCTTGCATGCATTGTGCTGGTCCTCTGGTTCTGAGTCTGTTTGATGGGTTTTGCCCACTGGGCAGATGTGTTTGCAGCTCGCTGATGAGTTGCAGTTGCAGTGTTGGGCATTTTGTTCCTGATATGCAGACAGTGTTCTTGGGTGCATTTGTAAGCATGGTCCATGCTGTCAAATGTCAGTGAGTCATAGACATATGCACTGTTTGGAATATGCATTGCTTGCACAGCACTTTAGCTGACGCTGTCAAATTGCATCAAGGCAATGTTGTTCTACAGGGAGGACATGAGCAAGCGGATGATAGCAACACAGCTCCTATGCTCAAGGAAGGTTCACTGGAGGGTGCAAAGACTACCTTGAGCAACCCTGTCTTCCAGTCTGCTGCCGACGATGTGAGCGATGTAGAGGAACTCCAGTGACAGTTTATGAGTGCCTGACATGGAACAAGATAAATATTGTTACATCATGATTCGCATGACCCTGCATAACCTTGCCACCTGTAGTTCGCCACAGTAATACAGTGTGTATGATAAGTTTAGCTGCAAATTGACCATCAAGCTTTTGCACAGAGACTGCATGCATATGCTGTATTTGCATATCACTGTTTGATCACTGCGTGTATCAGATAAAGGTTGTTGACAACAGTGCAAGTTAGCACTTCCATGTGGACTTGGATACCAAGTCCACATGGAACTGAAACCTGATCACACCAAGAGTGACATGCATTCAATGGTAAAGGTGCAGGGCTGTGCAGCAGCACACCATATGACACAGTATCGCTAGCAGGTGACAGTGCAGTTTTGGCAGCTGAATGTTGCCCCAGCAGAAGCGTGAACCTGAAGTACCGGTAAAACTCCTATCTTGTGAACAATAGTTGGTGCAGTTTTCCTGTGCGCAATGCTGCGAGCTAATGATAATGATTGCACAGCCTATCACATGTGTGCTTGTACAACCTTGCACGACTGTATACTGTACCACAATGTCTCTTCATGATCCAGGCATTTTACCAGGCTCTGCAAATCAGCGCGTCCTTATTGCGAGATGCATGACAATGCATTTCATGCCTACAAGTTGAGTGCCATGTTTTGTCAATTGATGTCCACTTACACAGATCCATTCACTTCTTCAAGCTTGCTCGCTAGTGCAAGTTTGGGAAGTTGTCTTCGGATTAATAACTAAGAAAATCAGCGCGTCCTTGGGAACGTGCATTTGAGATCCCATCTATCAAGGAATGATTGCACAGCATGTGTTGGCTCACTGATGACGTGGCATACATAAAGCTGAAGGTGTCGGTTCATATTCAGAAGTCATTAGTACGAAATGTCTCGCCATGTACTCACCCGCTGCTTGAGACCTATTTGACTTGGTGTCCCGGTGAGTTGTACAGGTCTCAAGCATGCCCGGACTATTCAACTTTATGCAGCATCCTCGCGTGCGGCAAAGTTTCTCGAGTAGCAGCCCTCAACCCCCGAGAGCACAGACTGCCGAAACCCAAGCAGGCCCTGCTCCAGTTGCTCCGGCTCAAGGCAAGCTCCTACCACCTCGTGCTTGGCTTTGGGTCTGCACCATCAGCGCAGCGCTCCAGCTTTCCTTTGTGAGTGAGGCGGTATTCGGGCATCCAGAGTGATCACTTGACCCTCTGTACTGCACCGCAGGAACAGCAACACGTCAAAGTCAGGCATCAGGTGATGCCGGTCAATCAGCCTTAGATGCCGACAGAGAGCTCCAGCAGGCCCTGGAGGCAAGCGAGCTCGAAGAAGCCTTGGCCCAGTCCAGACTGGCTGCAGAGAAACAGCTGTACTCTGATGGCCTCGGACCTGCTCCTGCACCTTTGTCTGCATCAGACGATGAGCAACTAAGAGAGGCCATGGCACTGTCAGAGGCAGAAGCCAAAAAGGCAGACAAGGGCAAAGGTATCATGAAGCGCACACCAACTGAAGAAGATATTGAGCGTGCGCTGCAAGAGTCTGCAAAGCTCGCGTCTACAGCCCCAAAGCGCAAGCCACAGCACTATAGCAGCCCAGCTCCATATCAAGGATCAAGCCACAGTCAGACAGACCAAGATGCTGTAGATGCAGATCTTGCACAAGCACTATATGAATCCCAGCAGCTTGCATCATCCTCTGCTGGTCCTTCATTTCCCAGCCTCAGTGCCAGTGGTTTGCACCCACAACAGACTGGCAGCTCAAGGTCCCCATCTGCTCCTATGATGCCATCACCAGCAGCAGCTGCTCATGCACAGCACGCACCCTTTCCAGCATCTTCTCAGCCACCTTCTAGGCTTGCACAGGCGCAGCCTGCCCATCAGCAGCCACAAGCATCCACCTCTGCTCCATCCCAGCAAGGAGCCACAGGCAGTGTACGCTACCCTGAGCTCTTCCGCCCTGGCAGCAACAGCAGCTCTCAGGCTGCATCTCCCGGCCAGTCCTCACAGCTGCAGCCACCAAGACATCATAGTGCGCCACACCAGAATCAGCAGGGGCAGCAACTGCCACAGTATCCTGCTCAAAACAGACAGCAGCCCCCACCTGAGCACCAGCATCAGCAAGGGGCTTCTCCCAGTCATGCTGGTGGGTTGTACATTGATGGCTACCATGGCTCTGCAAACCTGGAGTCCATGCTAAGTGCTGATAAAGCCTTTGCCAGGGCTCTACAGGATGAAGAGTACCAAACTGCAACAGCCAGTCAGGTCCACCAAGCCCACCCCCTGCCTCAACCCCAGCAGAACCCCTCCCCTAGGCAGCAGCAGCAGCAGCTTCAGGCTAATCGTCCACAGGCACCTGCATCACAGCACAGCATGGGCACCCAGTCCGCGACACCTGTAGACAAGCCAGGGATGTGTGCTGGTTGTGGCCGGTCTCTGTCCTTTCTAGGTTTGAGTGGCGGGAAAGTGACGGTCATGGGTCGCACATGGCATGCTAGCTGCATGAAGTGTGGCGCCTGCCAGCAGCTAATCCCTACTGCTGCCAAGCTGGGCATGGGCAAGGAAGACAACCTGCCATATCATCTGAGTTGCTACCGCAACAAGTTTGATCCTCGCTGCATGGTGTGCCACGACCTGCTGCCATGTGGACAGGTACATTCAAAGCAAGCAGGCATGTTGCATGCAAGCAGTGATGTAGTATCCCATGCTCTTCTTGATGTCACTCCATGCTGTTTCAACCAGATCATCGTGCTTGCAAAATGACAGACTGCCTTGGCAGCTGACATCTGTGCAACACGGTACCAGCTTCAGGCTAAAATGCCAAAGGACTGTGCTACACAAAAGCGTTTTGCAGCCAGCCACCTTTGCTTCACTCATGCAAATGCGCAGTACTACTACACTGAATGAACGCATCTCACCCCATCAGGTTTACGACCTTGATCTGAGGCAATGTCAGACTTGATGCAGGACAACGTCATCAGATTCCACGTCAGTTCCTTTTGGAAAGACATGACATGTCCCAAGCATCAAGATGATGGCACCCTGCAGTGCTGCTCCTGTAGCCGACGCTGTCCACAAGGGGAGCAGTGGGTTGAAGAGCTGGACGGCCGCATTGTATGCCTGGACTGCCTGTCTACTATAGTGAGGGACACTGCAGATGCCCAGCCCCTGTACAATCAGGTGACAAGAGGACTGCACGCCTGCCTCGCAGACCAAACTGCTGTGGTCTTCTGCCAGTGTGTGCACAGCTGCCTGATCCCATTGTATTCTCATGATCATACCCAGTGTCTGCACAACATCGACCGCCACGCACAAAGTGCACGCTGCATGCGCATAAAAAGCCTTGCTGCAGCTCAATGCTGTACCAAAGTCTCATCAACATCACTCCACATTATACACAAGCCACAGTCTAAACAAAAGAACAGAATGCATCTGGTTTATGTTGGGGCACATTGTTGATGACTTCCTCTTGTACAGATCTTGAGCTTCTACCAGCGCATGGGCATGGCCCTGCCAGAGAAGCCACCCCTGATGATGGTCGAGTCATCAGCCCTCAATGACGCAGAGGAGCGGGAGGGCCGCTCCGGCGGTGGCCACAGCCACGGTCCAGTCTTCCACACACGTGGTCTGACACTGACAGTGGAGTACAGTGCCATTCAGCAGGTTGTCACCCGAGATGGCCGCCGCTTCACGCAGCCTGTTGACCTCTCAGACCGGGACAGGTTTGAGGTGAGCCTTACCCAGCACTCCTCAAGAACATCTCGTCTGAGGTCAAAGCCAACTGCAGCTGCCTTTACAGGAAAACCTCCATGTCCGTGGCATGCTAATACTGAGCCTGGCATTGCTTCATGCGCCGCATCTCCTCTATGTTATAGTCTCAGCTGAATCCGGTTTCAACAGCTTGTGGTTGAAGCTGATGTGGATGTGTCCAGGTAACAGCCATTCTGGTGTTGTACGGCCTGCCATGGCTGTTGACTGGAACCATCCTGGCCCATGAGTGCATGCATGCCTGGCTGCGCCTGAGGGGCATCACCAGGCTGCCCTTGCAGACAGAGGAGGGGCTGTGCCAGCTCATGGGCCTGCTGTGGCTGGAGTCTCAAGACCTCTCCAAACACCAGGTCAGCTCTACCAACAAGCACTTGATCTACCCATGCAGTAGACACAGCAGTGCATGCATGTCCATGTCCTGCTACGCAGCATGTGTTTTTGTAGCTTGGGCTGGTGGTGATGAGTCATCACTAATGGCAGGTCAGTAGAATATGTGGCAATATTTCAATGGATATACACAAAATTCGCAATACAAGCGTATTGTCTGTAGTGGCTTTGAGTAATTGGCACTGCTGCAAATATGCTACTCAAGTCTGCTGTTGTTGCTGGCCTCAAGTGCTTGGCAAGCTGCAGTCTTGCACACTCTGTTGCATGTGGCCTGCAAGACACCTGCACCTGGTCGTCATACGGCTTCAGCAATGACCTGTTTCAGGTGTCCCTTGTGCTGTAAGGCACTCTTTCGGGATATGCATAAGTTACCAGTCACAGGTTACAATACATGTAACCTGTGACTGGTTACAATACAGTGATGGCAATACAGTACACAGGTTACAGTAATTGAAGACATCACCATCATCGTGCATCATTGTGTTGTAGGGTACATGGGAGGAGAGGCTTGCTAGCTATTTTGCTCATCAGATCCGCACTGACCCCTCATCTGTCTATGGGGATGGTTTCAAGTTGGCGCTGGAGGCGTATCAGAACGTGAGGGACCTGCCAGCCCTTATTGCTCATGTAGAGCGCACTGGCCAGTTTCCAGTCTGAGCCCACAAACTGTCAAGTTGGTTGCTTGTAAGGACATGCTGCAAGGGTGCTAGTGTGTTATGGTTGTCTGTGTTAAGTAGCCAATGCAGGGGAGCAAATGTGCTCCCTGAAAACATCTAAAGCTGCCTCCACACAGTAATGGCGCTTTTCTTCCCAATAGCAGCAGCATCAATTTGTGTGCAATAAGGGAGTTCAAGCAGCGTAAAGACCATGGAATGGCACACTTCCTTGGTAGACGTGGCACATACGACATGGTGCTCATCAGTACCCTTTCACACCAGTCTTGGATTGTGTCTGCTCAAGGCCACACTCAGAGCACTAAGCCTGTAAATAGTGTACGAGCACAAATATGACATGATGGTATGAGCCAAAAGCATGTTACTCAGAAACGAGTAGAATTGCGACCATAAATGGTCGCGCCTGCCGTGCCAAAGTTTGTGCGGGGGTTAGGCGAGATGTAGGGACGGGTGTTGGGGTCGCAAATCCGTGGTGAGCGGCTGAGTAGGTCTGCTTCGCGTTGCCGTGTATCTTATGTCCCAATCGGGAGTTCTTGTTTCGGCTCTGCACGACCTTGATAAGGCTGAGATCATACGACCTACGGCCCAACTTATAACGTTGAGATCATACGGTCTAAGGCCCAAGTTGTAGCTGGATCTACCTTCAGGTCCTGTCCTACGTAGGACCACTACTGCAACTTGTATACAACTGGCAGTTTAGGTGCGCCCAGGGGCGGATTTTGGGTTCCAGCCGGTTGGGCCGATGTGCGGCGAATGACTGCAAACTAAGTCAAACTTCAATGCAGGCGTGACATGCCCGTCACGCGTCTGGCATCTGCACCTTGATTAGTCAGTAGTCATACAAGGCACGCGTTGCGTACTTCCATCCTCGTTTCTGAAAAAAAAGAAAAATAATTAAGTGGGCCACAAGACGCGAATCCGGCTTAAAGTACTAAGTGGGGCAATGGCGAAGTCCTGCCATTTTGGCAAAAGGCAACCAAACGGCAGGCCAAATATGACAAACAGTGCAATTTATCACATTGCAAGGGCATGATCAGCTGAGGTATAACTGCAGTATCAGGTACGCTGCTTTGGCTGTCTGTATGCCTATACTGACCTGTTGGTACACTCTCACATGTTCACTGACGCAACCTTAGATGCAGATTGTGTATCCAACACACTGCAAGTCTTGTTGCCTCTAGTCGATGCTTTCGTCATCACTGCCACCTACATCCTCCAAACTGTCCTCATAAGATCCTTCTTCTTCTGCCAGATCATCCACCACCTCATCCAGCACCTCGTCAGCACTGGAATTGTCTTCATCACCTGAGTGGCTGTCCTGCTCTTCTTCACCTTCGCTACCATCCTGATACTCACTGCCATCATCAGCATCTGCATGGAAGCAACAACAAAACTGGTGAGTGACAATATGTGTATATGGGCCGTCCTAATCAGGATTAAAGGCCAATGCAATCACATTCTTGCTTTGTCTTTTGAGCTCCTGATAGCAATTGGTAGACAATGACTGGAAGCTTCCAAAATCAAAGAAAACGCTGCCATGTCTTACGCAGATTGGTGACTTTACCCGCGTCATGGGACTTGCTGCCCTCTGTGCCATCCTCATACACACTTCCGTCCCGTGACCCGCCTGCATGTGCTGTATGCATGCCTGCCTGATCTTCTGAGACATGCGGACCTGCGTCTGAGTTAGCTGCATGCACAGAACACGCTATTTAGGGTGTTGTGAAATGACGAGAGTGAGCACGCAGCCTGCCATGTGGGCTGCAGTGTTTCATTTTGCACATGCTGTGTAGGGGTTTGACATAAGAGCCAGCAGATCAAGGATGCTGGAAGATGCAACACCACTGTCATTGCACTGCAGTGACAAGAGCCAACAGACATCACTTTGGGTCTGCTCCAGCGTGCAGCGTTTGCAATGGCTTGTGAACAGAGGTTTCCCCACAACAGGAAAACAACTTAGGGCTCCAGATGATTCGTCATCAGCATCCGCCTCAGACTCTTCTTCCTCATCACCATTGGCAGAGCCATCACCCTCGTGCGTTGCATCCACTTCTGCATTGCTGACATTGGCACTGCCTGCAATGGAGGCCTCAGCAGGTGCTTCTTCATCATCATCAGACAGCAGATCATCAGGCAGTGCAAAGTGGCTGTCATCCTCATCAGCCTCAGCCTTGTCAGCATGATCATGATCATCCTCATGATCATCCTCTTCATCAGCCTTGTCAGCTTCAGCTGTGTCAGCATCCTCTGCTTCGTCCCCAGCGCCTTCTTCATCAGTGCCGTCTACACTGTCTACCTCATGAGTACAAGCTGCATCATTTCCGGGGTCCTGCTCGCCTATCTTCACAGCTGCTACGGCAGCTGCTGCAGCGACTGCCATGCCAGCTGCTTGAAGGCTGGGCGGCGCAGGGCTGTTGCCAGATCCAAAGCTGAAACCAGAGCCTAGTCCACCGTAAGCTCCAGTGCCAAAGCTTGGCACTGATCTGGCTGTAGCAGGTGCTGCAAAACCAAACAGCTGCCCTGCTGCAAATCCTGCTGATGCTGCTGCTGCTGCTTGACCAGTGCCAAGTATCTGAGTAGTGCCAGAGGCAGCCAGGCCTGGTGCTGCTGTGCTGCCAAAGGCAAAAGGCTTTACAGCTGCTGACACCCCAGTGACAGAGCGCAACAGATTGGGACCGGACACAGTGCTCCCTGCTCCAAAGGCAAAGGCTGCTGTGGCAGATGACAGAGACCTGTTCAAGGCCTGCTGCTTTGCATTGACCATGCCAGTTGTCTCAGACTTTGATGATGCAGATGACTCAGCAGCTGCATCAGGTGGCTGCTGGTCATCGGCTGCATCAGAGGTGGCCCCAGCTGTGGAGGAGGATGTGGAGGCTGTGGCTGGTTCAGGCTGTTCCTCATTCTCTGCAATGCTAGCGGCAGCAGGCGCTGTTTGGCGAGACTGACTCAGACTCCTACACCAGAAAGCATGCATGCCACGGCTTCCTCCACAGCAGCCAATGTTTACTTGTTACTTGACTGTCACAGCATACATGCGCTGGACCAACATGAAATGCTGCAAAGATGTGGACAGTCCTTCTGATGTCACGGCAGCCCAACATGAGAGGCAGCTGCGATGACTACTAACAATCTGACCTCAGTGTTGCACAACACATACAACACACACAGACAGACACAGATACGTACACACCGACACATCTAAATCACCTGGTTGTTTGAAGCTGCTGTGCTCTCTCAGAGAACTGGCGAGACAGGCTGCGCACCCTCATGCTGGGGGGCACCACCTGCTGGGGTGTCTCAGGGCTACCCCGTGCTGATGCCTGGGCAAAGGGAGTCTGTGGCATGCTGGGCATGGCCTGCCTGTCTGGCAAGCCCGAGAGCGAGCCCTTCTGTGACAGGGAGCGGGCAAACTGATGCGCTGCTGCTCTGTCTGCTGCTGTCCCAAGAGAAGGCTTTGCAGGGCTTGTTCCTGTCACCAGGCACAACAGGACTGAAGCATAGAAACGCAGCAAGAACTCACTTCGTGCTGCCTGCAGGCGTGAACTGCATGTGCAGATGCAAGAGAAACGTGTGGTACACAGATGGAGCCGTGCACATAGCCACCACCAGCACTGCTTTGTCAAGTTTCTGATCCTGTGATGCGGTGAATACATGCACCACATGCACCTCTTTCATGCATCTTTTGTACAGGATATGCGGTTTACAAACTATGTGTGCAATAGTGGGATGCAGCAGTTGTATGTGCTCACCCTGACGGGAAGGGGCACTAGGTATGGTGTCTGCTTCTGCACCATGCCGCAGCTTATGCAGGAAGTTCTTCAACGCCTTACGTTTGCTGTGGCCATGTGTCGCCTCTGCAGGCAGATCCTCTGCAGCATGACACGTGGTGTCAGACAACCCCAATGGGCTTTGCCCACACAACGCCGCTGTAACAGATAGCAAGGTGCTATGCAGGCTGGGTGTCAGCCACAAGTAGCTGCTGTTTGCTCTGGCTGTGGCCAGAGAACTGAGAAAGCCACATCTGTTCTAGCCACAGCCAGAGCTTGGCTTTTGCTATTCATTTGCAAACATGAAGGAATGCTGCTTGCACCTTTTGGATTGCAGCAGGCTAGTTGAGCCAGGCACAGGGATCAATCGTTTACCTGCTGTGCAAGCAGGGCTGTCATTGTAGGTTGCTTGCGCACCTTGAGTAGCAGAACCCATGCGGCTCAGTGCATCTTCTCGCGCAGTCTCAAAGCTTGCACTGGACACTCCAGAATCCCCAGGGCCTAGGGTCTTGCTGCTCCCCGCCCCCCTGCTCAGCCCCTGTGCATGCAGCGCAGGAGACACAGACCTGCATGAGCAGCATTGTCGTCATTCAAGTTCTTTCATGGCCATCAGAATTCCAGCTTGTGCACCTGTGTTTTGAGTTACTCACCTTATGCAGGGCTCAGTGACACAAACTTCAAGTATGAAGTTTGGTGGTGTAGTCATGCTGTTGACAGGGACCTGGCACAGCCAGATAGCACAACAAAGTGATGAGACTTGAACCGATGACTTCATGCATTCAAATCATGCGATCTACCAGCCAAGACAGCTACACATGTGTGAATGACTGTTGTGCAATGTGCTTGTGGTGTACCTGGATCTGGCACTGGTGGACAACGCACTGCTGTAGCTGCTGCCAGCGGACATGGGTCGGCTGAAAGACCTCTCTTGAGCACTTGTGAAACTCAGATTTGAGTCTGAGTCTTCTTCTTCCAAAGCCTGCCCAATGATTGTCCCTGCCTTGGGCCCAAAGAAGGCCTCTGTTCCCGCCAGTAGGTGCTCAGCGTGCTGTGCATGCTGTGCCAGCCTGGCATTCAAACTGGCAATCTGAGCCTTCATGTCAGAGTTTTCCTGCTCCAGTGCTGCAAGCCTTGTTGATGTGGAGACTGTCCTGCTCAGATCTGCCTGCACCACTGTTTGAAGCATCAAGACCTATGAGTCATCCCTGTGCACTGCTTGTCTTTTCAGGTATCTTGACTGAAAAGCTGTGGCACAATTGTGGCATATGTAGCTGTGTGTCATAGGTATCAGAGCAACGCACTGACACACATTCACAGAGCTGTCTACCTGCTGTGTGTCAGTCCCTGCCGGTGCTACCTCTTCAGCAGCTGCATCAGCTGTCAGACCAGCTTCTGCTTCAGCTGACTCTGCACCTTCTGAGATAACTGCATCACCAGCTTCAGCCGATGCTACCTCTTCAGCAGCTGCATCATCAGCTTCAGCAGCAGGCTGTTTAGCGTCCGGTTTGTCTTGCTCTGCAGATTCTGCAGCAGCATCTGCTGACTCATCAGCTGCTTGGTCAACAGCAATTGATGCCTCTGCTGACTCATCTGCTGCTTGGTCAACAGCAGCTGGCTCTACACATTCTGCACTGGCTGTGGCCTGAGTGGCACAGTAGTCCATGTACAAAGACAGGCACCTCCAAAGTTTATCCATTGACAGGGCCTTGTCAGCCCGGTAGCTCTGCACAGAATGTAACAATTCATGGTACTTGGTAACAGTGCCACGAGGCAGGACTTCAATCAAAGCCCAACCAAGCACGTTGTGTGGCAGCAACACTTGACTTCTTGCCTCTACCTAAGTATTGCTCTGGAGTGCGTCTGTATGCAATGTAGAACAACATGTTGCTCTCACTAGCTTTTTTGTGGCACAGCTAGTACCCCTGTTCGTATGCAAACAATGATCAGCATGCATTGCTGGTAAGATGGATAGCTGCAGTCACTGAACAAGATTGACTATGTAGATTGCTGCATGGCTGTAGGGCTGACACTGTTTGCCAATTGCAAGAGGCACAAAGGCTGACTGATTTCAGCACTAGCCACCAGAAGCAAGCTCTTAGTCCAGTGCAACCTGGAGGGACATCTCTTTGAACACTGCTTCTGCTATGGTCATAATCTCCTGATGGCACTCCTGTGACAATCCTGAGACTGCTGAGGGATCTGCAGGTGCCTCATCATTTGGCTGAACAAAGTCCTCTACCAGACTTGCAAGGTGCTGGACCAGGCGCTGCAGCCTGAGATTGTCATGCATGCTTGGTTGTCCCTGAGCAAGGCGATCAATGTGTTGTAAATTGCTGTCTAACTGAGTGCCTTCTCCTTGTCATACGCTTGCCAAGAACACAGCTGACCTGGTGATTGATAGTGGGCCTGCCAAACAACGACTGGTCTTGACCGAAAGGCGTTTCGTCAGGCATTGGGAAGACGAATCGCGGATCAGACCACGCAGCAAAACTGGAATGCATCTTGCCCTTTAGCTCAGCGGATAGAGCAGTTCTGCTGCCCTAGGCCACTGCCGTCGGCAGTGTATAGACGCTAACTCATAGGCTTCAAACGTTTCTTGTGCTGCAGAACCAGCCATATTTCATGGTGTTTAACGTGTTGGCACAGTTAAGCAAGTCTGAATATCGCAACGCAAACAGGTGTCAACGAGGGTACCTGACTGCGGCACTGCCGAGAGCACTCGAGGGATCTGAGTGAGGCTAAGCTGGGACTGCAAAACAAGCTGCCTTTGTTTTGAGCAGATTGTAGACCTCCCCATGCAGCTATGATCATGGCCTTGCACCAGGCGCAGCGGAGCAATGCCACCTTGGACGCATGTGCAAGTCAAAGGAGGTCAGGATGCCAAATTAGGATTCTTGATACATGGCACTCCAGGCCGTGCTCTGAAGCGACTCGTATCAAAACGCATCCAAGTACTTCCCGGAATTCTGACACTGATACAAACAACTTGGCTTACAGTGACGAGGCAAATCTTTACCGCCAGCTGCGGTACGTCTGGTAAGGATCGACCACGGGTCTGACTCAGCTCTGCCTAGTCTCGGCCTTGTCTGTTGTGCTGTTGGTTTGTGGGCTGAATTACACAGACGTAGTACTGCAGGTTGTTGGAACTGAAGCGTCCCTGCCAGAGTGCTCGAGGTGAACCACGCACGAGCACCGAGGTACGTAGACAATACCTCGATCACTCAACCGGTCAGGTACTATACCACGGTCTTGCAGGAATGTCAGGAACGAGGGGTTTTGTTTAGGTTGTGTAGATTGGCGTAATATGCGTGGTCTCTCTGCTTCGTCGTGTACGCCTTCTCTTGGAGTGTTTCCACCAGGCATGGCATGTGCTGTTAGTCATTGAAAGCAAGCAGTGCACACAGCAGCTGCATGGTGCACTTGGCTCACACGACCATGGTATCTTGCTGAAACCGTCTGCATTCAATTCATGAACTTGTCGGTGGCAAGACTGACAAGCTGCATGCCACACTTCCTGTCGAGGGCGGACTTAACAAGTCTCTGACAACCTGCAGGTATGGCCCTTAATATGAGTGATGATGAAGACATTGACTTTCGGCGCCAGCGATTTCAGCATCCTGATGATGCAGACGACATGGACATGAACAGTGACAGTGATGGTGATGCAGAGCAGGTGAATTTCACCCCATACTCTGTGAACCTGATGTGATTTTGCAATGTTTTCATTCTTTTGCCCGGGTGGGCCTCTGCTTGCTCAGAGCTTGTTCAAGGTGAGGCTCACCTTGTTCACCCAGGCTGAGGAGCAAGCACAGCGACCTCAGAGAAGAGACCGCATTCCGCTTCATCACTTTTTGCGACTCATTGGTGGAGGGCGTGTCATAGAGAGGGACGTCGCTGCCGACAATGACGAGCTGGTCACAAACCTGAAACGTAGTGGTGTGATCATTCAGTAAGTCTCACCTGTCTCCATGCAACCTCAGAGTCAGTCCTGCCCTTTGTTGCATATCTTGTAGCAAATTCATCAGTGGTGCCTGGTCTAGTCTGTGCTGCTGTAGGCAGCTGTGAAGCTCGCACTCATCACTAGCAGCACACACAGGTCGTTTGTGGAGTCTGGCTGTAGACCCCAGACTGCAAAACACCCAATGACAATGCAAATGGTTCTGAGCGTTGACACCAAGCTATGCTGCTGCAGAGACACAGCCATCAAGGCCATGCGCATGTGCCCAAGGAACATGTTTGTGCCAGAGCAGCACCAAGATGAAGCCTTCACGGACTCCCCTATCAGACTGGAGGAGCTGGATTTCAATGTTTCTGCACCACACATGCATGCCTCCTGTCTGGAGGCCCTTCAGTTGGAGCCTGGCCACAAGGTGCTGGACGTCGGAGCTGGGTGTGGCATCATCAATGCTTGTGCCGCCTACATGGTAAGCAGTCATGACAGACGTCTTGGCATAGCCATGTGCCAACATGGGGATGCTCTCGCTGAGCTGTTTGTACTTGGCCATTCAAGCAGTCCATGTAGCTGAACTCCATGGGTCACAAGACTAGGGCTGCCTGCCAGTTTGCCTTTATGCTCAAGCCACTAGACTGACTGCAAACCCTGATAACATAAACAGGTGCAGCGTGGGTGCAGGTGGGCAGAACAGGGCTGTCTGTGGGCATAGACATCCGCAAGGCTGCAGTCAAGCTGGCTGTCTCCAACATCAAGCGGCTGAAGGCCACCAGTCAGGAGTTTGCCAGTCAGGCATCAGTCTGCAAGATAGAACTGCACAATGTCTTCATGCCTTCCAACAAGCACCAGGTATAATGCAAGTCTTACTGACAATCCATCCACCGGGTCTGTTAGATGTGTGGTGAACACGGCAATACTTTGTTGTGGGAAACCCAAGCTTTGCTCAGTGTGCCTTACAGCTTGGAATCTGTGCTATTCAGCTTTGCAGTCTGCAACATCCAGGCATCATGTGTTTGTGTTTGACTGATCTCAACCTGACAGTCATTTGTATTCACAAACCTGCTCAATCTGGCGCTGCCATAGTGCCTTTGCATGTCTGCCCACGAACACATTCATGCAGCCATTGAGGGCTCTCTTATGCAGGGGCAATATGACAGGGTGCATGTTGGCGCATCTTGCCCTCCAGATCGCCTGGCAGCTCTGGTACCTCTGCTGCGACCTCAGGGGGGTATCATTGTCACCCCTGTCTCCCCCAACGACCTGCGCATGATTAGCGTCAATGCTGAGGGTGATGTCACGCAGAAGGTCATCTCTCAAGTGCGGTACAGCGAGTTGGAGGTAATGAGGCCTCCACCATGCACGCAATGCTGCCATCTGTGTCATGTGCAGGCTATTCATGAGGTTCACGTTCGCCAAATCAGCAGCATGCATGAGTCAACACGTCTTACAACATGGTTTACTTGATCTGGGAATCAGAGGCATGCACAGCTTGGAGTTGCGTGCGCTCAAAACAACCAACAACCAGCTGCACCTGCATTTGCAAGCAGCAACAGACTCAAGTGGACAGACATCTCCTTGTGTGTCGTGCTGTCTGGATTGCTAGTTTTGACCGTGGCTTGTGTGCAGCTACCCAATGACGCAGAGATCATCATAGCCACCTTGAAGATGAAGAGGCATGCGCAGACTGCGGTGCCGCCTCCGCCTTCCACCTATGCACAAGATGTTGCCACCATCACCAGCCACACAGGTGCACCCACTCCCTCTGTCTGAACACTGTGGCGTCGCCATCTCTCGCATAGCATCGGGATGGTCACTCTGCTGTGATACATGCAAGTCTCTGCTGTTTGTGTCGTATATAGCGGCAGGGTCCTGCCACGCAGCATCCTCTGAGAATCAAAACCAGAATCGGAGGCACTGCTGCCCTTGTCTGTCTTCCGCTTCTTTTGCCTAATGTCGCCATTCCCATTGGGCATTCCTACTGTGAGTAGCAAGGGAAAGAAGCAGAAGAAGGACAAGGGCGGCAATGCCTCTGGTTTTACTGCTGGTCCTTGCAGCGGAAAGTCAGCTGCTGCTTGGACTCTTGCCAATGCACAAGGCTTCAGGGCCAGCAACAGGCAACACAGCAGCTACAACACCAGGGCTCCTGCTCAGAGGATTGGCAACACTTCTTCTGCCTGACCTGTACCACCACATGTGAGTGACCTTTGGCTCACAGCGCATCAGCGAGCTGCTCAGAACAGCTACTAAAGTTATAACATACCTCCCCAATGTAGAAACGCTGTTCACTACTCCCTGGGCTTTGTTTTTCTTAGACTCACTCTGTGAAAGGAACAGTTCTCCAAAAAAGGTGATGGTCCTATGCTCCGAAGAGCTCATGTCTGCACTGGGACACCTGCCTGCTTGAGCTGGTCTCTGCACCTCAACGAGACGGAGTCAAAACAGAGCTGCAATTATGTCAGGCTACTCAAGCAGCAGCGGGTCCAGTGGTAGTGAGCAGAGTGGCTTCATGATGCCTTCAAGCAAGCACCCATCAGAAGTGGAGAGGAGTGAAGGCTCAGGCTCCCGCCGTATGTGGCCCACCAGAGTGGCCAAGTTCCTGTCCTCTTGCAGCGGCAACCTGGGCAGCAGTGGTGAGCCCTCTGCAAGACTCCTGACAGCAAGCTCACACTCAAGATCTTGACTTGTGTCAGGCTGTGTTACTGGCATTGCATTGTACACGAGCTGGTGTTTCTGCACCAAGGAAAGAATCGTGCTGCAAATGCATGCATTGGTGAGTCGATCAAGCTATGTGCGTCATTGGGCAGACACCAAAGCATTGCATCTCACATTGCTGGTCAATCTTCACATGTGCCTGTGCTGGACTTCAAGCTTAAATCTTGGGTGCAGAGTCAGTGAGGGGCGATGACTCAATACTACAAGGGCCTGAGGACAATGGCAATGTCAAGCTGGATTTAGCTGACTTAGGCCCTACTGACCTGCTGCTGATGGGCAATGGCTGGAGCATTCCTGTACACAGGTATGATACAGCTTTAGGTTTGGCCTCAAGTATGGTCTAAACAGCCCAATCCTCTGGCTTTTACGCTGCAAGTGGAGTCCCTATACCTCCTTCACATGCTGTGCAAGTTTATCTTTGTTGGTCTTGATTCCCCAGGTGATCAGCTGACAGCAAGGTTTGCAGGCTGAAGTGTGCTCTACAAAGTCTCACACAAAGCTCTGCATATGTATGGTGGAGTCATATAGATTATAGTGTCAGTGGAGCCATAGCTACTGCTGGCCATAAGCAGTCGTCAATGCCATGCATTTGCACCCAGATGCCTTGCATGATCCAGTAAATGTCCTGCCAGTGGACAAAAGTTGGTGTACTTGCAGGCATGTGCTGAACAACAGGTCTGATCTTTGCCGAGCTAGGCATGACAGTGGCATGAGAGATGCTGAAGACAATGAGCTGCATGTCCCTGAGCATTTTGCCAAGGTAAATTTACTCATGCAAACCTCAGTCAGACCATCTGGAACACTCCTGCTTTAGGTCACTGCCATGCCGGCACCCTTGCATCGGTTGTCATAGCACAAGAGAATGTCAGGTGATGGCTGAGCAACTCATTGCCACGTTTGGTTGTTTATACCAGTTCATGTGCTATTCAGGCAAGTCACAGCGCGCATCTGCTCATGCTATCACACCATGCACCCAGACTCACTAAGGCATATAACATGACTACAAGGTGCTTCTGTTGCACACAGGATGCCATCGAGACCTTCTTACATTACCTGTACTATGATAAGGTGGATGCGCGCACATCTCCGCAGCATGTCGTAGCAGTGTTGCATGTGGCACACTACTATGGAGCCGGCCGCCTGGTGGGTCTGTGCGAGGCCATCTTGGCCAAAGAGCTGAAGCGGGGCGATCGAGATGATGAAGGTCTGTGTTGCTTTTGTCTTTGTACCCAGCTGCATTTGCATGCTGTACACTTATCAGCTGCATTTGCATGCTGTGCTCTTACCAGCTGCATTTGCATGTTGTTCATCTGCTGCTTCAAGCTTTGAAGTATTTGCTTGACTGACTTACATGATCATCAGCGTAGGGAATTCGTATGCTCAGTGCTGCATTTGCAATAAGTTACTGTCTATGCTAACTTCAAAGTGTTTGCACCAAGTCGGCACGCCATCCTTGTTTTGAGAGCTGCTTGTATAGCTCATGTGGCTCCATTTTGCTGCATGTCCTATGACTACTCATTTCCTTTGCAGGAACCAATGAGGCAGCTGCAGCACTGTTGGTACTGGCTGATGAGTCAGGCTTGACTAAGCTGCGAGCTGTATGCCTGGACTATATTGTTCATCACTATGCGGCTGTATCTTTGACTGAAGGCTACAAGAGCCTCAACAGCCACCAGAGAGATCTCATTGCTGCAGAGTCGTGTGCACTGTATGCGCATCTCAGAGGCCTGTTGCGAGAGGTTGCAGCTCGCAAAGCCCTTCCTGAGTGAGGTAGTCCTGTCAGTGGCCACTCACATGAGTGGTGTCAAGGCAGCCTTGTGGTCTGTAGCTTCTATGCTTGAGTGTACAGGGTTGCAGTGCGGGCTGCTTTGCTGCAGCATGTACCATATGGCAGATTGTGTATGGCCTTTGCTCAAAAATCAAATCCTGTCTTTTGGCTCTGTACAAGCAGCTTGAATGTGCATTGTTGGGGGTTCTGTATGAAGCTTAAGAGTTACATCAGTTTGAAATCATAATGAAATGCGTTCATGTACATTGGCAAACTTCCATGACTTGCTACACTTATTGTTATTCACTTGGCAGCATTGCCTGTTTGTACAGCCCTTGCCTTGTACAATCAACTGTACACAAGTTTGGTTGAAATCAACATAGTCAGCGTTCGTGCTTGCTGACTGTAGAAATAATGGTACCGTATCTGCTCTTGTAATGACATACAACAAGGCACGCAAATTGCACATCTTCAAGTGATGGCGGTACATAGTACTTCCTTCGCTGATGAACCTGTGTTTTGAGTGCTCTTGTTTGCCAAGTAGCAAATTCAGCTTATTCCCTACAAACAAATATTGTTTTGTACAATGCTGCATTGGTTGTCAAGCAAGCTGTGCTCTTCAGGCTTCACAACCAGCCTGCGTCTGGTTGTCAGCCAACAGATCATCTGTATCTGGCACACTCTTTGGAATGTGATATGCGTTCAGAGACTGTACCAGATCTTGGATATCAGCATCGGCAGCGCTTTCTGAGGCATCTCTGCCTGCCAATGCAGCAGCCTTCTGTCCATCGGATGCCCCAGCCTGGGTGTTTGTCAGCTTGTTGACGGCTGGCAAAGATGGAGTTCCAACCGCATCGCCGGCCTGATCAGCAAAGCCAAAAGACTCTGCAGCCTGCAAAGGACTTGTCTCTCCTGCCTTGCCTTCCTGGGCCAGCCCTTGATCAGCAAGGGGGTTTCCAAATTCATCACAAAACATATAGTCTCCATAATTGTCATCTCCATCACCCAACCAAGAGTTTGCCCATTCCTCTGTTACAACAGCTGCTGATGGAGGAGCATGTGATCCAGTCCCTAGCTGTCCCTGTCTGTGACCTGGCATTGGTGTATCTTGACCCAGTACTGGAGCATACACTTCTGTACCTGCAACATGCATGTGGGGTATACCATTCCAGTCAAGGGGACGACAAGATGTGCATGGGCAACACATCACTGCTGCAGGGTGTTATGACCCTTTAACAACACTTTCAAGCCAGGCTGGCACACATACATCATACAGCACCTGCAGCAACCTTTGTCAGCAGAACAAAAGCCCATGCAGGTATTAGGGTAATGGGCAGCAAGAATGCACACCTGCAGCAGAGACAATTGATGAAGCTCTGTTGAGACTGTTTGGTCCAGTGGCAGCTGTGGCAGAAGCAGGTGCAGACTGGCGTGCTGAAGGCGCTGACATGCTTGCGCTGGCATAGGCTGCCTGCCTGCTGGTTATATAAGGCGATGATCCACCAGACCCTGTCGTTGGGTACCCCCTTGTTGATGAAAACATTGTCGGGCGCTGTGAGTAATGGCCTGTGGATCTTGACAAGGTGGCATTGCGGCTTGACATGAATGAGCCTCTGTCTTTGTAGCTGCTCAGGATCTGTTGCAGGTCCTCACGCAACGAGATAACAATGGATGATTTTGATGAAGCAGGCAACTGTGACAACTGTTCTGTCAACATTCTGCGCGCCCTACAGCCACAACAACATCAGCTGTTGAGTCCATGCCATGGCATGATGCCTACACATGCATGTAAGCACTGCAAAATTGTGGATTCTTGCTGTGCTAATGATGCCTGCCTGCTGGCTTTTGCCCAGCACATGTTGCAAAAGACAAACAGATGCCAGCTGGTGAAGTAGTCTATGCACTTACATAGTTGTGTTGTTGACCTGCATGCATAGACACCATGTATGACAAGAGCAATAGCAAAAGCATGCTATGTTAGGCTGACAGATTACCCTGGCAGATCTCCTGCATCTGCCATTTGCACTGCATCCTTGATGGCCTTAGCAGTGCCAAGTCGGTACACGGCCTCCTGGACTTCAGAATCCATCAGCACGTCATGCGGTGCCTCAGCAGGACGGCACATAAATGCACTTGTGCTGCTTTCTCTCATGGTACCCAGGCTCAGGTCAAGGCAGCGTACTGAGACATCCATGACTTCCTGACTATCCTCAGCATCCTGTACAGCTCCTACCTACAGCATGCATGGACATTGTTTGATTGGAGAAAGATGCGGCCCACTGCAGCTATGACTCTGTGCTCACACTGCCTGCTTGCTTGAGATCAAAATATGAGCATCACATCGATCTGGTGACATTTGATCTGAGGTTTGGATGAGTGCAGGGCGAAGCAGGCGTTGCATGAGCAGTGTCTGCGCTGACTCCTTGCCAGGCCTGTCAGGGTGACTGTACCAAAGCTGATGTAATACAGATTCAACACGAATGACACTGTGAAAGGGTGCAGACGCAATCGTGACAACATCCAACAGACACAGCAATCAGTGATGGAGCGCAATCAACTTACTGCAAACTTGACCAGAATGTCCTTCCTCTCTTCTGCATAAAGATCCCCAACAGTCACTTTGAATGCCCCGTCCTGGCTACATGTCGGGAATGCGGTGTCAACACTCTTGATGACAACCCCTTCCTACAAACAGCATACAGATAGCAACAGTTGCCCCATAGAGACTCTTAGTGCCTGCTTGTGTTGATAAACAGTCTGATCCACAGTCTGATCCACAAAGGACACTGAGCATCAAGCACTGCTGCTCAATATTCCAATAAGTTCCAATGAATGCTGTCCATGCTGTGCATGCTAAGGCCAGGGTGCTCTTGCAAAACGGTTGTACAGATGCTAAAGCAGGCAACTTGCAGGATTTGCATTCATATGATATTGTGAGGATATGGGAGTTTGTGAGACCTGTTCTAACCTTTGGGGTGAAAGTGAGCTCCACATTCTGTGCAGCCATGCTCATCAGCCCCCCAAGGGCGCTTGAAAGAGCCCCAGGGATGGACTCAGCATCCTCAATGAAGTAACTCTGGCCCTGGCCAGCCTGACAAATGCTGTCCAGGCAGGCTGAGTCATACCTTTGACCAAATCCAAAGCAATGGATGGTTGGCCGGATAGGGTTTTCAAGCATCACGCTGATGATTGATGTGAGTTGTGCGGTATTAGTCACCCCTGTGGTTGCTTCACCGTCTGTGAAGAGGAAGACCGACCTGATGCGCTCTGATCTGGCAGATGAGCTCCCTGTCATCAGTTGCAAACAGTCTGCTACTCATAGCTATACATTACACAGTACAATAGGTTACACACATCCATGCTGGTGTAAGGGAACATGTATAAGCAGGAGCAAGATTGTCAGTCATTGTGTAGGCTGTTGTGTGAATTATTGCTTGAGGCATTCCCCAATGTGAGCGATAGATTATTCATTACTGCAGTAATGCAGATCGCCCGCAGCTGATGAAGCATGGCCAGGATTGTGAGCCATTGCTCAAGCAGGATCACAACACTTGACTGCATTCATGGTATATGCAGCATTGCATGGCTGGATCCAACATGGCAAGCACCCTATACAGCACCCTGTACAAACACCCTAAACATGTTGCAATACTCTGGATTTGTGCCAAGACCACCTTCACTGTCCAAGGCTTGCTCAGCAGTTGCACCTTCTGCAGCAGCTCCCTGCTGGTGCTGGTCAATACCCTTGAACAGACCTCCGGAGAGATTGGTTCCTCCACCTGCCTTGATCCTGCTGATGGCCTTCTGAGCTGCCTCCTTGCTGCTGGGGCTCATGTGCTGCAAAGGACAGTCAATTTGTACCTGCACGTCACATCAAGGCACTCCTTGCAGCTTGGAGGACAGTGTCTTTGAGCAATATCTTTGCAAAAATACTGAAGCGCACGGCAGCTGCAAACAGCTGTAGCCTTGGCTTTGCGCAAGGTCAAAGTACGTTTGCTGTCCTCACCCCAGTCTCAAAGGTGACAATGCTCAATCTGTCCTTAGCAGACATCTGCTGAACTAGAAAGCTAGTAGTGTCCTTCACAGATGTCAGCTTTGCACCACTCATGCTACCAGACCTGAAAGACAGCAGATTGCCTGGTGTACTTGCCTGAAAAGAGTTATCGGCTGGTCATACTCAGACGCAACACAAACTGACAAGCATGGTTTCCGATGCAAGAGTTGTGAATAAAGAGAACCTGTCAAGGACAGCAACGAGGTCGATTGGAGGTCGATCACTCCGTCCTGTGATTGGAGGAGCCACAAGGGAAGCGAGCAGTAGCGACTGTCGCTCCGATGCAAAGGCGACAGCAGAGAAATCAAGCTTGTGACTGAGGTGTAGACCGCCCGACATGGTCCGCGAATCGACAGCAGAGGACAGAAATAGGGCAACGAAAACGATGCCGAAGAGAAGTCGTTACGATCGGCTTGGCACCTATGCAGCACCGCTCTGTGTAATTGCCCTTGTTGTTTGTGTGCGTGGGTAAGTGCGGGATCCTTGACGAGCAGCACAAGGTTCACCGAGCGCACAGGGCGTGACTGGTGAGAAGCTTCCAAGCAGACTGCCGAAATTAGTGTCCGAGACCGGTTCCGAGAATCCAGCTGGCAGTCCCCAGGACAGGAGTGTTGAGAGGGCCAGGGCCTCGAATTTATCTAGCAGATGCAAAAATCCTGCACAAGATTTTGCTGTTGCACAAATTCACCTCTGGCTCCACACACTAAGCAATCTGCCTCACCTTCCCGCAAAAACCTTGCATTGAGATCATCCACATGTGTACAGCAATATTGTCTGATACAGCTAGATGTGCATCACCATATGGTGATGCTCGTCAGATCCAGCAGGGCTGCACCCCTACATATATATATACATATATGTACACGTGTATCTGCTAAATGCAGCTGCATGTATGTCAGCTTGTATGGGCACATTAAACCTGTTAAGTCGAGTGACAGCAAGCACTAGTACTATAATCAGGCGGACCACGTACGTGATGCGTGTCCTGCAGTGTGCAAGAGCTTCAAGTATGCAAACAAGTAAACAGTCTTTACACGAAGTTACCTCGGGTACAGCAAATCATTGTGTTGAAGATAACTCACAAGTGTCCATCAAACACAGAATATATATGCTGACTGCCGGCATCAAGCGATGCGCTTCATGCTTGAATTGAGTTTGAACCAGCTTGATTTGGAGGCAAAATGGCATGCCTTCACTGTTGATGGCAAGCAACTTTATACTGGCCTTGCATGCATGCAATCTTGCATTCAGAGTGGCATACTGCTCATCTGGAATTTGTGTTGGATGAACTCAGGCATACAGAGATCTTAGTTGAACATCAACTGGACACAACTCACAACTCCAGGTCACTGACAGCTTGCAGCCTAGGGATGCTGCATATATCGTGTCTGCACAGCATCTATTGAATCCTACAGTGCAAGACAATACCTGATGCCATCTGTTGTACACCACGGAGAGCTTACATTAACAGGTCATCTGTCTGCAGAACAGTGATACCTGTGCAAGAGGCAAGCAGCAGCAAATGCAAGAACAGGGTCGGCTAGCTACTGCTTACACCTGTCATATGGTGTTGATGGGTGACAATAACAATGTGCACAATCATTGGAAAGGGTGCAAACCCTCCTACAAGAGCCCCAACAGCAAACTTGCTTGCCACAGTCAAGCACATGACTACAGCTTCAAGAAGAGACAGGACAGCTGTCTGGGATGTCAAGGTGACAGCTCCAGTACATGCACACATCAGTGTGAGTGTTCTGCAATTTCTTGGTTCCCTCACACTGACCCTGGGTGATGCCTTTCAGTGCCAGGAGTGCTTACTTGCTTGCCAATGGACTGCACTAGTACAACTGCTGAGTGACCACAACAATGGTCACCCGCCGCGCATGACGTGCTGAACTTAGTTTTGGCGAACAAGTGCAGTGAATAAATCGTGGATTGGCATTCAGACCCTGCATCAAGAATGCTTCTGGTCTGTCTCAGCTCACGGCCTGTTTTGGCTGTGAGGGATGGCAAATGCACAAAGCTTGTTGCATTATGCTGCATACTGGAGCGCCTGATTAAAGCTGCCAAACTTAGCTTGCACAAACGTGTATAACTTTGTAATTGATTACAGCATTGTGAGCATTGTCGCGTGACCTTCAAGGGTAAAGTTTACAGCATGCAAGCTGCAGCACATCTGACAAGAATTGATGCGTGCAATTGTGTGTTAGTCAGAGTTGTCTCATATGCAGTCACAACCTATCGATAGGTTGATATCAACCACATGAAAACTGCTGAAAAATGAGAGACAGATTTGATCATGTCTGCCAAATTCTGATGCACATCCCAGACTGTGGTGCATGCGTATTCTAGACATGAGAACTTCAGCGGGGGTTGGTGTACCTGGAAGTATCTGCGCTGTCGTAGATTTGAAGGATTCAGCAACTGGGACATATAAGCACTGCTCAATCGACTGTACACACAATGTTGAGCGCAAGCTCTCTGCTGCTGCTGTCAACTATTCATTTGTTCACAACTCCCCAGAAGAGCTAACTTGATGTGCCTGCATCAATACCTGCTTGCATACCCACCTTGAGCATCACACAGATGCCGCAAAAGATCAGCTTAGGTGGTTGCAGCTCTCCTTTGAACGCTTTCAATTCTGCTCAACAGCATGACGAGAAAGCACACAATAAACAAAGAGAAACCCCAGTAGAGTCCACTGAGCAAATGCCCTTACTGCCGTATCGTGCAGAGCTGCAACCACAGCAATGCCTAACAGAGCTGCAAGTAGTGCAAATGTTACGATTATGACCCCTCTGAACATCAGCGAGAGTGCTGCTGAATAGGCTGGCTCTGACTTAATTTCTCGAATGCTGGCAGCACTGACTTGCCCATGCAGGTCTTTTGTGCCTCATAGATCAATCAGGCGTCACCTGCAGCAACTGACGCCAGGCATGTTCAAAGCAGGCCACTACAGTAAGTTATGGGTTTTTATGCATGCATGTCTCACAAATTTGGGTGTCACAGTGGAGTTTTGCTAGTACTAAACCCAATAGGCTTTATGTCCTCTTTTGGCATTGCATGCAACAGAAGCTTGTTGTGCAGGAAGGTCTGATATCCAGAATTGCCTGATGCAAGGTGCTCATGACACTTGTGACCAGCGACCAACATGAGCAGGTAAGTTCGGAGTGATAATCATCAACACAGTCGCTGTGATGGGCCTTGGACATGATTGTTTTGCTTGGCTTGTGTTGATTGATTATTGCACCGTTGGGGAGGTGAGCACCCAGCACTGTCTTACCTGGTGTCCCTTGTGGGCATCCTTGTCTTGGATTCCTAGTAAAGCAGCAATGACAGCCTGTAGGTCCTGCAAGCTGACAAACTGCTTTGCTGGATCTGCTGGGACAGATTGGGCTGCCCTGTTGGAATGTGTCTGATTGGTCTGATGCTTAAGTATCTGTTGCGCCTGTACAGGTGAAGGCCGCTCCTGCCAGCTGTGCTGCAAGAGCTGCTGTAGCAGACTGTTCAGGCCAGGCGTATTGCTGACTTGGCTGAAGTCCAGCCTTGCAGGCACTATGGCAGGCCCTGAATGAGCAAGTGTGCTCTGGTAAAGCTCACATGCTGATATGGGTTCAAAAAAGTTGACATGAAATATGACGCAGTTCTATGATCTGCACTGACTGAGTACATGTGTTGGTGCTTGTGTGCTGTTATTTGGTTTCACTTTGTGGCAGCTCTGGGGTCTGTCACACAGCCAGACAGCCTGGCACAAGCCGTGCACAGAACAGAATGATCTGCACCTTCCACATCTTGAAGGAGGCACAGCAAGGTGCTGCCGAGGGCATACATATCTGACGCCAATCTTGCTTCTCCAGCCAGCTGCTCAGGAGCTTGATGACAATATGACCCTGTTGTGATGCTGACTGAAGAATCTGCATCGAAGGCTTCACAGGCAGTCCCACCAATGCCCACTTTGGTTGCTCTGCTGAAACCCAGGAGGCTGACAGTGCCATTGGCCTGGCCTCCCTCCAGCATGATGTGCTCTGGCCCAATGGCACCATGTACAACATGTCCAATGCATCGCGCAAGGGCTACCAAGTGGTCTGAAGAGGCACTATGCTTTGCCAAATCTGCGCTGCATGATGAATGACATCATTGCACGACATCACACTGCTGGCCATGGCTGAAAGTGCTTGAGAAGCAGACAAGCATACCCCCACGGGATCTCCCAATTGTTGCTGAGCTGGGTAAGAGGCTGCTACCAGAACTGAAGTACGGGACATGCATGTCAGGAAGGATCAGGATTGACCTGTTGTTGCTGGAGGTACACAAGAATGGCCAGCATTTTAGATGCAATATGCTCCGCATGCTGCTCAGCAGGCCTCCAGCCAGCATCCATCATCTGCTGCAAGGTACGGCCTTGCACCAGCTCCTGTGTATGCTGGTCGCAGTCTGTTACAGATATGTATATATACTTAGACTATAATGCACAAACAAGAGTGCAGACAGCTATTTTCAATGAAGACCTTGCAAAAAAGCACTTTATTAGCAAAGCCAGGTAATGCCCTGAAATCTGCCATGCATCGGTGTCTGCCTGTAATGCCAATATAGACACTAAACAGCACTAGCAATGTTTCTCTTGCCAGAGTTGACAGAGTGTTAAAATAATGTCAGAGGGCCACTTGCCTGGACCATGAAGAAGCCTTCATTGCCAGATGCAACATATGAGTCCCTCTCAAATGTGCTCAGGCAGGAGGGAATGTCAGGGTGGCTTAGACTTCTGAGCATGGCAGCCTCCTGCTCAAGCATCTCCAGCTGCCCCCAGCTTGACATGACTTGCACTGTCAAGCCCTTGATTGCTACAAGGCTGCTGTCATGGTGCCTGGCCTGCAAGGAAGCTCTCAAGCCTGAGAAACTATTACGCTGTTGACTTTGTTGGAAGAGGTAATGCAAGTCAACATTAGAGCATCAGATTCTGGTGCATTTGAAGCACAACTGGTCTGTGCAACACCATTGATAAATGAGCTTATGATTGTAACTACCTTGCAGACTGTTGTCCCACCATGAGCACTTGATGTGTTCAGGAGACTAAGATGGGGGTAGTTGTCACCTTCTGTAGCTGCCTTGGTGAGAGGTGTGTGAGGTTCATGTGCAGCAGAAGCAGCAGCAGCATGAGAGCTCTCAAGGGCATGGATGTCTAAAAGATTTTCAGAATACCCTCCCAGGGCGTGAATGCGCTTTGCACCTGTCTGCGAACCTGCCTGTGGTGTCGTGTGGGGTCGATGATGGTGTGAAAAGGCTTTGTTTGCAAGTGCGAAAGGGCTTTCTGGCGTAACGGTTGTGAAGGTGCCACGAGGCTGCGAGCATGCCCAGCAGTGATCGTGACAAATATTGTATGCTGCTCAAGACATGTGTCACAGCATACAAGCGAAGCGGTACCTGGTCGGAACCCTGGGAGCCCCTTGGAGCGGCACAACATGGAGTGTGCACGCTCTGAGCCGTAGCAGCGTCGCTGCAGCTGCTTCCCTGCTGTTGTCATGGCGGCCATCTGATGAAAATATTCAGAAGGTATGCGACAAAGTGTGGTACGCTGAGCGGGAGTGCCGGCTTGTAGCACACAGCTCTGTCGCACAAAGGAGCTTCCTGAGCCCCGGGAGCTACACTGGGGTCTTCCGAGAGAGGGACGCTCTCCAGATGCTACCGCTGCCATACGTTCCGGACACCTGAACTCTCCCCTTGCTCTCTCTGCCTTTTTTGTGAACGCAGGTGACATTGTTGGCAACAATATCTTGATGAGACGCCATGCCGCAAATGTGTTTGCTAACCCCGGGCCCCTGTTTGTCCGGCCATGATCTAAATTTTGTCTTGGACCATACCTCATGCATTCATAGCAACCCATGTAAGACCTTCATCATGTATGTAAGCATCAAGCTACGCAGAGACTCAGCCATGCACAAGATAGCTATCTTGTGCTATTTTATGCTATAGTACTGCCTTGGCCCGTGTGGCTGTCAGCCTGTCTTGATATGCAGGCAGCAGCTGGCCTAGGCCTTCAAACAGGCTGTTTAGGCGGGGGCTCATCTGTACTAGTACTCTGCTGAAGTGTACCTTCAAGCAGCGCTGGGCAAATATTTACATTTATGCGGTCGGCATCTTTTCCGCATTGCAGAGGCAGCACCAGCGTCAGCCAGATATCAAGCAATATCTGTTGAATGTCAAGCATTCTGCTTGACGTACTGGTAGCAAAGTTTGTAAGCAGAACTACATGAGAGGGGGACATCTAAGGCTGCTCTGCATGAGCGGGCATGTATACAAAATGCAGAACACTGCTTTGCTGCTTGCATCAGTCTGTCGCTTGATGCTTGCTGCACCTGCGCTTGCTGCTAGGCTTGTAACTGCATGCAATTTTGCACTAGGAGCAGCATGAAGACATCAAGGGGTTTTTCTGCTCTTCAAGACATGTGCTGCTGTTTGTCTGATCACATGTATAGACTGGATGTACACTCTGCTTTGACATTCACAAGATGTTTACATCCAGAAGAGTACTAGAGAGGGAAACAGACAATCACCAAAGCCAGAAAGAACAGCCCAGATTGACCACACGTTTATATATTTCTCTTTTCCCTATGGACTATAGCTATAGCTATGGTCTTAGCTCCAGGCTGCCGCCTCTGGAGGCCCCCATCATAATTGCTGAAAGGCGGCAACTTTTCTTTTGTTTTATGTTTTGGGTCTTTGCACTGCACCAACAGCAAGTTTGCAGCAACTGAGTGCTGAACATACAGGAATCAGCACCACACAGACGCAAAACATAAGCAAGTCAACAACCCGCAAGCATCCTATAATGTGACAGAGTGGTATGAGTATGACTGTCATGCAAATAACAAGTGCAAGTCGTACAATCAACAGGCTGAGTGCTGCTGAAAAGGCTGTCTCTGGCTCATATTCCTGAGCGTCAGGCATGCTCATTTTCTGAGGTTGTTGTACTCTTTCCTGATCAGTGCAGTGATCAGGCGTCACCTGCAGTGATTCCGTCCGTCAAGTTTCACTGACTTGCAGAGCATCAAACAAGTACGAGAGGCAGCCAATGTGTGCTTTTGAATCCTGCCTGCAAACAGTTTTATATGAAGCTAGACTATGGGTTGTGGTGAGGTGTGCTTGCAACCGAGACAGCTTGTTGCATCAAGCTGCATGCTGCCTGCTCAAGTTGAAAGGTGCTGAGTACAGCTGGCATATGCAAACACAGCTTGTTAGAAGCATGATGGCATGGCTTCTCAAGATGCAACCTGCTGCCCGTGCTAAAGAGCATTGCCTATCTGTTGCTTATTTGCTGTATTGCTCTGTGGTTCAAGTGAATAATAACGCACACACAAAAGAAAACAAGAAAACTCCAGCAGCAAATGCACATGGCACTCAAGTGCATGACATCAGCTGCAGCCACATGTAACAAAGTAAAAGCTCCAAAAGCACCCGCCAGCATGAGTCTGGCTGATGATACTGTCATTGGCTGCTAATGCTGATTTGTGGAAATGCTTACTTGTCCTGCCAGCTCATGTCTTGGGTGATGAATGGAGCCTTTAAGCAGCACCTGTAACACATGGTGGTAGACCTGATTCATTCTAGTGAGCATAGCCAAGTTAGCATCGTCGTGCATCATTGAGGATAGGGGTATAGGGGTATTTGGTTTCGTGACTTAGACTCTCTAGGTCCCATTTTGGATGTGTGTTGTTGCAGACGCTATGACGCTAGTGCGTTGTGTCCCGGGGCTGGGTGCAAGCATGTTGGCTGTTGTGATGTTGTTCTGCTGTGGTGTAGCCCACACGGCTGCCCATGCTACTGTGGCATAGCGTCTGGCCTTGAGCTGCATACTGAAGTAGCTGAACCCAAGCCATGTGCAACTCAGCAACACCATAGGCTTGGACACTTCACATTTGAACAGTACTCTGCAGTGCAGCCATTGCAACAGCCACCTACCTTGTACACAATGGTTGCAACTCCAAGACACAGTGTCTTACCTGGTATTGACATGTAGCAGCCTTGGCCTGAACTCCTTGTACAGCAGCTATGACGGCCGGCAGGGCCTCTTCAGCAATCTGCAAGCTGACGTATTGACTAGCTTGTTGTGCTGCAGCTGGTGCAGAAGGGGTTGCTGGTTTAGACTGTGTCTGTTGTGGGGCCTGTCCCAGCATCTGCTGGGCTTGAATGGGTGAAGGCCTGTCTTGCCAATCGTGCTGCAGCAGGTCTTGCAGTACATTATTCAGCCCAGGTCGACTGCTGACTTCAGTGAAGTCCAGATTTGCAGGCAAAGCAGTACCTCCTGAACATACAAGAATGTATGTTTGAGGTCAAGTGTTGAGCCAGGCTCGTCAGAACCACTTCTGTGGTTGGCTCTCAAAGCTACACAGCTTCAGCAGGCAAAGCAGAAGATGGGCAGGTGCATGCTTGCGGGCTCGCAGAGTCAGCCAGTAGAGGTCTGCAATGGTTCACACCTGTCAAGAGGTACAGTAGGATGCATCCCAGGCCATAGGTATCGGAAGCCAGTCTTGCCCCTCCAGCCAGCTGCTCTGGGGCGCGGCAGTCATACAGCTGCCCCCATGTGTTGGTGCTAAATGAAGCTTTGGCATCCCAGCCTATACATGCATTGCTCTGGCTGTCCACTTTGGTTGCTCTGCTGAAGCCCAGGAGGCTGACTGCGCCATTGGCCTGGCCTCCCTCCAACATGATATGCTTTGGCTCAATTGCACTGTGTACAACCTGTTGCAAAGTTTGATGTGTGCCAACGAGCCAACGTCAAACAACAGACGCTTGCTATTCGAGCTTCCAGTTGCATAGTAGACATATGGTATGACATGCAACATGACTGCTGGGCAGACATATCGACCCAAACAATAGTGATGTGTGAAACTTCTGTAACACATGCATGTAACAGAATAGTAGATGATGGCAATGCAGGCTCACAGACTCAACCAAATTAATTGCGGTCACCTGCTGCTGCTGCAAGTACACCAGAAGCGCAAGCACTTCAGAAGCAATGCGCTCCACATCTTGCTCAGCAGGCCTCCAGCCAGCATCCAACATCTGCTGTAAGTTGCGGCCGCTGACCAGCTTCTGCAATAACAGTCACGTCAGTCAGGTTGCTGGAGCCAGTTAGCACTGCCATGCAAGCAATATGCATGTAATGGTGTGGCAGCAAGTACTGGCAGTGGAGTACCAAAGCGACCGCGCATGCCTGCACAATGAAGAAGCCTTCACTACCGTTCACGTCACACTCGAATGTGCTCAGGCAGGAGGGAATGCCAGGGTGCCTCATGCTTCTGAGCATGGCAGCCTCTTGCTCAAGCATCTCCAGCTGCCCCCAGCTTGACATGGCTTGCACTGTCAAGCCCTTGATCGCCACAAGGCCGCCGTCTCTGTGCCTGGCCTGCACACAAGCCCTCAGGTGAGGGCTTGCAAGCCTGATGAACTGACACGGTGTTGATGCGTCACAATAGATCATTCAAGCATACACCGTACAGCATCAGCCAAGTCACAATTGCCAGACAAACATTAGCATATCATGCCATTGATAAATGATCATGGGTTCAGTCCCACCTTCCTTACTGCTGTGCCGTCCTCAGTCAATGGACTCAAGAAACTGAGATACTGGTAGTAATCACCCTTTTGGCCATCTGAAGCTGCCCTTAAGGTTATGACATGTGTATGAGGCTTGTGTGCAGTAGCAGCAGAAGCAGCAGCAAAGGAGCCCTCAAGAGCATAAATATCTTCAGAATGTGCTCCAAGCTTGAGGGCGCAGCTGCGCTTTGCAGCTGCCTGCGGGTTTGCCTGTCCTGGCTGTGTCATCCTTTTGGGTCGGAGAGGATCAGACGAGGTTTCTTTTCCAAGTGCGAGACGGGGCGCGGTCTTTCTGGCGTTGTGAAGCTGCAATGAGGCTGCGGACATGCCCAGGCTGGTGAGCAACGTGACAGACTGATTCTGCTGCTGAACAGACTTGACAAAACACACAAGCGAAGCGGTACCTGGTCGGAATGGCCGCTGCAAGCGGGCATCCGGGCTCAAGATGGAGCAATCACGCTTTGCGCCGTAATAGCATGGCTGCAGCCGCTGCCCTCCTGCTGTCATGGCGGCCATCTGATGAAAGGACTCAGCGGGTATGCCGCAACGTTTGTTATGCTCAGCGTGAGTGCCGACTGGTAGCACACAGCTCTGTCGCAGAAGGGAGCTTCCTGAGTTCCGGGAGCTACATTGGGGTCTTTCGAGAGAGGCACGCTCTCCAGATCCTACTGCTGATCCTACCGCATTCTACATATACGGTCCTGCACATCGAATGATTTCATTGGCATGCCTCAACACTGTCACACGCCTGAACTCCCTACTTGCTCTCTGTCGTTTTAATTGACATAGGTGACGTTGTTGGCAAGAGCGTCATTGAGATGCCATGCCGCCCACCTGTTTGAACGGCCACAATTTCAGTCTTGAAGACCTGGTCTTGCAGATGTATGGTCCATGCATGTAGGCATTTATCTGTGCAGTGTTCAGCCATTGGAGTGAAGAGCATTGCAGTCAGAACATGAGCACCTGCCTCGCCACAAATTTCTAGTGCTATCAGCAAGAATGAGCGCTAGTGTTGATACACACTACATCACTACGGCCATCATGGAGCTTACTAGGCTAGGCTCAAACATCAGTACTGATTGAGCTGTGATCCAAGCTTTGCAGAGTAATAAAACCAGTAACAAGACCAAGGGGAAAGCTGGAGCGCACGA
>JAABUO010000933.1_pt1 | contig 43035 bp, 40 predicted proteins | sample 5559291 | NCBI WGS metagenome assembly JAABUO01 (sample SAMN10711878, study PRJNA513372) | rock metagenome | isolation source: Antarctica rocks | place: Antarctica: Victoria Land, Finger Mt sud
GGCCTCTATGCGGCCACCGCGACAGGAGATGGAGCGCCGCCTGCCAGCCGACAATGCAGCGCCCCATTTCCTTCCCATGATGGTGCGCGCCCCGCGCGCGGTTGATCTGTTGGCGAAGTCGGCTGACCCGCCCCGCCACCCACCCAAACACCGGCGCAAGGGGTCTGCAAATTAGGCGAGGCCGGGTTTGCCGGGGCCGTATCCCGTGAACAAACAGCCAAAACTGACTTCGCCAACAGTGTCTTGTCGTTTGACGGCCTGGGTTTTTCTGACCGGTTTTTGTGGCCCTGGCTGCTGCGGTGGCGAGCCCTGTGTGTGCTGAGGCATTCTGCCCTACGTCTGCCATGATCCGTGGGCGGGGTTGAGCGGCGCTGGCTGGTTCTGCCAGGTCTGCTGGTGTGTGCCGTGCTGGTTGTGTGTGTGTGTGTGTGTACATCTGCATGCAGGGCGGCCTGTGCGGTTGCATGCAGGGCGGCCTGTGCGGCGTTGTTTGTCTCGGCTTGCGGGATTTTTATCGCGGGCTGTGCATCCGCCGGTCTGGAAAACCCGATCCGTGCTAGTATCTGCGGGCGCAGACAGGAGAGCCGTGTGAGCGACGCTTTGACCATCCAGGCGGTGCAGCCTGCGTCGGGGTTCGGCCCTGGCGTGGGGCTGAACGTGTCGTCGGACGCGCCGGCGGCCACGCTGCTGCAGCAGGTGCGTGCTCTGGGCGTGTCCGGGGTGCGCGCCAGCGTGACCAGCGCGGTCCAGGCCGCCACCCTGACGGCGCTGGCGCAGGCGGGGGTGCGGCTCGACCTGGTGCTGGCGCCGGGGCAGGGCGCGTCGGGCTTCGCGGGCTTTGCGCAGCAGATCGCCGCCGCGGCGCCGGGCTCGCTGGCGTTCCTGGAGGGGCCCGACCTGGTCGCCAACCCCGGCTACAGCTACGCGAGCAACGGCGCGGTGCTGGCCGGCACTGCGGCCGCGAGCCAGGCGACCGCGGACATGGTGCAGGCGGCCAGCTACGCCGGGCTTGGGGGCGTCGCCACGCTGGGCTACAGCTCGGCGTCGGGCGTGCCGGCGAGCGACGCCACGACGCAGGCGCCGGTGCAGTATGTCAACATCAACCCCGGCGACGTGGCGCTGGCCGAGCCGGACTTCGCCGCCTTCACCGCGGCGCAGGACGCGGCGCAGAGCACCAACCGCGCGGCCGCGCAGTATGTCGTCACCAACGTCGGCGGCGCCACCGCCGGCGCGCTGCTCGACGCGCTGCTCGACGCGCAGTACGTGTATGGCTTCTACGGCGCGCCCGGCGGCGCCACGGTGGCGCCGGCCACCTACCTGGCCGCGGCCGGCGGGGCGGCCGGCGGCCCTGCGGCGCTGTTCAACGCGGACGGCTCGCTGTCTGCCGCGGGCGCGGCCTACGCCGGCCTGGCCGCGATCGTGGCCGCCGGCCGCTCCGGCAGCGCCGCCGGCGCCACGCTGTCGCTCGGCCTGGCGCCTGCCGAGACCGGGGTGCAGTACGACCAGCACGCCCTGGTGTTCGCCGGTCCCGGCTCCAGCGAGGACGTCGTGGTGTGGGGCGACACCGAGGCGCCCTCGGCCGGCGGCCACGGTCCGAGCGTGCTGCGCTTCGGCGCCGTGCAGTCCAGCGTGTCGGTGTTCGACCCGACGCAGGGCACCGCGGCGGTCGCCACCTACAGCAACGTCTCCGAGCTCGACATCGTCAACTCGCCCGACGGGCCGCTGGTGGTCCAGGTGTCGGGCGCCACCGGCAGCGGCGCGGGCTCGGCCGCCAGCTTCCTCGGCGCCAACGGCGGGGTGTACGCCGTGACCACGGCCGCGGGCACCACCTTCCTGACGCCGATCGGCGGTGCGGCCGTGGTCACCGCCTCGGCCTCCGGCAGCGACGTGGTCAACAGCCGCGGCAGCGACACCATCACCGCCGGCGGCGGCACCGACGTCGTGTATGCGTCGGGTGCCGCGGCCACCGTGACCGGCGGCGCCGGCACGCTGATCTTCATCGCCGGCGGCGGCACCTACATCGCCGGCGGCGGCGGCGCCACGGACATCCTGTATGGCGGCTCGGGCGCCGACACCCTGATCGGCGCCACCGGCGCCGGCAGCACCCTGGTCGCGGGCGCCGGCAACGCCACGCTGATCGGCGGCGGCGGCAACGCGGCGGTGATGTTCGGCGGCCTGGGCACCACCAGCTTCTTCGGCAGCGGCGGCGGCAACGACACCCTGGTCGGCGGCGTCGGCAACAGCACCTTCACCACCACCCACGGCGACATCGTGTTCGGCGGCCCCGCCACCGCCAGCGACACCTTCTACCTCGCCGGCGGCGAGGTCGTGGTCGAGGGTAACGGTTCGGACACAGTCACCTTCTACGCTGGGGCGTCGACCGTGTTCGGCGGCGCAGGCGCGACCAGCTTCACCCTGGTGGCCGGCGGCGGCGCCAACGCCGCGGTGATCGGCTTCACTGCCGCCGACCACCTCGCCCTAGCCGGGGTGAGTGCCGCCGCCGCCGCCGCCGCCGTGGCCCACGCCGCGACCGGCTCCTACGGCACGAGGCTGAGCCTTGCCGACGGCACCAGCCTGACCCTGTTCGGCGTGGCCTCGCTGGACGCGGCCCAGGTCTCCGCCACCTGAGGTCTTTGCCGCCTGAGGTCTCCACCACCCAAGGCCCTTGCCGCCTGGTTTCACTGGACCCCGCCCATCCCGACACGCTAGGCGCTTCGCACCTGCGGCATGCGCCCCGCCCGACCCGCCTGCCCTGCCTGCCTCGCCCTGCCTGCCTCGCCCCGCCTGCCTCGCCCCGCCTGCCTCGCCCCGCCTGCCTCGCCCCGCCTGCCACGATCCACGCTGACCCAGAGGACCACGATGCACACGCGCTACAAGCTGATGGCCGGCGCCGCGCTCGCGGCCCTGGCGACGCTCGCCCCCGGCGCCCCCGCCTCCCTGGCGCCGCGCGCCGCCGCCGCAGAGCTGCTCGACCCGGTGGCGCTGCTGAGCGGCGGGCTCGCCGCCAACCCCTCGCCCGCCTCCGGCTGCACCCCGGCCGCCGAGGGCCACGTCGACGAGTTCCGGCTGATCGCGCGCAACACCGCGCGCCCCGACGTCGGGCCCTACACCGTGCAGCTCCCCGGCTACGCGTCCAACCCCAGCAGCGCGGCCGGCGACACCTACCGCCCCTACCTGCTGCAGGCCAGCCCGGGCGACACCATCCGCCTCGACCTCACCAACCAGCTCGGCGCCGGCGACGAGGTCAACGTCCACTTCCACGGCCTGATCGTGGCGCCGCACTCCGCCAGCGCCGCCGCCACGCCCTGCGCCCTGCCCGGCGACTACGTGTTCACCCAGACCGACCCCGGCGCCACCACCTCGTATCGCGTGGACGTGCCCGCCACCCTGCCCGGACGCCTGCTCGGCGCCACCAACTCGCCCACCGCCTACCCGTCCGGCCTGACCTGGTTCCACGCCCACGTCCACGGCAAGACCATGGACGACATCGCCTCCGGCCAGGCCGGCCTGGTCTCGATCGGCGACACCGTGGCCTCGCTGCTGGCCAGCCCCGGCGCCTCGGCCGCCGACCAGGCCGCGCTGCACGCCACGGTGACCAAGTACATGGCGCTGCGCGACATCCAGCTCGCCGCCCCCTCCGCCTCCAACCCCAACGCCGCGCCCCCGGGCACCCCCGCCACCTGGCTGCGCGGCGCCACCTCGGAGTTCGACTTCCAGGCCTGCCGCGAGGGCTCGTTCGCCGCGCCGGTGATGCCCGGCACCACCAACGTCACCGGCGGCAACGGCTGGTGCGGCCATTCCGGGCTGCGCTACATCAACGCCAGCATCAACCACGCCCACGACGACGCGAACGGCGTCAGCCCGGACACGCGCTGGCTGTTCACCGTCAACGGCCAGCTGTTCCCAGACGTCACCATCGCCGCCGGCTCGAACCACCTGTGGCGCGTCGCCAACCTCAGCGACAGCCAGACCTACGTGCTCCAGCTCACCGAGGACAGCACCGGCCAGCAGCAGCCGATGCAGGTCGTCACCCTGGACGGCGTGGTCACCGGCACCAGCGGCGATCCCGCCAGCCCCAACAAGCAGCTCGGCGTGACGCTGCGCCAGGTGCTGATGCTGCCCGCCACCCGCGCGGAGATCTTCATCCCCAACACCGCCACCGCCGCCGACCGGGTGCTCACCCTGTCCACCGCCGGCGCCAGCACCGGCGTCAACCTGTCGGCGAACCCCGGCTTCAACGACTACCAGGGCATCAGCACCCCCGCCCTCAACCTCGCCCACGTCATCATGAAAGGCGGCCAGGCCACCGCCACCCAGCCGCTCTCCCTCACCCTCGCCGGCGCCGCCGCCACCACCCAGGCCAACACCCGCGGCCTCGCCGCCACCGCCACCGCCGCCTACGCCGCACCCCCCACCAACTGCATCGCCCTGCCGCAATATGGCGGCACCTCCTACGGCTTCCGCCGGCGCATCAACTTCGCCACCGGCAACAACCTGTGGCTCGGCAGCGAGGTGATCAACGCCGCCACCGGCAGGTCCATCGACACCTCGTTCGACCAGTACGGCAACGGCGCCAACACCATCGCCCAGCAGCCGTTCCCGATGGCCGACATGCTCAACCCCGCCGCCGACCGCCACATCTGCCCGCGCCTCGGCGAGCAGGAGGTCTGGGAGCTGGTCAACTACAGCAACGAGATGCACAACTTCCACATCCACCAGGCCAAGTTCCGCCTCAGCGTGCCAGGCGATCGCGGCGTGCCCCCGGGCTACACCTCGGCCGCCGCCATCACCGACCCGACCAACATGGTCGCAAGCCTCGCCCCGGAAGTCGCAGGACAGAGCCCGGTCGCCAACGTCGACCTGTGGCACGACACCCTGCCGGTGCCGCCCGCGTCCACCAACGGCGTGCCAGGGCGCGTCTTCGTCACCATCCCGTTCAGGGCGCAGCAGCAGGTCGGCAGCTTCGTCTACCACTGCCACTTCCTCTACCACGAGGACCTCGGGATGATGGCCGTCGTCCAGGTCTACGACCCCCTCGCCCCGACACGCGTCACCGACACCACCGGCAGCGACGCCCTCAGCAGCGCAATCCGCGCCAGCATGTGCACCGCACCCGCACACCCCCTGCTGCCAACCCCGGCCGACAGCCTCCTGCAGCGACTGCGCGCCATCGTCGCTCGCCCAACCTGAACCCAGCCCACACCAAACCCGCACCGGTCCCACACCAGGACCGGTGCCCAACCCCGCACCCGCACCCAACCCCACGCACGGTTGTCCCCACCGCACCACAATACCCAAATCAACGAGAACAGAAGTGACTCTGCACGTCTGACGTGCTTTCTCGGCAGCTTACCCCGCCCGGAAGACCCTCCATGAAGACCACCGACCTGATCAACCACGTTGCCGCCGCTGCCGGCCTGGATCGCCTGGTTGCCAGGACTGCCGTGGAGGCCACCCTCGCAGGCATCATTGCCGCCGCGAAGAAGGGTGACGAGGTCAGCCTTGCCGGGTTCGGCAAGTTCAAGGTCAAGGACACCCCGGCGCGACAGGGTCGCAACCCCGCCACCGGTGAAGCCATCGCCATCGCCGCCTCGCGCAAGCTCGGCTTCTCCGCGGCCAAGCAGGTCAAGGACGCGCTGACGGGGTAGGCGGGTCACAGCCGCAGAACAGGCAGGCAGACAAGGCCGGGCTCTCCCTCCGCTGCCCACTACCTACAGCCCAAGTGGGCCGTCGGAACCTTCGGGCAGCTACGCCCGGACCCGTCGAAGGCCTGAGGCCTCTGGAAACCCCTCTCTTAAGTAAGGGATTCCAAAGGCGAGCCTTTGGCGGAGCTTGAGGCAGAGCCTCAACCTTGCCTGCTTCACCGCTCACTCCGGCCCGCCCACGGTGCCGCTGCAACCTGCGGCGTGGATCGTGCCCCGCGCCGAGCCCTGGGGGGCATGAAGCTCGAAGGCCAGTTCCAGCAGCCTGTGGTCGGCCGAGACCCACGCCTCGGCTCCGGACGGGACGGCCGCATCCAGCGCGGGATAGCGCAGCGGCACCTGCCAGAGCCGCGACGCGTCCGGCGGCGCGGTGGCGGCGGGAACCGGGTCGAGCGCCAGAGCCGCGTCGCGCTTGAAGCCGGGCAGGAACACCGGCACCGGCGCGGGCCGGTCCGGCAGCCACCGCACCCAGTGGAACGCCAGGGCGAGCGGCGTGCGCAGCGCCGGCGCCGCGCGGGCGAGGTCCAGGTCGGGCCGGCGCTCCGGGCGCGCGGCATCGTAGTCGGGCAGCCAGGCCGACCCGAACGCCGCCGGGTCCCACTGCGCCTGGAACCCGGGATGGCGGTCGCGGAGCTGCGCGGCGGTCTTGGCTTGCACCCGCCAGGCCCGCAGGGCGTCGCCGTCGCGGCGGAACACGTCCCAGAGCTGGCGCACGACGCGGCCGCCGGCGAGCGAGCGGGTGTTCACCGCGACCTGGCGCAGCTCGCCGCCGCGCCAGGTGCTGATCTCCTCCACGAGGTAGCGCACGTCGAACAGCCACCACGCGGTGGCGCGCAGGTCGAGCAGCACGTCCACGGTGCGCTCGCCGTCGGCCGCCACCGCGACGACGGTGCTGGCGACGACGTGCCCGGCGTGGTCGGTGGTGCCCTCGAAGCGGCAGCGCTCGGCGGCCAGCGCCGGCGGGACCGCCGCCACGAGGGTCGCCGCCGCGACAAGGGCTGGGACGCGGTGGCTCCGGTTCATTCCGCGCAGCGTAGTCACGACGATCGGGCGCGGCGAGACGACAGGAAGCAAGGCAAGGCCAGAGGCTCTGCCTCTGGGCTCCGCCAAAGGCAAGCCTTTGGAAACCACTTGCTTAAGAAATGGGTTTCCAAAGGCCCCATGCTTGGAAGAGGGGGCCCCTTTGGCGGGTCCGGGCAGAGCCCGGCCTTGCTTCCTGTCTCGCGCCCGTCCTGCGGGATTGACGGCGCCGCCCAGGCCTGGAACAGCATCCCCGTGCGATCCCCGCCGGCCGGGACGCCACGCCGGAGCGGCACGACCCGATGCCACGCCCCTTCCTCACGCTGCTCCTGTGCCTCGCCCTCGCGCCGTGTGCCGCCGCGCCGCCGGCCGTGGCGGACGAGGGTGCGACTTCCGCCGACCCGCACCGTGGCGGCACCCTGCGCCTGGTCGCCCACGCCGGCGCCGGCAGCATCGACCCGCAGGTCAACGACACCGCCCAGTACTGGCAGGTCTTCGCGGTGAGCTACGACGGCCTGCTCACCTACCGCAAGGCGGAGGGCGCGGACGGGCTGGTGCTGGTCCCCGACCTCGCCGATGCGCTGCCCGCGGTCAGCGCGGACGGCCTGCGCTACGAGTTCCGCCTGCGCCGCGGCGTGCGATTCAGCGACGGCCGCCCGGTGCGCGCCAGCGACGCCGCCGCCTCGCTGCGCCGCGCGTTCCGGGTGGCCGGGCCGGGCGCCGGCTTCCTCGCCGCGATCGAGGGGGCGCAGGCCTGCACCGCCGAGCCCGACACCTGCCGGCTGGAGGGCGTGGAGGGCGACGACGCCACCGGCCGCCTCACGCTGCGCCTTGCCCGCCCCGACACGCAGCTCGCGGCCAAGCTCGCCTTGCCGCCGGCCTCGGTGCTGCCCGCCGACACGCCCCCGCACGACGCCGGCCTGCTGCCGCCGCCCGGCACCGGCCCCTACAGGATCGAGGGCTACGACCCGGGTCGCGGCCTGCGCCTGGTGCGCAATCCCGCCTTCCGGCCATGGAGCCTCGACGCGCAGCCGGACGGCCACCTCGACGCCATCGACTACGAGTTCGGGCTCGACGAGGAGGCGGCGATCACCGCGATCGAGAACGGCCAGGCCGACTGGACCTTCGACCAGCCGCCGTTCGACCGCCTGCCGGAGCTGGGCGCGCGCTATGCCGCGCTGGTCCACCTGCACCAGACCGACGCCATCTGGTTCATGGCGCTCAACACCCGCGAGGCGCCGTTCGACGACCCGCGCGTGCGCCGCGCGGTGGCGCTGGCCGTGGACCGCGACGCCGCCGCCCTGGTGTACGGCGGCCCGCGCATGGGGCTGGCGTGGTGCACGATGCTGCCGCCGATCCTGCCCGGGAGCGAGCCGGGCTGCGCCACGGGGCACGACCCGGAGGAGGCGCGCCGGCTGGTGCGCGAGGCGGGCGCGCTGGGCGCGAGGGTGACGCTGGTCGCCGACCAGAGCTCGGTGCAGCGCCAGCTCGGCACCTACCTGCAGAGCGTGATGGCCTCGATCGGCCTCGACGCCCGGCTCAGCACGCTCTCGGGCGACATCCAGTTCACCTACATCCAGAACAGCGCCAACCACGTCCAGGCCAGCCTGTCGCCCTGGTACGCCGACTTCCCCGACGCGTCGGACTTCCTCGACGTGCTGGCGAGCTGCGGCGCGTTCCACCCCGGCTCGGACTCCTCGCTCAACATGTCCGGCTTCTGCGACCCCGCGATCGACGTCGCGATGCGCGAGGCCGAGGCCGCCACCGGCGCCGACGCCGCGGCGCGGTGGGCCGCGATCGACCGCCGGGTGATGGAGCGCTCGCCGATGGTGGTGGTGCTGGTGCCGTCCTACGTCGACGTGGTGGCCGCGCGGGTGCACGGCTACGCCTACACGCCGCTGTACCACATGCTGCTCTCGGCGCTCTGGCTGCGCTGAGGACCCGACCGGACGGCCGGTCCCCGTCTCCATCGACGCAGGCGGCCGCGACGCCGGGCGCCACGACAGCCCCTCAACGGTTTGTTAGAGCGTCCCTGCTGTAATGGCCGCCAACGCGGACCGGGACGTCGCAGGGCATGAGGCTGGCATCTCTTCCACGGCTGCGACACCGCCGCCCGCTCCACGCCCGCATCGTCTTCGCCGTGCTCGCGGCGTGCCTGCTGCTGGTGGGCCTCGACGGCTGGAGGACCTGGCAGACGCACGAGGTCGCGATCGCCGAGGACAAGACCGAGACCGCGAACCTCGCCCGCTCGCTCGCCCAGCATGCGCACGACACCCTCCACGTCGCCGACGTGATCCTGTCCGGGCTGCGCGAGCGGGTGGAGGCGGACGGGTTGTCGCCGGACCGGACGGACCGGCTGGAGCGCCTGATCGCGATGCGCCTGCAGGACGTGCCGGCGCTCTCCGGCCTGGCGGTGTTCGACGCCGCCGGAACCAGGGTGGCCGGCGAGCAGCACGCCGCGGGCGCGTTCGCGGTCGGGGACCGCGCCTATTTCGAGTACCACCGGAGCCATGCGGATCGTGGCGTGCACGTCGGCGACGCCCTCCGCTCGCGCGCCGACGGCCAGTGGAGCATCACGGTGTCGCGCCGGGTCGACGATCCGGACGGCCGCTTCGCCGGGGTCGTGCGGGCGAGGATCTCGGTCGCGTTCCTGCAGGGCTTCTACCGCAGCTTCGCGATCGGCCGGGACGGCCTGATCTCGCTGGCGTCCACGAAGGGTGTCGTCGTCGCGCGCAACGACCGGACGGAATCGAACATCGGCGCCGACGTGTCCGCCGGCCCGGTGTTCCGCAGGATCAGCTCCGGCCAGTCGGTGGGCAGCTTCCGCTACGTCTCGCCGCTGGACGGAATCACGCGCCTGGGCAGCTTCCGCAGGGTCGACGACTACCCGCTCTACGTCGTGGTGGGCCACGCGCTCGACGAGGTGCTGGCCGGCTGGCGCTCGGATGCCTGGCTCCACGTCGTGGTCAGCCTCTGCGCGGCGGCGAGCCTGGCGGTGGCGGGCCGGCGGTTCGCGGGGCAGGTCGGGGTCCGCCAGCAGGCCGAGCGCCGCTACCGCCTGCTGGCGGACAACTCGAGCGACGCCATCGTGTGCATCGGCCTGGACGGAAGCCGTCGCTACGTCTCGCCCGCCTTTGCCGTGCTGACGGGATGGAGCGTCGAGGAGAGCATCGCCGAACGCTGGGCCGGCATCGTCCACCCCGACGACCGGCAGATGCTTGCGGGCGTGGCGTCGCGGCTGCTGTCCGGGGCGGACCAGGTGACGTCATGCTTCCGCTACATCTGCAAGGACGGGTCGCTGCTCTGGGTCGAGGCGCGGGCGCGGCTCCTGCGCGGCATCGACGGGGAGACGCAGATCATCTCCAACGTGCGCGACATCACCGAGCGCCGCGCAGCGGAGGCCCAGGTCGACGCGCTGAACCGCGAGCTTGCGCAGCAGGCCAGCACCGACGGGCTGACCGGGCTCGCGAACCGCCGCCGCTTCGACGAGGCGCTGGATCAGGAGTGGCGGCGCGCGGTACGCGACGAGACGCCGCTGTCGCTGCTGATGATCGATGTCGACCGGTTCAAGCTGTACAACGACCGCCACGGCCACCAGCGCGGCGACGAGTGCCTGCGCGCCGTGGCGGCGGCGATGGCGCAGGTCGCGCGCCGCCCTGCCGACCTCACCGCGCGCTACGGCGGCGAGGAGTTCGTCGTGCTGCTGCCCGGCGTCGATGCGGCGGGTGCGGCGGCGCTGGCGGATCGGGTGCTGGCGGCGGTGCGGGCGAAGAGGATCGAGCACGAGGCCAACGCCCCGGCCGGCGTGGTCACCGTCAGCATCGGGGCGGCCGCCGTGATGCCGTGGACGGACGTGGAGGCGTGCGGCATGGCGGCCCTGGTCGCAGGGGCCGACGCCGCGCTGTACGAGGCCAAGCGGAGCGGGCGCAACCGCGTCGTGATGCAGGCCGGGATGGCGTCTGCCGCCGTGCCGGGCGTGGTGGTCCCCGCCTGAGGAAGCAGGCAAGGTCAAGGCCCGCCTTCAAGCACGGGCTCCGAACTCCGCCAAAGGCCGAGCTTTTGGAGTCCATTTGTCTGATGCCAACGGCCCTTGAATGTGACCGGTCAGGCAGGCAAGGCCAGAGCTTCTGGACTCCGCCAAAGGCGAGCCGAGACCTCTGCGAAACGCTGTGGATGTGCGACTCACTGGCGGCACGCAGGGTTGGGGGGGATGGGGTGTCGTGCGCAAGCCTGTGGGTCAGGGCAGTCTGGCGGAGGTTCCGGTGTGCGGATCGAGCCGCGTCTTGGCGGGTCGGCTGGATCGGATTGCGGCTTGCCTGACTGGGCTGCGGTGTCTTGCATCCTATCGGGCCTGCGGGCTGCGGCCACGGGCCGGCCCGGCTACCCGCCGTCGCTGATGATGTGGGCGCTGCTGCTGGCGCAATGGCATCGATTGTCCGACCCCGAGCTGGAGGAGGCCCTGGCCGACCGGCTGTCGTCTCGCCGCGTGGCTCGCTGCAGGACCGGGTGCCGGACGGGACCACCCTGTGTCGCTTCCGCAGCGCCCTGGCAGCCGACCGCCTGGCCGCGCGGCGATGGCCGAGATCGAGCGCCAGCCTGGCGGCCAGGACCTATCCTGAGGACCGGCACGATCATCGACGCGAGCGTGGTGGAGGCGGCGGTGCATCGGCCGGAGCGGGTCAATGCGCCCTCGACGCATGATCGCGATGCCAGATGGCTGAGCCATGGCCAGGGCCGGATCAGGTTCGGCGACAAGGCGCACCTCTGTGTCGACCAGGGGTCCGGGCTGATCGCAAGGCCTTGGTGACGCCGGCCTCGACGCATGACAGTGCGCCGGCCGACGGGCTGATCATGGGCGACGAGGCGGCGGTGGATGCCGACGAGGCGTATGACAGGACGTCGCGCCGGGCGATGCTGCGCGCGGCGCCAAGGACCGGATCATGCACACGGGCCAGCGTGGCCGGCCGCTGACGGGGAGACGGCGCAACCGTTTGCTGGCGACGCTGCGATCGCCGATCGAGCGCACGTTCGGGACGTGGAAGCGCTGGTATGGCGACACGCGGGTGCGCTATCGCGGCCTGGCGCAACACCACACAGCTTCAGTTGCTCTGCATCGCCTTCAACCTGCGACGGGCCCTGGTTCTCCAGGGGTGGGCTGCGTCCAGTCCCCGCCAAACCAGCCTTGCGAGCGTAGAGACCCAGGGGCAAAGCCGGAGCACGTCGCTCAAGGCCAGCCTGTCCACGACGAAAAATCCCGTCCAAGAACTTTCACAGAGGTCTCGGCAAACCTTTGGCAAAGTTCCTTTAAGGAATGGGTTTCCAAAGGCCTCAGGCATGGCGAGTCCGGGCGCAGCCTGCCAAAGATTCCGATGGCCCGCTTGGGCCATTGGAATGGCAGGCGAAGGGAGAGCCCGGCCTTGCTTGCCGATGCGCCGCCGCCGGCGTCACGCCACCAGCACCGCGCGCAGATCGTTGACGTTGGTCAGCGTCGGCCCCGTGACCACCAGGTCGCCGATCGCGGAGAATAGCCCGTAGCTGTCGTGCGCCCCCAGCACCGCGCGCGGCGACAGGCCCAGGGCCCGCGCCCGCGCCAGCGTGTCCGGCGCCACGATCGCCCCGGCCGCGTCCTCGGTGCCGTCGATGCCGTCGGTGTCGCCCGCGACCGCCCAGATCCCGGCGTCGCCGTCGAGCGCCACCGCGAGGCCGAGCAGGAACTCGGTGTTGCGCCCGCCGCGTCCCGGCGTCGCGGCGCCGATCGACACCGTGGTCTCGCCACCCGACAGCAGCACCGCGGGCGGGCGCGCCGGCTCGGCGTGGCGGCGCACGCTGCGCGCGATCCCGGCCATCGCGGTGCCGAGCTGGCGGCTCTCGCCCTCCAGCGCGTCGCCGAGCATCAGCGTCGCCAGACCCTCGGCGCGCGCCGCCGCCGCCGCCGCGTGCAGCGCCATCGCCGGCGTCGCGATCATCCGCACGTCGGCCTCCGCCATCCCCGCGCGCCCCGCCTCGCCCAAAGCCAGCAGCGCCGCCACCGCGTCGGGCAGTGCGAGGCCGTAGCGCGCCACGATCTCCTCCATGGCGCCGGGCGGGTCCCGGTTCGGGACCGTGGGGCCGGAGGCGATGGTGCCGGGATCGTCGCCGGGCACGTCGCTGATCGCCAGCGTCACCACCCGCGCGGGCGCCGCCGCCTGCGCCAGCCGGCCGCCCTTGATCCCCGACAGGCGTCGGCGCACCACGTTCATCTCGCCGATCGTGGCGCCCGAGGCCAGCAGCGCGCGGCCCACCGCCTGCTTGTCGGCCAGAGTCAGCCCCGGCCCCGGCAGCGCCAGCAGCGCCGAGCCGCCGCCCGAGATCAGCGCGAGCACCAGGTCGTCCGGCCCCAGCCCGCGCACCGTCTCCAGCAGCCGGCGCGCGCCCAACTCGCTGTTCGCGTCGGGCACCGGGTGCGCGGCCTGCAGCACCTCGATGCGCCGCGTGGCCACCGCGTGGCCGTAGCGCGTCACCACCAGGCCGGACATCGCGCCGGACTCCGCGAGGTCGGGCCACGCCGCCTCCAGCGCCGCCGCCATCACCGCCGCCGACTTGCCGCCGCCGACCACGACGCAGCGGCCGCGCGGCTTCTCCGGCAGGTGCGCGGCCAGCACGCGGTGCGGGTCGGCGGCGGCCACGCCGGCGTCGAAGATCCGGCGCAGCACGGTGCGGGCACGCCGGTCGTCCCAGGACAGGGCGGACGCGGGCTCGGTGGACATCGCTCGGAGGCTCCTCATGGTCCGCGCACGCGGCGGCGCGGTCGGACCAGTTAGCAGGCGGGCGGAGGCGGCTGCTACGGGGTATAGCGGGGCAGGCCAGCAAGGCCAGAGGCTCTGCCTCTGGACTCCGCCAAAGGCGAGCCTTTGGAAACCACCACTTTGGGTCTGAGGCACGATCCCGACCGGCCTTGCGGCGGCCGGCTCCCGGGATGCGGGTCCGGAGGTGCTGCCCCCGGCAGGTCCCGCCTTCGAGCATGGGGCGGGGCGGGACCCTGGCCTTGCTTCCCCTGACCTCGCCCTGTCCCGCTCCCGGTCGGTTCCCCCGCCCTGCTACACTCCCGGGATTCCTGGGAGCCGCGATCCATGCTGACCGTCCACCCCGGCGCGGCGCCCGCCCGCGCGCTGGCCGACCCGCACCCCGGCACCGCCGAGGGCGTGTGGTTCGACCTGCTCGACGGCACCGACGCCGAGCGCGCGCTGGCCGGGCGGGCTCACCGGGCTGCGCGTGCCCGCCCGCGAGGAGATCGCCGAGATCGAGGCCTCCAGCCGCCTGCAGCGCGAGGGCGACACGCTGTACCTCAGCACCCCGATCGTCGCGCGCCCCGACGACGGCACGCCGCCCGTGGTCACGCCGCTTGGCCTGGTGCTCTCGCCGCGCCACCTGCTCACCGTGCGCTACAGCCGGCTCAGCGCGTTCGACAGCTTCGCCAGCCGGCTGGCGGCCGGCCCGCCCGACGCGGCGGCGCACGGCACCCCCGCGTCCGGCGCGCCCGCAGGCATCCCCGCGAGCACTGACGTCTTCCTCGGCCTGATGGAGGCGATGGTGGATCGGGCCGCCGACATCCTGGAGCACGTCGGCGCGGAGCTGGACACCCTGTCGCAGACGATCTTCCGCGCCGAGCGCCGCCCGGGCCGCGGCGCGCGCAGCGACGCCACGCTGCGCCGCGTGCTGCGCCAGATCGGCCGCGCCGGCGACCTGGTCTCGCACCTGCGCGACAGCCTGCTCGGGCTGGGCCGCATCGCCGCCTACGTCGCCGAGGCGCACGCGCCATAGATGCCGACCGACCTGCACGCGCGCTGCGCCTCGGTGCGCGCCGACATCGCCTCGCTGGCCGACCATGACGCCCAGCTCACCGGCAAGGTGCAGTTCCTGCTCGACGCCACGCTCGGCTTCCTCAACATCGAGCAGAACAAAGGCATCAAGGTGCTCACCGTGGTCAGCCTGGTCGGCATCCCGCCCACCCTGATCGCCAGCATCTACGGAATGAACTTCAAGGACATGCCGGAGTTGAACTGGGCGTACGGCTACTCCTACGCGCTGGCGCTGATCGTGCTCAGCATCGCGGGGCCGCTGGCGCTGTTCAGGTGGCGGGGGTGGCTGTGAGGCACGACGCACGGACCATCGCCCGCACCGCCGCGACAAGGGCCGCCGCGATCGCGCTCTGCGTGGCAGCCTTACTGGCCCTGTCGCTTCCCGCCGCGCCGGCCCGTGCGCAGCAGTCCATCCCGGCCATCGTGTCCGCCCCGGCCGCCGCGCCCGCCCCGCAGGCCTGGCTCGACGCGCTCGCAGCGGTACAGCGCCAGCCGCGCGCCTACCATGGCAGCGTCGGCCGCCGCAGCCTGCATGTCGGTCTGGGCCTGCCAGGACCGGACGGCCGATTCGACGGCACCGCCGTGCTGCTCGACGTCGCCAACCACGTCGTGGCCAGCGGCCCGGTGCACGGCCGCGCCGACGGCCCGTCCTGCCGCCTCTGCTTCACCCTGGGCGACACCACGGCGCACCTGTCCGGCGCCTGCCGCCCGGCTACGCTGTCCGGCACCCTCGACGAGGTGCGCCACCAGCCGTTCGACCTGATCCGTTTCCTTTATGCCAAGGGCAACGAGCACGTCGTGGGCGAGGTCTGGCTCACCGCAGGAGCGTAGGCGCGCGACAGGAAGGATAGGACGCTCTGCCTCCAAACTGCGCTGCGGAGTCCCTCGGACCCGCATCCCCCCTGGGCCGGCGGCACGGCCCCGCCTCGCGTGCCGCCGGCCCTCGTGGAGGCAGGTCTGGGGTCGCCGACCCCGGCGGGTCAGGACAGCGTCCGGCCCTGCCCGCCTCACCGGCGCCCGGCGAAGAACCGCCGCAGCAGCGCCGCCGCCTCCTGCTCGCGCACCCCGCCCACCACCTCGGGCCGGTGCAGGCACCCTGGCCGCACGAACACCCGCGCCCCGTGCTCCACCCCGCCGCCCTTGGGGTCGTAGGCGCCGAACACCACCCGTGCGATGCGGAAATGCACGCACGCCGCCGCGCACATCGCGCACGGCTCCAGGCTCGCGACCAGCGTGCACCCCGCCAGCCTGGGCAAGCCCAGCCGCGCCGCCGCCGCGCGCATCGCCAGCATCTCCGCGTGCGCCGACGCGTCGCACGCCGCCTCCACCGCGTTGCCCGCGCGCGCCAGCACCGCCCCGTCCGGCCCGAGCACCACCGCGCCCACCGGCACCTCGCCCCGCAACGCGGCCGCGCGCGCCTCGTCCAGCGCGGCCTGCATCGGGGACCCGGGACACTCTGCCATGGGCGCGTTCTTGCCCGTGGCCGGGGCGGCGGTCCAGCGGCAGGAAGCAGGCAAGGCCGGGCTCTGCCCGGACCCGCCAAAGGCCAGGGGCCTTTGGAAACCCTTCCCTTAAGCAAGAGGATTTCAAAGGCTTGCCTTTGGCGGAGTTTGAGGCAGAGCCTCAACCTTGCTTCCTCATGCCCGCCCGGCCCCCACGGGAGATTTGCGTCACCTCCCGGCTTGCCGATCGCCGCGCGGTTCCCAGGTCGGGCAGCCCTGCCCGCGTAGAGGTCCATGCCCGAAGGTCACACCATCCACCGCCTCGCCCGGGTGTTCGCCCGCTGCTTCGTGGGCAGGGCGGTGGCCGCATCGAGCCCGCAGGGCAGGTTCGCCGCCGGTGCCGCGGCGCTGGACGGCCTGCGGATGGCGGCGGCGGAGGCGCGCGGCAAGCACCTGTTCCTCGGCTTCGAGGGCGACGGGGCGCCGGTGTGGCTGCGTGTGCATCTGGGGCTGTACGGGGGCTGGCGGTTCGCCGGGCCTGGCCTGGCGGGCGAGGGCGGGCGCAGGCCGGCCGAGGTGCCCCGCACCGGACCGGCCGCGCCGGACGCTGCAACTGAGGAGCCGGACGGCGCGGCGACAACGCGGCGCTTCGTCGCGGCCTCGGGCAACGGCGAGGGCGAGCGTGCCGGCGACGGCGGGGCGGACGCGGCCTGGCCGCCGCCGCCGCGTGGGCTGGTACGGCTGCGTCTGCTCGCCGCGGACCGGGTGGCGGATCTGAGCGGCCCCACGGCATGCGTGATCGAGACGCCCGAGGGCAGGATGGCGGCGATGGCGCGCCTTGGCGAGGACCCGCTGCGCGACGACGCGGACCCCGCGGCGGCCGGGCGGGCGGTGCGGGCGTCGCGCTCCGCGATCGGCCTGCTGCTGATGCGCCAGGACCTGGTCGCCGGCATCGGCAACATCTACCGCGCCGAGGCGCTGTTCCGCGCCGGCATCGACCCGCACCGGCCGGGCCGCGAGGTCACGGAGGCGGAGTGGGGGGCGCTGTGGACCGACCTGCGCGTGCTGATGCAGGACGGGGTGGCGCGCGGGCGGATCGTCACCACGCGGCCGGAGCACCGCGGCGTGGGCCGGCGCGGCGGGGCGGTGGCGCGGGGCGCGGCCGGTTACGTGGCGCACCGCGCGGGCCAGCCGTGCCGGGTGTGCGCAACGCCGGTGCGCGCGGAGACGATGGCGGGGCGAACGCTGTACTGGTGCGAGGCGTGCCAGCCGAAGTGAGGCAGCAAGGTTGAGGCTCTGCCTTATCCGCCAAAGGCTGGGCTTTTGGATTGCCTTCCTTAAGCAAATCGGTTTCCAAAGGCCTTGGCCTTTGGTGGGTCTGGGCAAAGCCCAGCCTTGCTCCCTGCGCTGCCGGTCCCCGAGCCTGCTTTCTCCACCGGGATGTAGAGAACCCCACGGCGCGCGGGTTCAGGGCGGGGCACCGGCCTTGCTTGCCTGCCCTGCCGCGTCGTTGCTTGTCCGCGCCCTCCGACCCGCCCATTCTCCGGACCGGGACGGAAACAACGGGAGGAACAACCCCATGGACGACATCGTCATCGTTTCGGCCGCGCGCACCCCGGTCGGCAGCTTCAACGGCGCGCTCGGCTCGGTCCCGGCGCACACGCTGGGCGAGATCGCGATCCGCGCCGCCCTGGAGCGCGCCGGCATTTCCGCCGAGGAGGTGGACGAGGTGATCCTCGGCCAGGTGCTCACCGCCGGCCAGGGGCAGAACCCGGCGCGGCAGGCGGCGATCGCGGCCGGCATCCCGCAGGAGCGCACGGCGTTCGGCATCAACCAGGTGTGTGGCTCCGGCCTGCGCGCGGTCAGCCTCGCGGCGCAGCAGATCATGAGCGGGCAGAGCACCGTGGTGCTTGCCGGCGGCCAGGAGAGCATGAGCCAATCGACGCACTGCGCCTACCTGCGCCAGGGCACCAAGATGGGCGACATGCAGCTCGTCGACACGATGATCAAGGACGGCCTGTGGGACGCCTTCAACGGCTACCACATGGGCACCACGGCGGAGAACGTCGCGACCCAGTTCCAGATCACCCGCCAGCAGCAGGACGAGTTCGCCGTCGCCTCGCAGAACAAGGCGTCCGCCGCGTCGAAGGGCGGCCGGTTCCGCGACGAGATCGCCCCGGTGACGGTCAAGGGCCGCAAGGGCGACACCGTGGTCGCCGAGGACGAGTACATCCGCCACGACTCCACGATCGAGGCGATGGCCAAGCTGCGGCCGGCGTTCAGCAAGGACGGCACGGTGACGGCAGCCAATGCCAGCGGCCTGAACGACGGCGCCGCGGTGCTCGTCGTGATGTCGGCGGCCGAGGCGCAGCGGCGCGGGCTGACGCCGCTGGCGCGGATCGCGTCGTTCGCCACCGCCGGCGTCGACCCCAAGGTGATGGGCACTGGGCCGATCCCGTCGAGCCGCCGCGCGCTGGAGCGCGCCGGCTGGAAGGCGCAGGACCTCGACCTGGTGGAGGCCAACGAGGCGTTCGCGGCGCAGGCCTGCGCCGTCAACCGCGACATGGGCTGGGACACCGAGCGCGTGAACGTCAACGGCGGGGCGATCGCCATCGGCCATCCGATCGGGGCGTCGGGCGCCCGCGTGCTGACCACGCTGCTGCACGAGATGGCCAGGCGCGACGCCCACAAGGGCCTAGCGACGCTGTGCATCGGCGGAGGCATGGGCGTGGCCATGTGCGTCGAGCGCTAGTCCCGAGCGCATCGGCAGTCGGGGCGGACGAGGCCGGGGCGGACCGGGTCGGGGCCGGCGGCACGGTCCGACCCTCCGCCGCCGGGATTCCGGGCGGGGCTGGCAGCGGTGCCTAGCGACCCGTCAAGCCGGGGGCGGGTCGGGCGGGCGCGCCGGACCCTGCCGCCGGAGCGGGTCCGTCTCCCTCCGGGCCGGTGGCGTTGCCGGTGGTGCTCGGTCCCGGGATCGGCGAGGTGGCGGGGGTTGCTTTGGCCTTGCCACTCGACGGGGCGACGGGTCCGGGGACGTGGCGGGGCGGCGCCGCGGTGACCTGCGCCAGGGCCGGCGTTGCCGTCACCAGGATGCAGGTGGCGACGAGCCAGATGCGCCAGCCGCGGCCGCGCTGCGTGGCGGCACGGCGTGCGGCGGGGATGGCGGCGGAATGGGCGGGACTGCCTCGACGGCGGTCTGTGTCCTGCATCGCGTCCTCCAGGTGGTAAGAGTATGAGCGGGGTTGGGTGGGCCGGCATCGTGGCCGCAACGATCAACCCGCGTCGGATCGGCGCCGTCAAGGATCAGGAGGTCAATCATGTGTCGCCTGTTCGTCAGCCAGGACCCTGCCAGCTACGCCGCGGAAACCAGGCCGGTGCGGCTCAGCGGCCACGCCACCTCGATCCGCCTGGAGGCCGCGTTCTGGGGCATCCTGGAGGAGATCGCGCGGGCGGAGGGGCTGTCGGTGGCGCGGTTCACCGCCGTGCTGCACGACGAGATGATGGCGCGTCATGGCGAGGTTCCCAACTTCGCGTCGTTCCTGCGGGTGACCTGCCTGCACTACCTGGCCGACCGCGCGGTGCATGCACGCGAGGTCGCGAGCCGGGCAGATGCGGAATCCGTGTCCGCGATAGGATGATACTACCCGCCATCGCCCGTCCTGTGCCCAGGCTTGTCCAGCCACGGTCACGAGCATGGGCACGGGCTGCGAGGGAGGCGGGATGGCGGGGCTGCGGGTCTGGGCGGGTCTGGCGTGGGCGATGTCGGCGGGCGCAGCCACGCTGGCGCCCGGGTCGGCGCGCGCGCAGCTCGACCTGCCGGCGGCGGGAGCACCGGATGGCTCCACGCTGTTCAAGCGGCAATGCGCGACCTGCCACAGCCTCGCTGCCGGCGACCCGCCTCGCCAGGGGCCGACGCTCGCGGGCGTCTACGGGCGCAAGGCCGGGAGCGTCGAGGGGTTCCACTACTCGCCCGGCTTCGCCACGGCGGACTTCGTCTGGGACGAGCCGCACCTCGACGCCTACCTCGCGCAGCCGCAGGCGGTCGTTCCGGGAGCGGTGATGCCGTACCGGCAGGGCAAGGAAGCGGTGCGGACGGCGATCATCGGCTACCTCAAGGAGCAGCACTGAGTGGCCAGGCTCATCCACAGCATGATCCGGGTGCGCGACGAGGCGCGCTCGGTGGCGTTCTACCGCGAGGCGTTCGGCCTCGAGGTCGCGGACCGCGTGCCGTTCGACGGCTTCGCCCTCGTGTACATGCGCGGGGCGGACACCCCGTTCGAGCTGGAGCTGACGGTCAACAACGACCGCACCGAGCCCTACCAGCTGGGCGACGGCTACGGCCATCTCGCGGTGTCGGTGGAAGACGTCGACGCGGAACATGCGCGCCTTGCCGCGTCCGGGCTGGAGCCCAAGCCGGTGCGCGAGCTGAAGCGCGAGGGGGCGCTGGTGGGGCGGTTCTTCTTCGTCGCCGACCCGGACGGCTACATGATCGAGGTGCTGCAGCGCGGCGGGCGCTTCCTCTAGGGAGCGGAAAGGTCAGGGCTCCGCCTCCTGCCTGAAGGCAGGGCCTCGTGCCCCGGGCCCGCACAGGCAAGGCGTCGGCACGATGCGGAAGGTCGTGGCACGGTGCCGGACGAAATGGTTTCCAAAGGCCCAGGCTTGGAAAAGGGGGCCTTTGGCGGGTCCGGGCGGAGCCCGGTCTTGCTTTCCTTGCGGCACGTTGCCGAAAGTTTCGCGGCGAACTGGATTTCTCGTCGCGGACATGTCTCGCTGGTGACACTGGCTGAAGCGGGGGTCGAGGCGCTCCCACCACCGGAACACATGAACAAGCCGAGTGCATCGGCGAAACGATCAGGGAGGGTTGGTCCATGAGGGATATTGAACGGCGGTTCCAGGTTGGCAGGCGCGGCTTCCTGCGCGGGGCCGCGAGCGTGGTGCCGGCGACGGCCCTGGCGGTTGGCGCGCTGGGGATCAGCGCGGAGGCGGCTTGGGCGAAGGAGGCCACGGCGCTGCAGCCGCGGACGCTGGCTACGCTGGTCCGCATGAGCCGCGACATCTACCCGCACGACCAGATCCCGGACCTCCACTACGTCCGCGCCTGCAAGCCGTTCGACAAGGCAGCGGGCGACAAGGCGGCGGGCGGCGGAGCGGAGGCGCGCGACCTGTTCGAGCAGGGGGTCGTGCGCCTGGACGCCGACGCCCACGACCGCCACAGGCTGGCCTACCTCGACGTGCCGGAGGAGGCGACCGGGTGGCGCTGCTGCACGGCATCGAGGCGACGCCGTTCTTCAACAAGGTGCGCTCCGGGCTGGTGGTGTCGCTCTACAACCAGCCGGAGATCTGGCACCGCTTCGGCTACGAGGGGTCCTCGGCCGAGTACGGCGGCTACATCGCCCGCGGGTTCAACGACATCGACTGGCTGCCGGCAGTCTGACGGGGAGCAGGGACATGGCACGGTTCGATCTGAACGACGACGGCGTGGTGGTGATCGTGGGCTCCGGCGCCGGGGGCGGCACGCTGGCCAACGAGCTGGCGCAGCGCGGCATCAAGGTGGTGGTGCTCGAGGCGGGTCAGCGCAACGAGAGCCAGGATTTCGTCAACGACGAGTGGGAAAGCTTCGCCCAGCTCGCCTGGAAGGACATGCGGACCACCTCGGGTGCGTGGCGGGTGCACCGCGACTTCCCGAACCTGCCGGCCTGGATCGTGAAGTCGGTGGGCGGCTCGTCGGTGCACTGGGCGGGGGCGTCGCTGCGGTTCAACGACTACGAGTTCAAGACGCGCAGCCACTACGGCGACATCGCCGGCGCCAACCTGCTCGACTGGCCGATCTCGCTGTCGGACATGGAGCCCTGGTACGACCGCGCCGAGAAGAAGATGGGGGTGACGCGCACCAACGGCATTCCCGGGCTGCCGGGCAACAACAACTTCAAGGTGATGGAGACCGGCGCCCGCAAGATCGGCTACAGCGAGGTCCACACCGGGCGCATGGCGATCAACCCCGAGCCGCGCGACGGCCGCGGCGGGTGCCAGCAGATCGGCTTCTGCTTCCAGGGCTGCAAGTCGGGCGCGAAATGGTCCACGCTCTACACCGAGATTCCCAAGGGTGAGGCCACCGGCAACCTCGAGGTCCGGCCCGGGGCGATGGTGATCAAGGTCGAGCACGACGCCTCGGGCAAGGTCACTGGCGTGCTGTACAAGTCCGACGACTCGGACGCGGTGCTGCGGCAGAAGGCGCGCGTGGTCGCGGTCGCCGGCAACTCGATCGAGAGCCCGCGCCTGCTGCTCAACAGCGCGTCCCCGATGTTCCCCGACGGCCTGGCCAACAGCTCCGGCCAGGTCGGGCGCAACTACATGCGCCACACCACCGCCAGCGTGTACGGCGTGTTCGACAAGCCGGTGCACATGTACCGCGGCACCACGATGGCCGGGATCATCCGCGACGAGTCCAAGCACGACACCTCGCGCGGCTTCGCCGGGGGCTACGAGATGGAGACGATCTCGCTGGGCATCCCGTTCATGGCGGCGTTCGTCGATCCCGGCGCCTGGGGCCGCGATTTCGCCAGCAAGATGGACGACTACTCGCGCATGGCGGGGATGTGGATCATCGGCGAGGACCTGCCGCAGGAGACCAACCGGATCACGCTCGACCCGGAGGTCAAGGACAGCAACGGGATGGCTGTCGCCAGCGTGCACTTCGACGACCACCCGAACGACGCCGCGATGCGCGAGCACGGGTTCCGGCAGGGCGCGGCGGTGTACGAGGCGGTGGGTGCCACGCGAGTGATCCGCACGCCGCCGTATCCGAGCACGCACAATATGGGCACCAACCGGATGAGCGCCTCGGCGCGCGACGGCGTGCTGAACGGCTACGGGCAGACGCACGATGTGAAGAACCTGTTCGTCTCGGACGGGAGCCAGTTCACCTCGGGGGCCGGGTGCAACCCGACGCTCACGATCGTGGCGCTGGCGGTGCGGCAGGCGGACCATATCGCGGAGCGGATGGGGCGCAACGACATCTGAGAAAGGAAGAAAGGCCAGAGGCTCTGCCTCTGGACTCCGCCAAAGGCAAGCCTTTGGAATCCGTTACTTAGAGCATTTTCGGGTTTGTTAGGCTCGGATTCTGTCGGGCGTAATCTGGTGGTGAGGGCCTGTATGTATTTCCGTGCCGCCCCAGCCGCACCCGAGCCTGTGTAATCCGAAAATGCTCTAAGAAAAGGGTTTTCAAAAGCCTCAGGCCTTTGGCGGGTCTGGGCAGAGCCCGACCTTGCTTGCTGACGGGTCAATGCCTGGAGGTCGCTGGTATCAGAACGGCCTGGCGCGCGACCAGATCCGCATCCGCCGCCGCGGCGCCGCGGCGGCCAGGGCGGCCTCGACGCTGGGGAACAGCGCGGGCGGCTGCGAGCCTTGCCGCATTACTACGCCGCGGCGGTCGCGCCACAGCGACACCCGCCACATCCCGCGCCCCAGCGGCGCCAGGGTGAGAACCTCCTCCAAGTCCTGCCCGCGCTCGACGTGGTCGAGGCGGATGCGCAATACCAGGCCCTGGCGCTCCGCCCACTGGCGCGCGCGCACCAGGTCGTCGATCTCGAACGCCATGCCGCGGTCGGGGGAACGTGTGGTGACCGACATCGCCGTGTCCCTTTCTGGGAGGGTAAGGATCGGCGCAACATGGGGCCGCTTGGTTAACGCAGGGTTTCCGCAGCGGCGCGTCTGCCGGCCTAACGGCACGCAGGCCTGGCGGGCGATGACAGCGGCGGAGGCTTGCCGGAGCGGACGCGACGACTCTACGATCCGGCAACAACAAGAACGGGAGGAGATCCGATGGCACGCATTGCTCTGGTGACAGGCGGCACGCGCGGGATCGGCGCCGAGATCAGCCGCGCGCTGCAGGCGGCGGGGCGCACGGTGGTGGCCACCTACGCCGGCAACGACGAGGTGGCGCGCTCGTTCGCCGAGGCGACCAGCATCGCCACGATGCGCTTCGACGTGGGCGACTACGCGCAGTGCGAGGCAGCCGTGGCCGACATCGTCGCGAGGCACGGCGCGGTGGAGATCCTGGTCAACAACGCCGGCATCACCCGCGACGGGACCATGGCCAGGATGAGTCGCGACATGTGGGACGCGGTGATCGACACCAACCTCGGGTCCTGCTTCAACTTGTGCAAGCTGACCTTCGACGGCATGCGCGCGGCGAAATTCGGCCGCGTGGTCAACATCGGCAGCATCAACGGCCAGGCCGGCCAGTACGGCCAGGTGAACTACGCTGCCGCGAAATCAGGTATCCACGGCTTCACCAAGGCACTGGCTCAGGAAGGTGCCCGTTTCGGCATCACCGTGAACGCGATCGCGCCAGGTTATGTCGATACCGAGATGGTCCGCGCGGTGCCGCCCGACGTGCTGACCAAGATCGTGGCACGCATCCCGATGGGGCGGCTGGGGCACGCCGAGGACATCGCGCGTGGCGTGGTGTTCCTCACGGCCGACGACGCGGACTTCGTCACCGGGTCCACGCTGTCGATCAACGGCGGGCAGCACATGTACTGAGGGCATCCGCCAGGGTGCTGCCCCATTGCTTGGAAGCGGGGACCCGCTGGGGGCGAGCGCTTCCAGACCTGCACGAACAAGGGTTGGCGGCACATCCCCGTTGGGGTCGTGCCGCCGGCCCGGTCGAGGTCTCCGAAGGCGAGCCTTTGGCGGGGTCCAGGGGCAGAGCCCTTGGCCTTCCTCTGCCTCTACTTGCTGACGACCCTCGCGTGGCTCAACAAAAGTGTCGGATCAGGCCGCGACCGCCATCGACGACGACAGGCGCTGTGCCACGGCCTCGTCGTAGAGCGCCTGCTCCTCCTGCTTGTGCTTGACGGAGAAGCGGATCGCGGCGGCGCCGCAGGCACAGACGATGGCGCTGATGCCGAGCACCATGAAGCAGAGAGCCGGCTTGCCGGTGAAGCGCAGCAGCAGCCCGGCCGCGACGCCGCCGATGTTGCCGCCTGCGCCGATGATGCCGCATACGCCACCCAGCACCTTGCGGTCGATGAACGGAACCAGCGCGTACAGCGAGCCGCAAGCCATGTGCGTGAACAGGCCGAACACCAGCATCATCGAGACCGCCATCGTGACCGTGCCCGACTGCGAGAACGCGATCAGGAACACGCCTTCCCCCATCATCAGGCTGAACAGCAGCCAGGTGCGGCCATCCAGCCCTCGTATCTGCGCGATCCTGTCGGAAATCAGGCCGCCCAGGGCGCGTGCGAAGAGCGCCAGGAGGCCGAACGCGCCGACTGCCAGCCCGGCATCCTCAAGCGAGAGCTGGTAGCGGTTGAAGTAGTAGGTCGCGGCGATCGAGTGGACGAACAGCTCGACCCCGAACGATGCGCCGTAGCAGGCGCCGAGCAGCCAGACCCGGTAATTCCTGGACGCCTCCTTCATGACGTCCCAGCCGCCCTTCTTGCCGACCATCGTGGACATGCCCATCCGGCGCATGTCGGCGAAGTTGCCCTCAGGCGTGTCCTGCGTGTACTTCCAGTACAGCACCGCGGTGATCAGCATCAGGGCCGCCGGGAGGACCTGCGCGTAGCGCCACGATAGGCCCTTGCTGAAACCCCAGGCTCCGACTAGCGCCAGCACCATCGGCATCACGCTCTGCGTCACGCCGCCGCCCGCGTTGCCCCAGCCACCCACGGTGGCGTTGGCGGTGCCGACCACGTTGGGGGCGAACATCACCGAGGTGTGGAACTGCGTGATGACGAAGCTGGCGCCGATGATGCCGATCAGCAGGCGGAACACCAGGAACGACGTGTAGTCCCAGGCGAACGCGACGCCGATGACTGGGAAAGCGCCGAAGAACAGCAGCGCCGTGTAGGTGAGGCGCGGCCCGTACTTGTCGCAGAGCGGGCCTATGACGAAGCGGGCGAGCACGGTCGCGAACACGCCGGCGATGCCGATCGAATAGACCTGGTCGTTGGTCAAGCCGAGGTCGCCCTTGATGACCGGCATCAGCGGCGCAGTGGCGAACCATGCGAAGAAGCACACGAAGAACGCGACCCACGTCAGGTGGAAGGCGCGCATCTGCGGAGTTGCGAAGCTGAACAGATCGATACGGGTGGCTTTGGCGGAAGGCATGCAGATCTCCTGCGGGTGGGGCAAGATTGTCTGTGACTGGTAGGCGGCACCGCTGCGGCCGTGGCCAGCCGCGGTGTCCGCCCGGTCAGGCGGCGAGGCCGGGCTTTGCCAGGAAGGCGGCGAACAGGGTGGGGGGATGCCCCGGTTTCATCACCTCGCGCAGGCTTGCCATGTCGTGATCCCGGGTGCTGTGTCTTGGAATGCCGGATCGCCCGCCCCCAGCCCCGTCCGCCCGTGACCGGGCAGCAGGAGTGGAGCGCGCGAAGTGCCCTCGCCCGCCTCGTGCAGCAAGCGCCGTGCCAACCGCCGCAGGCATCGCCGGGTCGGCCGCAATCATCGTGCCCGCCGGTGCAGGCCTCACCCCGCCGGCCGCGGTCACTGCCACGCCGGCCGGCGCTGCCACGATGACCAGGCGCGCGGGAGCCCGCGCCTGCGCGGCGCTGCTGGCGCTGGGGCTCGCGCCGTCCCCCGCGGCGTCGCGCGGCGACGCGATGTCGCGCAGAGACGGGGTCGGCTGGATCGAGGCGCGTCAGCTCGTGGAGCTGTTCGGCGAGTCCTGCCTGCGCTTCGCCACGCCGGCCGGGCTGCGCGGCTGGCTGGAGGGCCAGGGCTACCGCCGGATGCCGGAGCCGCAGGAGCGGGCGCTGTTGCGCGGCCCCGGGCGCGGCTACGACGCAAGCACCCGCACCGGCCACCTGGCGCTGCTGTCGCGCGACGACGGCTGGTGCATCGCGGTGGCCGACAGCGTGGACGCGCCCCGCCTGTCGAGCCTGCTGGAGCAGCGCCTGCGCCTGGCCGGGCTGTCGTTCCAGACCGTGGGTGAATCGGGGGGCGACGACGCCGCGCCCGACCACCGCTACAGCGTCCAGCACGGTCGCCACCAATCGTTGCTTGTGGTCGAGGTCGCCAGGCTTGAAGACCGCCTCCAGGCCTCCCTCCTTCTGGCTCCGATGGAGTGAGGCGCGCCTCACATCCGGCCCGGACGGCGCCACGGCCGGGCGCCGCCCTGCCGGTGTCCGCTGCCGCCCGGCGCGCCCCGCCTTCCGGCTTCGATGCGATGAGGACATGCCCATGACCCGAAACCGACCCGCCCGCGCCGTCCTGGCGGCCCTGCTGCTGCCAGGGCTCGCGCTGGCCCAGGCGCCGGCCGGCGCACCCGGCTCGGCCGGCGGCGTTCCGGCAGGCCCGGCGGGCGGCGGCGACAGCGCCTTCGAGGCCCCGCCCGACGACGCCGCCCCGGGCGCCCAGGGCACCCCTGGCGGCGCGCCCGGCGATGCCGCGATCCGGCAGCAGGCGATGCAGGCGGGCAGCGAGCAGGTGGTCGGGCTGTTCGTGGCCACCTGCCTGCACTACCCGGGCGATGTGGCGGGGCTGCGCGGCTGGGTCACCGGCCAGGGCGCGCCGGCGATGCCGCGCCAGGCCTCCGACGCGTTCCTCGCGGGACGGGCCGGGCAGGTGTTCGACGTCAGCTACCAGACCACGCGGCTGGCGCTGATCTCGCTCGACGACGGCGGCTGCGAGGCGGTGTCCGAATACGCCGACCCGCAGCTGGTGGTGTCCTACCTCGCCGAGACGCTGAGCCAGAACGGCACCACCGTGACGCCCAAGGGCGACTTCAGCGACCGCCAGCACCCCGGGGTGAGCCAGCGCGTGTGGCAGGCGACGCTGGCCGGGCGGCAATGGGTGCTGAACGCGGTGACCGCCCCGCAGCCGCCGGAAGCCTCGATCGGGCTGCACCTGTTCGTGGCGGCGCCGGCTGGCGCCCCGGCGGGCGGACCGCAGGGCGCCCGTGCGCCGCGCTGATGCCGGCGCGGGAGGAAGGCAGCCAGCAAGGCTGGGCTTTGCCCAGACCCACCAAAGGCCCGAGGCCTTTGGAAACCCTTTCCTTAAGCAAGTGGATTCCAAAGGCGAGCCTTTGGCGAAGTTTGAGACAGAGCCTCAACCTTGCTTCCCTCGCCCGGCCCACCGCCTATGGCCGCGCGACGACCTCGGTGCCGAGGCGATGACCCCCGTGCTGCCGCGGCTGGGCTGCGCCGAGCTGGCCCGCTCGCTGCGGTTCTACACGGACGTGCTCGGCTTCGCGCTGCTGGAGGGCGGCGTGGAGCAGGGCTGGGCCGGGCTTGCGCGCGACGGGGCGGAGCTGGTGCTGGAGCAGGTGGGTGCGGGGTCGACAGGGCCGCTCGAGTACCCGCACGGGCGCGGCCTGACGCTGCAGGTCGCGGTGCCCGATGCGGAGGAGCTGTACGCCGCGGTGCTGGCCTATGGCGGGCGCATCCACCGACCCCTTGCGGCGCGTGCAGAGGCGGCGGCAGGACAGGACGGCCCCGCGGCGACGTTCGAGGTGATGGACCCCGACGGCTACCTGTTCCGCTTCGTCGACGCGCCGGCTGACGCGCTGGACCCATCGCACGGCACGGCGCACCCCCTGGCGCCTGGCCCGGGCCACAACCCGGTGCGGAGCGCGGGGCGCGCGGACCTCGCGTCGCGCCTGCGACTGGTGCCCCGGAGCTGGACCGGCACCGGCCCGGCTAGCGGGGCGGGTCCGGGCAACGGCCGGGACCGGGACGGCGGGGGGCAGTTGGGCTGATGGCGCGCGCGGCGCTGCGCTTCGTCTGCCAGGGCTGCGGCGCGGTCACGCCGAAATGGGCCGGCCGCTGCGAGAGCTGCGGCGAGTGGAACACCGTGGTCGAGGAGCCCGTGGAGGCGCGCCCCCCAGGCCCCGGCCTCGGCGCCGCCCCGGCCGCCGCCGGCGCCTCGGCCCGCCGGCGGCGCATCGAGTTCGTCGGCCTCGCCGGCGAGGCCGAGCCGCCCGCCCGGCTGTGCACCGGCATCGCCGAGCTGGACCGCGTGCTCGGCGGCGGCCTGGTCGCGGCGTCGGCGATCCTGGTCGGCGGCGACCCAGGCATCGGCAAGTCCACCCTGCTGCTCCAGGCCGCCGCCGCCCTGTCGCGGGGCGGCCCGCGCGTGCTCTACATCACCGGTGAGGAGTCCGTGGACCAGGTGCGGATGCGCGCAGCCCGCCTCGGCCTCGCCGACGCGCCGATGCAGCTCGCCGCCGCGACCTCGGTGCGCGAGATCGCGGCCGCGCTGGAGGCGGAGCGCGACCTCGCCCTGGTGGTAATCGACTCGATCCAGACGATGTGGGTCGACAGCATCGAGAGCGCGCCCGGCACGGTCACGCAGGTGCGCGCGGCCGGCTTTGAGCTGATCCGCCTCGCCAAGACCCGCGGCTTCTCGCTCGTCCTCGTCGGCCACGTCACCAAGGAGGGCTCGCTCGCAGGGCCTCGCGTGCTGGAGCACATGGTCGACGCGGTGCTGCACTTCGAAGGCGACCGCGGCCACCAGTTCCGCATCCTGCGCGGCGCCAAGAACCGGTTCGGAGCCACCGACGAGATCGGCGTGTTCGCGATGACCGAGCACGGCCTGTCCGAAGTGGCGAACCCCTCGGCGCTGTTCCTCGCCGAGCGGCGCGGCAACATCGCGGGCTCGGCAGTGTTCGCGGGGCTGGAAGGCACCCGCCCGATCCTGGTCGAGATCCAGGCGCTGCTGGCGCCGGCCAACGGCGGCTCGCCGCGGCGCAGCGTGGTCGGCTGGGACCAGAACCGGCTGGCCATGCTGATCGCGGTGCTCGACACCCGCTGCGGCCTCAAGGTCGGCGCGGGCGACGTCTACCTCAACATCGCCGGCGGCCTGCGCGTGGCGGAACCGGGTGCCGACCTCGCGGTGGCCGCTGCCCTGGCCTCGGCTGCCACCGAGACGCCGACCCGCGCCGACGCGGTGTATTTCGGCGAGGTCGGCCTGTCCGGCGAGGTGCGCCAGGTGGCGCAGGCGGAAGCGCGGCTCAAGGAGGCGGCCAAGCTCGGCTTCGCCGCCGCGGTGCTGCCGCGCCGGCCGTCGCGCGGGCGGGGGCTGGCGACGCCGGAGGGTCTGCGGCTCGACGAGGTGGGGCACCTGTCGGACCTGGTCGCGGGGTTCACGGGCAAGGACGGCTGAAGGAAGCAAGGCTGGGCTCTGCCCAGACCCGCCAAAGGCGGAGGCCTTTGGAAACCATTTCGCAGGAGCCTGTGGCGCCCGTCCTCTGCGGCAACACCGGGTGAACACGGCTGGGAGGCAACCATGCGGATACGACGCTACGGCCCCGCCGACCTGGACCTCGCGGCGCAGCTCTGGCGGGACAGCTGGCTATCCACCGGCCTCGCCGCCCCCGACGACGCGCCGATTGAGGGCTACCAGACCCGGCTCGCCACGCACGGCGCCCGTGACTGGCGCATCCATCTCGCGTGCGAGGACTACGAGATTGTGGGCCTTCTCGCCTGCCAGATCGAGGACGCCTGGCTGCGGCAGCTCTTCGTCAAACCCGCGAGGCAGGCGCAAGGCATCGGCACGCATCTCCTCGCCATGGCACGACGCGAGATGCCCGCGGGCTTCTGGCTGCGCACCGACGTCGACAATACACACGCCCGACGCTTCTACGAGCGACGCGGCCTCTGCCTGGACGATGAAGCGCCCCACCCCTCGACAGGCAGGCCGACCGCCACCTATCGCTGGCCCCCTCGGCGCCGGATGCATCGGCATGGGACCGCACCCTGCCAGGCCAGGACGAACACCGATGAGACAGCTCTCGTCCCTCGCCGGGATCGACTGGATCAAGGACGGTGTCGTGCGCCGGACCCCTGGGGTGCCCTGCACCGTGGCGCACTGCATACCGCCGGTGTTCGCGGCCTACGCCAAGATATTCCACCCGATCCACGAGGATCTCTCGATCGAGGGGGACGGACTGACCTGGAACGAGGAAGAGAAGGCAAACCCCGCCGCACCCCCGTTGCACACTGATCCGGTGATCGCGGACATACTCGCCAAGTCCACGCTGGTGTATGGCGGCATCACGCCCGGCTCACGTCCTGTCCGCCTGCCCTGGGCACGGCTCGCCCGCCGCCTTGGCCTCCTGCTCACGCCGACGCTAAGCGCGGCGTCGTTCACCCGCCGCTTCCCTGAAGGAAGCTGGTCCCGGTCCCTGATCGGACCTAATGAAGGCAACCTCGCAGGCAGCGAGCGCGACGCGTTGGCCTCCGTCTTGCGCCTGCATACCGATACAGGCCGCTGCCTGTTCCATCTCTGGTGCCTGGCGACAGCCGACTGGAGCGAGGATCTCCTGTTAGAGCGGGCCCTGGAAGACGTCCGCCGCTTCCCGGGCGAGGTGCCCGAGGCCCGCTGCACGCCTACCCAATGGTTTCCGGACGACCGCGGCTGGCTGGTGTGCAGCGACCACGACCTCACGTTCACGCTTGTCGGCGGCCCCGCTCCACTCGTGCATGACCTTCTGGAACATCCTGTCTTCGAATGCGTCGCCGTGCAGCCCGAGACCCAGGTGGACTGGAACGCCGATCTGTATGGTCCCGTCCAATGAACAATCGCACCCTTGCGGGCGCCGTCACCTGAAAGCAGGCAGGGGCAGGGCGCTGCCAGGAGCCGCCACGGGCCGAGGCCCCTGGAAACCATGTTGTTCAATCTTGCCCAGGATGCCCCACGGAGGCGGGCGGGTCCCCACCTGAAGCAGGGGGCAACACCCTCGCCTTGCCCCGTAACCCGCACGCCCGGGCTGCACGCCTCGCGCAACTCCTGCTAGACAGGCGGACCACTGCACGCCGCCGAGGGTGAATGGACCAGGATTTCGCGACCGACGACCGCCTGCCCAGCGCCGCCGACCCGGCGCGCGACCTCCGTCGCGTGGCCTCGCACCCCGACCACTGGTACCCTGTCGCTTGGTCGCGCGAACTCAAGGCCGGCGCGGTGCTGGCGACGCGCTTCGGCGCCGACCCGCTCGTGCTGGCGCGCCCCAGGGACGGCGGTCCGGTGTTCGCCCTGGAGGACCGCTGCGCCCACCGCCAGGTCCCGCTCAGCCAGGGCCTGCTGGAGGGCGACACGATCCGCTGCGGCTACCACGGCTGGGCGTACGGCTGCCACGGCCGCTGCGTGGACGTGCCCTACCTCGGCAAGGACAAGCTGCCGAACGGCGTGCGCTCCTACCCGGTGCACGAGGCAGACGGCCTGATCCTGGTGTTCCCCGGCGACCCCGCGAAGGTCGCCAGCGTCCCCCCGCCCCAGCTCGGCCGCGCCGCCGACCCGAAGTACAAGACGCGGCGCTTCGGGCGGCCGGTGGCGTGCCACTACAGCTTTATGCACGAGAACCTGATGGACATGAACCACCAGTTCCTGCACCGCAAGCAGATGGGCCAGATGGTGCCGCGCTTCCGCGGCCGGCGCCAGGGCGAGGACTGGGTGGAGGCGAAGTACACCTTCGCCCGCACCGGAGGCAAGCAGCCGCTGGGCGAGGCGGCGATCTTCGGGCAGCGCCGTGGCCTGTCGCACGACTCCGCGGACCGCGACATGATGACCATCCGCACCGAGTATCCGTACCAGACGCTGCGCATCGTCACCAGCGACGCCGACAACCCGGTGATGGACCTGTGGATCGCCTACACGCCGCAGGATGCGCAGCAGAAGACCAACCGCGTGTTCGGGCTGCTCTCGATCCAGCGGCCGAAGATCCCCGGGCTGCTTGACGCGGCGTGGCCGTTGCTGGTGATCTTTACTGAGCGCATTTTCCGCGAGGACCGCGAGATCGTGGAGCAGGAGCAGGCCGCGCACGACGCGCAGGGGGGCGACTGGAACCAGGAGGTGTTCCCGGTGATCCGCGACTTGCGCAAGCTGCTGGCTGAACGGGGGGCGGAGACGATCGGAGGCTGAAGCAAGCAAGGTTGAGGCTCTGCCTCAAACTCCGCCAAAGGCAAAGCTTTGGAAGGTGGGTTCAACTGGTCGCTGCAACGGCCTGGGCGAGGGTAGCTCCTGGCGTTTGGAAGCCAAGTGTCTTTCTGGGCTGGGTATTGAGCTTGAGGGCGACCGCATCGAGGTCGGCCTGGCTGTGGGCTGACAGGTCGGTCCCCTTGGGGAAGTATTGGCGCAGCAGGCCGTTGGTGTTCTCGTTGCTCCCGCGCTGCCACGGGCTGCGCGGATCGCAGAAGCAGACGGCAACGTCGGTCGCCACGGTCAGGCGCGCGTGGTGGGCCAGCTCCGTGCCGCGGTCCCAGGTCAACGACCACATCAACCCGTCCGGCAGCCGCTGCACCTGCCCGATGAGGGCGTCCACCACGGTGCCGCTATCCTTGCCATCCACCTGGACGAGCATGACGAACCGCGACTGGCGCTCGACCAGGGTGGCGACGTGGCTGTTCCTGGCGCCTGAGATCAGGTCGCCTTCCCAATGGCCGGGCACGGCGCGGTTCTCCACCTCGGCAGGACGCTCCCTGATCGAGAAGACGTCGCCGACGATCTGTCCCCTGGACTGGCCCTCGGTGGTCGAGGTCTTGGCGCGCCGCATGAGCCGCCGGCTGCGCAGGTTGCGGACCAGCTCCTTCCTCAGGACCCCGCGGGCCTGGATGAACAGGCTCCTGTAGATGGTCTCGTGCGACACCTGCATCGCCTCGTCGTTGGCATGTTCAGCCCTGAGCCATCCTGACACCTGCTGGGGCGACCACTGGGCTTGCAGCTTCTCCGCCACCACAGTCTGGAGCGGCTTGTTGACCGCCAACAAGCAGGGCTTGGGCCGCGCCGCCTGCGCCCAGGCGCGCTCGTCGGCACCCGTGGCACGCTAGCTCGCCCGCCCCCCGTTGCGGCCGACCTCCCGGCTGAGCGTCGAGGGCGCGCGGCCGAGCCGTGCCGAAATCCGGCGAAATGACAGGCCGGCCGCCAGGTCACGCGAGACTTCCTCCCGCTCCGCCGCGCTCAGCGATGCTCGGGACCGCGTCTTGTCCGGTGGCGCTATGCCACCCTTGGCAGCCAGCACCCCAAACACCGAGGCCGCGTGCTTGCCGAGCGCCCGGCCGATGTCGCTGAGCGACTGGCCGTCCTTCCACCAAGTCCAAAGCTCCCGCTTCTGCTCCGCCGACAAGCCAGGCCGACCCGTGCGCGCCATTGTGGACCCTCCCGGAATACCGCAAACCTACCCCTGTTGCAGCAACCGGTTGAATCCACCAATACATTCTTTAAAGGGAGGGGTTTCCAGAAGCCCCTGGCCTTTGGCGGGTCCGAGCGGAGCCCGGCCTTGCTGGCTGCCTTCCCGCGTGCGACCCCGATCTGTCACACGGGGCCTTGGCTTCGCGCATGTGGTGGCCGATATAGCGGGCTTCCCCGCATCAAGGCCCAGCCACCGATGAACCTGGTGGACGTCGTCGTTCTCGCCATCCTGGCACTGTCCGCGCTGGCCGGTCTGTCGCGCGGCCTGGTGCGCGAGGTGCTGGGCCTGGCCGCCTGGGTGGGCGCGGGGTTCGTGGCGTTCCGCTACAGCCCGGACCTGCTCCCCGCCGCGCATGGCTACATCGCCGACACCTCGTTCGCGCAGGCGGCCACCTACATCGTGACCTTCGTCGCCGCGCTGACCGTGTTCTCGATCGCGGCCAGCGTGCTCGGCCGGCTGGCGCGCCCCCCGGGCCTGGGCGGTCTGGACCGCTCGCTGGGGCTGGTGTTCGGTCTGGCGCGTGGCGCGCTGATCGTGGTGGCGGCCTACATCGTGGGTGGCTGGCTGCTGCCCGCGGAGTCCTGGCCGCTGAAGGTGCGCCAGGCGCGCAGCATGCCCTTCGTGTACCAGGGCGCCTCCTGGGTCGTGGACCGGCTGCCGGCCGCCGATCGCCCGGCGCTGGCGGCGCCTCCGGAGCCGCGCCAGGCGACCGCCGCCGAGCTGATGCGTGCGCCGGTCTCCGGGCGGGCGACCGGCCCCGCGCCGGTGCGGGACTAGCGCCGCGATGGCCGCCTTGCCCGTGCCCGTCCGCGTCCCGCCCGCGTGCCTCGCACCGGCCCGCTCCGCGCCCGGCGCTCGCGACGCTGCGCCTCCCGCCCGTCTTGTGTCTACCCGTCCCGCGTCCGCCCGCCCCGCGACTGAGCCTGCGCGCGCCTGCCCCGCGCTCGACCTCGGAGACCCGCCATGACCCTCCCGATCCACGCGCCGCGCGAACCCGCGGCCACGCCGGACGCCGGGGCGGCGCATGGCCCGCGGCACCCGGCCCGCCTGGCCGCGGCCGCGGCACGGCTCGACCGCGACGCCCTGGCACCGGGCGGCGGCGACGACAGCCTGCACGAGGAATGCGGCGTGTTCGGCGTGTGGGGCGCCACCGACGCCTCGGCGCTGACCGCGCTCGGCCTGCACGCGCTCCAGCACCGCGGCCAGGAGGCGACCGGCATCGTCAGCTTCGACGGCGCGCGGTTCCACAACCACCGCGGCCTCGGCCTGGTCGGCGACAACTTCTCCGACGCGCGGGTGATCGCCTCCCTGCCCGGCCGCTCCGCCGTGGGCCACAACCGCTACGCCACCACCGGCGACACCATCCTGCGCAACGTGCAGCCGCTGTACGCCGACTTCGAGTTCGGCGGCTTCGCTGTGAGCCACAACGGCAACCTCACCAACGCCGGCATCCTGCGCCGCGCGCTGGTGCGGCGCGGCTGCCTGTTCCAGTCCACCACCGACAGCGAGGTGTTCGTTCACCTCATCGCTATCAGCCTGTACTCGACGGTCGTGGACCGCCTGATCGATGCGCTCAAGCAAGTGGTCGGCGCCTACTCCCTCGTCGCGCTGTCGAACCAGGCGCTGATCGGGGTGCGCGACCCGCTGGGCGTGCGCCCGCTGATCCTGGGCCGGCTGCCCGTGGAGGGCCCGGGCGGCGCCAAGGCCGGCTGGGTGCTGGCCAGCGAGACCTGCGCGCTCGACATCGTCGGCGCGGAGTTCGTGCGCGACGTGGAGCCCGGCGAGATCGTGGTGATCGACGACAGCGGCGTGCGCTCGCTCAAGCCGCTGAGCGCCGCCCCCAGCCGGTTCTGCATCTTCGAGTACGTGTACTTCGCCCGCCCCGACTCGGTGATGGAGGGCACCCCGGTGTACAACTCGCGCAAGATGATCGGCGCCGAGCTGGCCCGCGAGGGCGGCGTCGACGCCGACGTCGTGGTGCCGGTGCCGGATTCAGGCGTGCCTGCCGCCATGGGCTACGCCACCGAGAGCGGCATCCCGTTCGAGCTGGGCATTATCCGCAACCACTACGTCGGCCGAACCTTCATCGAGCCCACCGACCAGATCCGCAACCTGGGCGTGAAGCTCAAGCACTCCGCCAACCGCGCCGTAATCGCCGGCAAGCGGGTGATCCTGGTCGACGACAGCATCGTGCGCGGCACCACCAGCCGCAAGATCGTGGAGATGGTGCGCGCCGCAGGCGCGTCGGAGGTGCACATGCGCATCTCCTCGCCGCCGACCACGCATTCCTGCTTCTACGGCATCGACACCCCGGAGCGCGGCAAGCTGCTCGCCGCCAATCACGACATCGCCGAGATGGCCGGGCTGATCGGCGCCGACAGCCTGGCATTCATCTCGCTCGACGGCCTCTACCGCGCGCTGGGCCGGAACGGCCGCAACGACTCCAGCCCGCAGTACTGCGACGCCTGCTTCACCGGCGAGTACCCGGTGCCGCTGCCCGACATGGACCAGCACCCCGGGCACCAGTCGTCCTCCTACACCGACTGCCGCTAGGATGGGGGCCAGGGAAGCCAGCAAGGTTGAGGCTCCGCCTCAAACTCCGCCAGGGGCAGCGCCCTTGGACCTGCCTCACTTAGGTAAGGCCGGTCCAGGGCGGCTCGCCCTGGCGGGTCTGGGCAGAGCCCAGCCTTGCTTCCTTGGGCGACGATGATCCCGGCTGAGTCCCTCGCCGGGCGCGTCGCGCTCGTGACCGGCGCCAGCCGCGGCATCGGCGCCGCGGTGGCGCTGGAACTGGCGCGGCAGGGTGCGCACGTCGTGGCCAGCGGCCGCACCCAGGGCGCGCTGGAGGAGCTGGACGACCGCATCCGCGCCGTCTCCGGCGAGGGCGCCACGCTGCTGCCGCTCGATCTCGCTGAACCCGGCTCGATCGACCCGCTCGGACCCAGCCTCGCTCGGCGCTTCGGCCGCCTCGACATCCTGGTCCACGCCGCCGGCATGCTCGGCCAGCTCACCCCGGTCGGCCACATCCAGCCCTCCGACCTCGACCGCGCGCTCGCCGTCAACGTCGCCGCCACCTGGCGGCTGATCCGCACCTGCGGCCCGGTGCTCGCGGCGGGCGAGGCCGGCCGCGCCGTGGCGCTCACCAGCCACCGCGCCCGCACACCGCGCGCCTACTGGGCGATCTACGGCGCGAGCAAGGCGGCGATGGAGCAGATCGTGCTGTGCTGGGCCGACGAGCAGCGCGCCCTCTCGCCGCTGTGCATCAACCTGTTCGACCCTGGCGCTATCGCGAGCCGCACCCGCTCCGCCGCCTTCCCCGGCGAGGATTCGCGCACCCTGCGCCAGCCGGCCGACGTCGCGCCCGCGATCGTGGCGCTGTGCGGGCCAGGGGAACAGCGGAGCGGAGCGATCGTCGAAGGCTAGGAAAAGGCCGGGCTCTCCCTCCGCTGCCCGTTCCAACGGCCCAAGCGGGCCACCGGAATCTTTGGGCGGCTCCGCCCGGACCCGCCAAGAACCCCTTCCTCAAACACCGGGCCTCTGAAAACTCATTGTCAAGTCAAGGACTCCAAAGGCTCGCCTTTGGCGGATGAGGCAGAGCCTCAACCTTGCCTTACTTCCCCAGCGCCGCGACCAACTCCGCCTTCTTCATCCTGGACCGCCCGGCGATGCCTGCCTTGCGCGCCTCCTGCAGCAGCGCGGCCCGCGTCATCCCCTCGTGCTCCGCCGTGTGGCGCACCGCACCTGTCTTTTTCGCCACGTCCGCCGGCTGCGCGGAGTGCTGCCGGCCCTGCTTCGTGTCCGCCTGCTTCTTGCGGGTGGTCCGCGCGTACTCCTCGTCCGACAGCGCCTCGCGCGCCTTCTCCGGCAGATAGCGCTCGCCGGTCCTGCCCGACTCCCCGCCCGACTTCGTGCCCCAGTCCTCCTTCGTCCACTGCGCCAGGTGGTTGTCGGCGGACTTGGCGCCCTCGTAGCCGCCGCCCTCCGCCTTGTAGTCGTGCACCGCGAGTTGCGCCTTGCGCGCCGACCATTGGCCGGGCTTGCCGCCCTTGTCTCCCTCGGTAACCTCCTCCTTCACCTTCTCCCACAGCGCGGGGTCGGTCTTCTTCGCGGTTTTCGCCATGCGCCTGCTCCTTGCCTCGCGCGCCGGACTGTCGGCACCGGCCGCCCCTCAAGCTGAGCGCGAACCGCCGGCCCGCAAGCCGCACCGCGCATCGGCACGGCCTGCCCTGGCGCGAGGGCCGGAGCCTCGATCGGAATGTGCGGCGCCGTTTGGCAGTTGTTCAAACATTTCTGGGACAATCCGTCTCGATGGACGATCCAGGTTGCGTCCGGGAAGGTCCTCCATCCGTACCGTGCGACGGCGGGGCCGCTCGCCGGCTGTGTGCAAGCCTGGACGATGCCGGCGGTGTCGCGCCGCTGGCCGAGGGGAAGGGTGCGTTGATGACGCTGGCTCTGCTGAGCAAACTGGACTTTCGCGCGGGCGGCTCCGGCCTGCCTGCGCTCGGCGCAGGCTGGTCGCATCCGGAGCCGGACTACGTCTGGGCGGTGGACAACGTCAGCACGCTCGCGCTGGAGGTCACCGCCGACCACCCGGCCTACGTCGTGGTGCTCAAAGTCGCCCCGGTCGCGCGCCTGCAGCGGGTCGCGGTGTGGAGCGACGGGCACCTGCTTGCCACCCACAGGGTGCACCGCGCGACGGAGATCTCGGTCAGCCTGCCGCGGCGGCTGGTGACGGGTGGCCGGCTGGTGCTGACGCTCGCGCATTATGACCGGGTCAGGGCGTCGGAGCTGAACGGCGGCGACGACCAGCGCCTGCTCTCGGTGCTGCTGCGCAGCGTGCGGCTGTACGGCTCCGACCGGGTGCCGGCGCTGCACGTGGCGGCAGAGCGCCACCCCATGCCGGCGGAGGCGCTGATGGGCCGGTTCCAGAGCCTGGGCGACAACTGCGAGTTCGGCATCGTCCAGCGCCGCTTCGGCGCGGAGCCGCTCAACCTGCTGCGGTTCTCGGCCACCCACCTGACCCACCTGCTGCGTGGCCTGGACACCGGGTTTGAGGGCCTGACGCTGCCGGAGAACCTCGCCTGCGCGTTCGGCACGGAGCCCGAGGGACAGCGCGAGTATATCATCGAGCAGACCAGCTACGACCTGCGCTACCACACCTTCCAGCACGAGGGCGAGGTGGAGGCGGACGCCGTGTTGCCGCGCGCCCACCAGAGGCTGCGCTTCCAGCTCCGCCTGTTCCTGCAGGACCTGCACGCCGCGGAGAAGATCTTCGTGCTCAAGCGCAACACCGCGCTCGCGCTGGAGGAGGTCATGCCGGTGTGGGCCGCGCTGCGCTCCTACGCCGCGGACAACACGCTGCTCTACGTGGTGGCCGCCGACGACGCGCACCTGCCCGGCGCGGTGGAGTGGAAGGCGCCGGGCCTGATGTGCGGCCACATCGACCGGCTCGCGCCCTACGACGACGCGCAGGGCGTGTCGCAGGATTGCTGGCTGGCGATCTGCCGCAACGCCCACGCCATGTGGCAGGACAGCCGCGCCGGGATGCCGGCCCTGGCGCGGGCGGGATAGCAGGCAAGATTGCGGCCCCACCTTCAAGCATGGGCCTCAAGCTCCGCCAAAGACTGAGCCTTCGGAGTCCATCTGTTTAGGACGGTGGCTTCAACATCCGGAGCGAGCGCCTGGATTTGGTGTGTTGCTGCTGGCCAGATTTGCCGGCAGGTGGGTGAAGCGCTCGTGTGGCATGTCGTAGCCCAGGGTCTTCCTGGGCCGAGTGTTAAGGCTGGTGGCGACGATATCGAGGTCGGCCTGGGCGAGGCTGGCCAGCCTCATGCCTTTGGGGAAGTGCTGGAGCAGCAGTCTCCTGATGTTCGTAAGCATCCGCCGAGGGCCGCGGCGAGCTGTGTGTCCGACTGGCGCGTGGCTCAGGCGGCCTGATCGACCGGAGTGGCGATTAGCTTGGCCCAGTTCCAGAGCAGCAGATCGTCAAGGTGCTGGTCTGGATGGTCTGCGATGCGGGCCAGCACGTCGGCGAGCCATGCCTGCGGGTCGACGTCGTTCATCCTGGCCGTGACGATCAGGCTGTAACATCACTGCGGCGCGCTGCCCGCCGCGGTCCGAACCGCAGAACAGCCACGACTTGCGCCCGAGGGCGATCCCCCTCAGCGCGCGTTCTGCCGCGTTGTTGCTGACGCAGATCCGTCCATCGTCCAGGAACCGGGTGAACGCCGTCCAGCGCTTCAGCAGGTAGTCGATGGCCCTAGCGACCTCGTTGCCACGCGCGAACTTCGTGCGCTGCTCTGCGAGCCACTGGTGCAGGTCGACCACCAGCGGCGCCGACAAGACCTACCGGGTCGTGCAGCGTTGTTCGGTGCCGTGGCCGTTGATGTCGCGCTCGATGTCGAACAGGGCATCGATGCGCTGCACGGCGTCGAGGCAGATCGGCGACAGCACCGCCGGAGCCTTGCCGTAGGCCGCCCGTCGCGCGCTGCCCGCGACATCGGCCAACACAAAGAACTTCCGACGCGCATGAGCCCAGCAGGCCGCCTCGGTGATCGGGCCGGGCGTGCGGCCGAGTTCGTCGAGCTTGCCATACCCGCCATAGGCGTCGGCCTGCAGGATGCCGGTGTATCCCGCCAGATGGCTCTGCGGGTGCTCGCCCCCGCGATCGCGCGAGTAGTGGAACACAGCACCAGGCGGAGCGGGACCGCCGAATGGCCGGTCGTCGCGCACATAGGTCCAAAGCCGGGCGATGTCGGTCCTGCCCCGTGCCAGGACCGGCACGTGGTATCGTCCCCGTGCAGCCGCTCTGCCGCCATGACGTGGGCCTGCAGCCGCTCGAACAGCGGCTGCAGCACGGTTGTGCAGGCACCGACCTGGTCGGCCAGCGTGGACAGGCTGATCGGCACGCCCTCGCGGCCGTAGCGGTCTGCCTGACGGTTCAGCGGCTGATGCTGGCCGAACTTCTCGAACAGGATCATGGCCAGCAGGTTCGGCCCGGCCCAGCCGCGAGGGATGACGTGGAACGGCGCTGGAGGCTGGCTGATGCGCTCGCAGTCGCGGCAGGAGAACTTCTCCCGCACATGCTGGATGACCTTCCAGGTGCGGGCACCACCTCGAGAGTCTCGGTAACGTCCTCGCCCATCCTGGACAGGCGGGTGCCACCGCAGCAGGCGCAGGCGGCGGGGCCAGGGACGACGACACGCTCGCGCGGCAGGTGCTCGGGGAACGGGCGCCGGGCCGGACGCACACGGGTGAAACCCGCGACGATGGTGGTCCTGGCTGCGGCGGCCTCGGCCGCCAGTTCGTCCTCGGTCGCCGACGCCTCCAGCTCCTCCAGCTGCAGTTCCATCTGGTCCAGCAGGCGGGTGGTGCGCTCGGAGCGCGGGCCGAAGCGGTCGCGGTTGAGCTTCTCGATCTGCAGCCTGAGATGGGCGATCAGCGCCAGGTTGCTGGACTGCTCTGCCCGGGCGGCGGCTACATCGGCGCGTGCGGCCAGCAGCGCCGCCTTGAGCGCATCGAGGTCATCCGGCAGGGCTGCAAGCTCGGCGTCCATGCCGGGAGTGGATCATGAACCACGCCGCCATGGTACCGGTTTCAGCAGGCGTCGGCTGCTACCCTGCCGATTGCGGACGCCAGGTCTGCTGCGGATGGCGCCAGTCGATGCCCTCGAGCGACAGAGCACAGGGATGCCCCTGCTGCCACGGACACCTGCCCCGACGAGGAGCAGGTCGAGTGGTTGATCCCACCCACCCGCTGTTCGGGCGTCGGTTCCGGTTGGTATCCGTTACGAGGGCGTTGCACTCTGGCGGGTTCGCCTGCGTAGAATACCGGCCCGGCATCACGACGCGGCTGCCGCTGTCGGCGACCAGCCTGGAACCTGTGCCGCTGCGGCGGGCCGGGCTGACCAAGCTCACGCCCGAGGCGCTTGCGGCACTGGTCCTGGTTGCCGGTGAACGTGAGGCAGCATGTCCGTCAAGCCCTGCGACGTCTGGCCCCGCATGCCCGCGGCCGTCCGCCGGCAGGTCGCCGCGGATCTCGGCACCGTTCTGCGGGAGGTGAGCCATGGCCTCGGACCTCGTCAGGCCGCACCACCTGGACCGGCGTGCGGTGATCTACGTCTGCCAGTCCACGCAGCATCAGGTGCTGACCAACCAGGAAAGCCTGCGATTGCAATACGCGCTGCACCAGCGCGCCCGTGACCTGGGCTGGCGGGAGGCGGACGTCGAGGTCGTCGACGCCGACCTTGGCCTGAGTGGCGCCACGGCTGTCGATCGACAGGGCTTCAAGGACCTGGTCGCGCGCGTCACGCTCGGCAAGGTCGGGCTGATCCTGTCCATCGAGGTCACGCGCCTGGCCCGCAACTGCTCGGATTGGCATCCGCTGCTCGACGTGTGCGGCCATCGGTGCTGTCTGATCGGCGACCGCGACAGCATCTACGATCCCGCCCTGCCCGACGGGCGGCTGCTGCTCGGCCTCAAGGGCACGATTTCAGAGGTCGAGCTGCACACCATCCGCGGCCGGCTCACAGCAGGCCTCATCAACAAGGCGCAGCGCGGCGATCTGGCCCTGCAACTGCCGGCGGGATTGCTGCGCGATCCCTCGGGCGTGGTCACCAAGGATCCCAACCAGGAAGTCCAGGAGCGGGTCGCCCTGATGTTCGACAGCTTCCTGAGGCTGCGCTCGGCTGTGCGCGTCACCCGCGCCCTGCATGAGCGCTGGCTGGGATTGCCGCGCAACACGCGCCATGGCGAGGTTTGCTGGAAGACGCCGACGATCCCGGCAGTCACGTGCATGCTGAAAGATCCTGCCTACGCCGGGGCCTTTGTCTATGGCCGGACGTGCATGCTCGAGGTGACACCGGGAGGCAGGCGCAAGCAGGCGCGTCGGTCCGGCGA
>JAABUO010000934.1_pt1 | contig 43004 bp, 35 predicted proteins | sample 5559291 | NCBI WGS metagenome assembly JAABUO01 (sample SAMN10711878, study PRJNA513372) | rock metagenome | isolation source: Antarctica rocks | place: Antarctica: Victoria Land, Finger Mt sud
TTTGGGGCGATTTTGGGCAATTGGGGGGCGGTGGGGTTGATTTTCGAATTCCTCCTACAAACGGATCACCGTGGGGCAGAGCGAAAATGAATGCCAAGGAATGCAGAGCTTTCTGCATACGCTAATAACAGTACTGTTCCCTGTTTCCATGGGAGATCGCGCATGCCCTGTGGAATATCGGGACCATGTCTGTGACGCTTCGCGATCTGTCGGGGTCATAGAATGATACTTGTTGTCGTATTGAAGTGAAATACTACCTTACCAAGACCGCAGCGTTAGCTCTACCTACTACAAGGTGTGAGGATCTAGCGTATAACGAAGCATAGCTCGATGCTAGCGCGCAAAAAACAGACGTGGATCTCATCGCTGGCATCGATAGTATCTCAACAACAGTACATCAATCATCACTAATTTTCTGGTGAGCACTTAGTTCTGTCATTTAACTCTGTGATCCATCTTGTTCTTTTCTCTAGCTCTGTCATCTACCGTAGCTCTGTTCTTAGATCTGCCATTCCGTCTAATTCTGCTCTCAAGCTCTGTCATCTACCTAGTTCTGTCATCTTGTAGCTCTGTCATCTAGTTCTCTTTGTCATCTTGTTTTTTAGATCCTGGTTCTGTTCTCTACCTGAGCTCATCCAGCTATGTCATCTAGGCTCTGTCATCTGGCTCGGTGCTTTAGATCAATTACCTAGTTCTGTCATCTATGTAGTTCTGTTCTCTAGATCTGTCATCTAGTCATGTCGTCTACGAGTAGTTCTGCCATCTAGTCTAGTGGTTTTCATCTAGCGGCATTGTCTCCACAAATGTTCTTAGCATCTTCTAATTAAGCACGAACGCTTCCCCATTTGCTGAAGCGTCGGTATTTTTCGAAATTAATAGCCTGAAGATGTTACGTTGTCCATACCAGCCTGGTGTCTTCGACTTAGCTTAGGGGCTAATTAGTAGAGCTCACATATCATGCTTACCTTTGACATTACTTTTCAGTCCCATGGTTCGGAGAGTCATAGGTATTCCAGACTTATGCACTTGCTGCTCTTAAACTGTAATTCCCATTAAAGTTCCAAGCGAGACAAGGATGCTGGAAGAACAGAGTGGTGCAATGCAGGTTCGGAAGAATTTTGGGATGGACTAAGCAAGGTAGCTTGCTTGGGAAGACTGGCTAATACATCCGCTCATCTACACCACCGTTCAATAGCATTCTTTATCTCGATTTCTAGCCAAATCAAAGGCCTAAAGTCACAACAACGCGATGAAACACGAATTACTCAAATCAAACAACACGAATACACATATGAAAGTCGGTTTATTCTCTTCGGTCTTGGTAATAGTATCTTATCGTCATCTCGATGCCTTCACTCGAATTTGACGGTGTGAATGCAGTGTTCGGTGATATTTATCACAACATGAATATTTTATTGGGACATGAAAATTTCTCTAGATGTTGCGGGGATGATTTACGACTCCTCGAGAGGAAATTACGTACTCTCATTTATAATTATCAGGTGACTACAACTCATCCACGCATATAAGAATGAGACTAACAATCCTTGGGCTGAAAGATAATGCTCGACAATTACCATCATGGACCCGCAGACGCAGCATTTTCTGACCTCACGGTCGATTCCACATACTCTCGCATCATAACTTCGCCTACGATGTCACCTGTTGGAACCGATTCCCTATCGATTCCAACACCGAAGAGCTCAGACCTGTCAGATTCTACGATCTGTGATCCCAAAGATCTCGAAGCGACCTGTCCCCACTCATTGACCTCAGGGACAATATCTTGCGACTTGAAAAGAGGCGCAGAGTCACCGTTAGAGAGGGATATCCAGAAAGCCAGGGCATTATCAGAGGCCAAAGAGCAAATTTCGACGAGAGGAGGTTTTCATTCTCTCGTGGAGGAAAACCTCCACCCACAACGGAAGATTCTTATGCGTGACGCGAAGAGATGTAAAGCATGATGCTGTGGGGTGTGCATGTGGAAGACTGGAAGAAATGACATTACGCAAAGCCATCGAGAATTTAAGTCATTCAATTATCAATCTGTTTTACGTCCTCGAAGCGTCAACATGACTGTACAGATCAGCGAATAAAGCCAGTCTTTCCAGCCGTATTCTACATGATAACAATAGCACTTAGTATACATGCCTTTTCTGGCTCGATGGGCCAAATAGGTCAGCTTAGCTGGTTCCAAAATTCACCTCCAGAAGAGGACAGCAGCCAGCCAGCAGCACCACCTGCCAACGACCGCCTCTTTCGCCAAAGGCCGTTTGGCTTCAATACCAATTCGTTGCTATTATACCACTGCAATTCCCCGCAGCCAAGCTCCATCTTCTCCCTCACTTTCAAATGTCGCCCCTCCCATCCAGTTTCTTTTGAGCCTTCCGTGCATCTAGCTGGCGTACGAACGGATGCCGTGATTGGTTTTCTGTGCCGCTGGCCAAGATGAATCACCAGGCCAGTCAGGGCGTTTCAAGCCTCTACTCAAGTTCTTGCGACAAATGCGCCCTATACTAGCACCTGCCTAAGATCTTCGATCTTTGAAGTCGGTTCCGACGAGATTCGGAGGTAACGGACGATACTGAAATAGATTCAGATTAAAGAGATTGTAAGACCAAGTTTTAGTAAGGGTACCACAAGTGGTTCGCCGAAAACTAGCTTCGAAGGTATTGAGACGCACAATCGTACTCCGAATATTCGTAGCCAGCATCACGTACAGCTGAATCCCATCACTGGCCTCCAGGAGTTGTTCAAGCATCGATAGTATCTCAACAAAAATACATCATGATAGCGTTAACATGTGACTCAACCAATGATATCATCACTGATTTCTAGAATCTCATAGGCTATCTAATTTTCTAGTGAGCACCTCTTTCATCTAGTTGTTCTCATGTTCTGTTATCTGGTTCTGTCATCTTCTTTAGCTCTGTCATCTAGTTCTACCAGTCATCTAGTTCTGCCAGTCATCTAGTTCTGTCATCTAGCTCTGCCATGATCCGTCATCTGTTCTTTAGATCTGTCACTAGTTCTGTAATGCCATCTACCTAAGGTAGTCCTATGGTTTGCTGAAGCGTTAGTATGTTTCGAAATAATGTTCAGAGTCTACATATCATACTTACCTCTGATACAAGGCTCAGAATGCTTTGGGACTACTGTGATGCAACTACCATACCTGTGTATTAGGCCGGCTCCAGCCCCTTCAGGAATCGAGGTCTGAGCAAGCAACAAAGCCGTAAAGAGTTGGTTTCATTATCTTTTCGTATATTTTCGCAGTCCCAGTCCACTATATATATACTAATCGTTCCAGTAATACTTGCTTACCATGAACATGGACTCAGACACAAAGTCCGTTGAGCAGAGCCTCAACACTTTGACAACACGCGTCGCAGGCAGTGATTCCCTCGATTTTCAGACTCGCCGAGCTGTGCTCAAAGCCGCTCAAAAACTTATCAATACTGTAGAGACGTCTGAAGATACTTTCCAACGAATTGCGTTTTTGGTAAAGCTCTGCTTTTTTTGTCACCTCTTTGCCACTTCTTCCACATACTAAAACCCTCAGCCTCTGCAAGCTACAGTAATTCGTATTGCACTGGACCTTGACTTGTTCGAAATACTAGAACAGGCGGAGCCCAGCGGCAAGAGCATGAAAGAACTCGAGAAAGACACGAGCGCTGATTCAGCATTTCTGAGTTTGTCTTTCTTCCCTTAACATGACATATCGTAAAATGTTGATGTTCATCTACGTACGTCAGCTCGTCTTCTGAGACACCTCGCAACCACAGGAATCATTGATCAAGTGAATCAAGTTCGCTTTAGAGCAACATCTATCTCAAAAACCTTGTCAAACCCTGTAGCACAAGCTGGAGTAAAACACAAGTAAGCATTGCCATTTCTGATACAAGAACGACATGTTAATTGTCACAGTTATGACTTTGTTGCACCAGCATTTTACAAATTGCCAGCGTACTTTGCGAAAACCAAATATCGAAATCCAACAGATGTCATGAACGGTTCCTTTCAATACGCTTATGATACTCGGCTTTGCGTGGATCATGCAGCCAGAAAACTCAACTCTTCTTCGCAACTTCAACATCTGGATGAGTGGTACTCACGCGACTCACTGGCTTGATTGGTTTCCTGTGGAAGAAGAGATGATTAAAGGCTTGAAGCAAGATGAGAAGGCCGTTTCAATGGTAGACGTTGGAGGAAGCTTGGGACACGAGCTTCTGGAACTGAAGAAGAGATATCCAGAACTGTCAGGACGTCTGATTCTTCAAGATTTACTTGAGACCATCAAAGACGTTGCTGAGACCAAAGTGTTTGAGCCTGTCGTGCATGACTTCTTCACTCCACAACCCATTGAGGGTAAGTGTATTCTCTTACTATTCAGTCACTCATTCAATTCTTCCTTCTAACATTCTGATTTACAGACGCTCGTGTATATTACCTTCGTCAGGTCTTGCATGACTGGCCCGACGATAAAGCTCGGCTCATACTGAAGAACATCATTCCTGCTATGCGCACGGGATATTCTAAGATCTTCATCAACGAAATAGTCATTCCTGATATTGATACTGGGTTGAGAGAGACGAATTGGGACTGGACCATGCTCGCTTGTCTATCTGCGATGGAAAGAAACGAGCAAGGTAATTAAGATACGCAGTCATGCTGACTCGACAGAAAGCATCATTGAGGCGGTGCCTGCATAAAATTGGCCACCCAGAGAATATTCATATCCGGCGATAGCGAGATGTCGTGCATATTCACCATCTCTTGGTCAATGGTTTTGGCGTCGCTAGTTATTAAAGCCAAACAGCCTTCGGCGAAAGAGGCGGTCGTTGGCAAGGCGGTGGTGCTGGCTGGCTGCAGAAGTCCTCTTCTGGGGTTTGCACTAGTAGGAGCAACCTCATAAGATAGTGCAGATTCTCCATGCTTCCAGGGAAATTGAGTCCGCAAGCGCATTTCAAGTTCGTCTACTCCTGACAAGGAGAATGGTTTGTCTCGCAGAATAGTATATAACGGTTTCATGCTCGCGCCGCCGATGGCCCAGGCCGTAGCATACAATAATCGTGGATTTTCTACGAATCTTCAGCCGGAATGTAAGATTTCTTTAGGACGGCGATAGTATTATAATCTTCGCCGTCAATCGCACCATGCGCATTAGAATTTGAATTTTCTGTATAGATGGGGGCTAGAGCTGTTAGAGGAAAGCTTTGGATTATATCAGCGGACTTACTACTGCGGAAGCCGAAGTCGAGGGAGAGGCCTTGAGAGAAAGTTGTTGGAATACGAGGTCATATGGGGCATATAGTATATGGGGTTGAAGCTGGGAGTCTATCTAGGAGCGAGCAGGTAAAACTCTACTAGCGGGCCCCAGCCCTATCAGCCCTATCTAGGCGGAGATTACCATCTCCCCTATTTCCAACAAAAGTAGCGGAGGATGTTTCGGGGCGGACTGATTCATACAACACGCATGTCGACAAACGTCGTCGGGTTCAGGCTCCTCGAAGAGATGAGAGTAAAGAAGAAGGGTCTGAGGCAGCTGAGTTGAAGCTCCTGATGTTGCGGAATGAAGGCAAAGAGACGCTTGGCTTCAACATAAACAGGAAATGCCGTGAAGTGTTCTTCCCAAAGGTCTCTTGTGAGGCTACGAGGGGATTCACGGACGGCCGAGGTGAATGTACTGTAGTTGCTACCTGCCTTCACTCTAACATCACGGCAACTGTCACTCCTCTCTAACATACATGAATAGACCTAGCAGCCGTTCAGGTCAGCATTTTGGTCATTATTAGAACTAGGCGGTCATACAGACATCTCGAGTGGCGCTAAAAATGAAAAACTGGATCATCATGTCAGATGTCTCAAGTCCTTGGATAATTTAGTTGTATTAGCGCTGGTACAATGGTGTTGTGGTTATCTTTCTGTTCTGCCTCAGAGCATTAGCATGGCTAATGTCTTGGTATACGAGGACACGAGGGTAGAGAGAGATATTGACTGAACTATCTAGTAGTACCTTACCTACCTTAGGTAGGATAAATACCCTTAGCGCCAAGCCGGCTTCGGCCGGAGCGGAAATAACTAACCACCGGGGTATACGTATGTGCACCACATAAAAGATATCGCGTCAACATGGGTCAATTCCCATGACAAAAACCTCTTCCTCAAGATCAATTGCTTTCTTTATCTAGCCGTCTCTTCTGTTGCAATATATACTACGATCAACCACGCCAGAAAAGCTTTGAACGGTTTGCTTACTTTCGATGCGAATTGTCGATTGCTCGATCAGGTTCTTTTGATACTGATGACGTCGAGTCTTCGAGATGTTAAAACGTGCCAGGAACGCTAGCAGGTTGACTGCGTAATGATTAGGGCAAGCCCCAAACCGGTCTGGCCCAGATATGGCCCAACACCATCTCCCATCCCCAACAACTTCTTCACTCCACAGTATATTCTCAATGTTCATTTATAGCTACCTCTAAAGAATTAAACGTACTTCATCCCCGAACTTCACTGGTTGAATATCTAGGCACGGTCCAAACACGAGATCGTTTATGATCAGTTGTAATTGATCTTCTGGCTTGATGCTAATGAGATGTGTGGTAAGTCTGATGTTGAGATGTGATACAGCATTCTAGCAACTTAGACAGTTGGTGGTAAATGAAAGAGATAAAGAGTTTTTCGAGTAGAAACCCGTACAAATCAACAATGTATCGACATTCAAACAGCTATCGAACAGAATAGAAGAACTTGTCAAGATATTGACCTAGACAACTGTCAATTACTTGATGAAGTACTCTTAAAAGATGCTTCAGTCAGCGATTACTCTATTGATAAGAGAAGCACATGACGCTAAGACGATCATATTGCTGGTCAAAGACGAGGACATCAAGCGTTACATTCGAAACTGTTCTGTCATTGCGACAAAGCCAAACGAGATGTGGTAAGGGTCGGCGTTTTACGCAATGAAGTTTCTCATCAATAGAATGTATGACCATTACACTTCTCGATCAATGGGGGTTACAAGGCCCGAAACTTTTGAGAACGCGAATGACTAAAGCATCAGTGAAAGTAAGCCGAGCCTTTGCCGTCTTCAATAGAATCACATTAGGCTTCGATAAGCAATCTAATCATTGGATTCACTGTCAAATGAATGGTTCTCTTTGAAACGTCTGGCACACCCTACGCAAACACTACTATAAGACTCGAAAAGGCCGAATCTTTCACATCTTTAATCTTACCGCTCCTTTTCTGGACTTTAGTATTGACCTCTGGCATAGACTTTGGGGCGATACAATGGAAGGCAATTTAACGGCAAGCATGACACAGTTGCCTGCTAATGTTCTCGAAGCTTTCATCCCAGGTTTTTCGATTATCTCGGGATTCCTACTCGATGTGCTGGGCTTCGATATCACTGTTGTTGTGTCCGTCGGCCTTCTTATTTTTGGGCTCTTCGCTTCTCTGAAATTTCTCGGCCATTACGCAAACGCTGTCTTTCGGGACTACTTTACAAGCTTTGTTAGCATCAATTCTACCGATGAGATTTATGATCAGATCATGGAATGGCTTGATGATCGAAAGATATCCACCAACTCACGTAGATTGATGGCCACGACTGGAAAGAGAAGTGCATGGGACCTTCCCGACCTTGACACGGTAGCGGAAGAACCGGATCCAAAAATTCTGATCAACTTTCGCAACTGGGATTCTGAAGTTTCTCCAAAGTTTCTCTTCTACTTTGGTCGTCATATCTTCGTTCACAATAACCGGTATTTTGAGTTCGATCGCTCTAACAATGTTTTCACAGATCGTGTTCTCCGCAAAGTAGAGAGCATTCGGTTTACATGCGTCGGACTCTCGTCCCAGCCTATCAAAGATCTCTTGAAGGAATGCCGCGATCATTACCTAAATAAGGGAACGACTGTTACTGTTGTATACAGACCAGTAGCAAAAGAAGATAGAGGAACAACATGTCATATGTGGAACAAGGTTGCAACGAGACCTTCCAGACCTATAGACACGGTCATATTGAATCAAAATGAGAAGATGCGAGTCCTAAAGGATATGAACGAGTACCTGCATCCAACCGCTATGAAATGGTACGCGAATCGCGGTATTCCTTATCGTCGAGGATATCTGTTTCATGGAGTAAGTATAAGCCTTCTCTTGTGATTCACCTAATGTTCTTTTAGTATTGCTTACGTTTTGAACAGCCCCCTGGGACTGGAAAATCCAGTTTTGGCTGGGCTATCGCTGGCGTTTTCGGCCTCGATATTTACTGTATCTCGCTTGCAGATCCGACCCTTACAGAAGAACATCTGGGAATTATGTTCATTTCATTGCCCCGACGCTGCATACTTCTGCTCGAAGATATCGACAGCGCCGGCCTGGTCAAACGTCAAGAAGAAGGCGGGAAAGGGAAAGACAATAACGGGATCAGCTTGTCTGGTCTTCTTAACGCTATCGATGGTGTTGCTTCGCCCGAAGGAAGAGTCCTAGTGATGACAACTAACTGCCCGGAAAAGCTTGACGAAGCTTTAATTCGACCAGGTCGTATAGATATCAAAATTCAGTTTACCATGGCCACACGTTCTCAAATCTCCCAGCTCTTCGCCTGCATGTACTCCCCCGACAACCCTTCAAGCCCCACCATTACTTTCAACAAAGAACTCCCGAATCCAAAACATGTCGATGACCTCGCCTCTGGAAAATTTGCCACCCTCCAATCCGGTGTCGATAAGCTCACACCCGCGGATTTGGCTTACATGGGGGAGGCCTTTGCGAACAAGTTACCCGATAGTAAATTTACGCTAGCCGAGTTGCAGGGATATCTTCTTACGCGAAGGTGGAACCTATGGAGGGCGCTGGAGGAGGTGGAAGAGTTGGTGGGAGGGGCCGAGTGTCGAGCAGTGCCGTGTGAAATTGATAGCAGTACGGAAGTACATGGTGTTGAGCCTTTGTCATGTCTCGACAGTTAATCTGATTGTGATACCGTCTTCGCTTGGTGTTTGTAACCGTTGACAAACCCAACCCAATTCACCTCAAGAGGGGGGCTGTCGGGGGTTTTACCTGGAGAGATAAGATATTTTCAAATCCGCTCCGTTTTCACAAATTTGAAAAGGCCTCATTCAGCTCGTTGAACTGATTTGCATGATAGGAATTACACATACCGCGTACAGTAGGTGCATCTGGAGAAATCCGATCGCTCCCGTTTATCGAGGTCTTTGAGTATGACGAACACTAGTAAGTAGGTGATAGACTAAGGTCCAGAAGCAGCTCATCAAGCTAGGAAAAGTAGAAAGGAAATGAAGTATCAATATGCAATATATGCACCAAGAAAAAGCCCTTCCCGTCAGCCACTCCGTACATCTCATAAATCCCATTGCGTAGTGATCTCACCTTCAGGAGCCCTCCGGATTCACCCACAGCTCCATCTCGCCCCTCTAAGGCACTACATCCACGATACCCCTTCCCGTTCCCATCGCCGCCAACGCATCATTTAACTCCCCCAGCGCCTCGGCGGCTCCCCTTAAAAATTAATACCCGACTTGCCAAGCAGGCGCATCCCAATTTTCGAGCTCAGCAGCGATAATGGCGCTTTCGACGTCATCAGAGGGAGTACCATCGGTGATGATGATGTTTTATGTGTCGCCCGCCAAAAAACTATCGCTGCTTAGGGACTGACCCGAGTGTACCGCTCTGATAACTGAGCTTTGAAATTCTCATCTTTTACAGAGCTTTGCACATGTCGGTTTGTTCTTGCGCTTTCCCAGTATATTGAGTTTGGGTAGGTTATAACAACAGCTTCGCATTGTCTCAAGAAGGCCAGTATTGTCACCTAACATGGACTAGCCTGAAAATTAGACCTTGCCTATCAGAATCCACATATGTTTGATGTTCTGCGTCATGGCAAAGCTCTGCTGCTCGGTGAAAGTTTGATCCTGGCTCACAGACGGATTTGCAGACTTGGGAAAAGGTAGCATGGGTCCATAAACTCGATTGGTGGAGTTTTGTCAACGTTGATTAAAAGTAGAGCGAGATCCACATCAAGCACCTTGTGCTTAGTACCGGCTACATGTTCTTGTCACAGATTTCAATTCTGGTCGTGCGAAGCTCAAACGTTCATTGCGATGTCCTGCTCGCCGAAAAGACAACCAAGTCTCAGTGCATTCTAGACTATTGTCCTTTGAGATTCTCGTTCCTGTGCTCACAGAAGCTTCATTCCGTGCGATGCGGTGACTGGGGTGTGGTTGCATCAAGCGACAATGTAGGAAAGGACGAAGCTTCATGGCTTTGTCTGCGTGTTCAGAGTACCGACGCTGTTGGTACTTTACAGTGGAAAAAGTGCTCTCAATACTGCGCCAGCTTCCGCCGTCATCATACCTGTTGCTGGATCTTGCCGTCACGGGCGCCCTAAGAATATCTGTAGATGCCTTCATGACGAGGCGGACGTGTCCGCGTCATGCTTGACCTTGGTTTCGGCGTCCAGGTGGCGGAAACGAGAGTCGAGGCCCTCCGAGGTGGAAAATGACCGCGCCGAATTCCTTTGATTATCTACATATACAACGTGTATACCTTCTCGTTAATCTTTACAGTTTCTTCAGTGGCAAGGCAGGCTGCCACTTCCCGTAGGCACGGCACAAAGTGCTGATCGCAGCTCTTCTCACCCTCTAGGTCAACCCAAAGCCTCTTTTGAAAGTCGTATTCGAAGTAGCACACCCTGAGTGTAGAATAAAAACAATATCCGGTAACCGGCATGTATTTGATAAAGGAGCCTTGATCTGGAAGTACGAAGAATGCTCCAACAGTGATACCAACCATCTTGGCATCATTGTGAACGCCATAGAGAGCTCTGGCGGTAGCTCTAGCTGCTCTACAATTTCCTTCCCAAAACCCTAGCGCATCGAAATCTTGCTCCATGTCATCGGCGTTCTCATCGTGTCACCGGGGATGGCTCTGCACCTACCTCGGTTGTGCGTTGACATATTCTACCAAGCGTTTTTTAGGTAAGGTGGCGCCTTCCTACGTCCAGCACCAGCGGGGTATAAGGTCGACGATAGCGTCATGCTGTTGCAATATGCTATACATACCTGAATAGGATTGTTCCAGAGTGTGTTCACATTTTGGCCGATTTTTAAACTCAACACATGCGCTGTTAAATCGTGGTGGCTATGACAGGAAGTAAGGTACTTAAAATGAAGAATGAGATAACAGCTGCATTGCATAGTAGGTTCGATCCCTATTGCTGGTGATCAGCTTCCGCCCGTACGGGGTGGAGATAGATACCCACAGCTGCTCGTACGTCTGGCGGGGCAGGGGTGGTCAGCTTAAAGGTACTTAGTCCGTTGACAACGCTCATTCCGTAGGTCAAAGACGTTGGTGGGATAGATTACTGTCTAGCTCTGGATCTCTTAGTCATCTGGCATTGTCACTATTGGTCCAAAACTTACTCAAAGCGTGTTTATGTTGAAATACGAGGTCATGTGGGGGCATATTGACATTTTGGTTGTTGCTGTTAGGAGGCTATCCAGGAGGTGGAAGGTGAAAACTCTACGAGCGGGCCCCAGCCCTACCAGCCCTATGAAGGCGGGATTACCATCTCCCCTATTTTCAACACACAGTAAAGACATTAGTAAAACGCAAATCGTATTGGCCCGAAGACGAGCCGGATTCCACTTGTCCCCAGAGTGTGGGGGGAATTGAGGAGAAATTATTATAACTTTTGACAAGCACAAGATATAAAAGCCGTGATGAGAACATATCCCAGAATGCCAAGAACAGATAAGACAAGATGAAACAAGAGATCAGAAGAAGGGGCTGCTTAGTTGGGAGACGCGGACATGTTGGTAACGGGAAGATCGGCAGTGGAAAGAGTCAGACGGTAATTATTGATTGAGAAGCAGCCGTAACGAGCAAACCCGAAGGTATGATTTTAACGTAAGTAAGAAACAAGAATCACCATCAAACAAGGCGACTGTCCTGCGTAAGCCGGAATGATGCGGTCAAGGAAACAGAGCTAGCCATCACCGGTGGGTATCATTCTCCTATGTTGTAAGCGGCGAGTCATCCCTTTTCTTCGAACCTATCTTTGTAGACATAATCAACTGCTCTATACGGCAAATGACCTATCACAAGAGATATTGGCGAAAGCTTCCGCGACCGTGTTCCTCTCTGTTTCCCACCATATAGTATGGTGAAATTTCCAGATTGAACCATTCAGTCCCGATGTCCATGAGCAGACATAAGCAAACGCACGTGGGTGTTATTAGATTCATTGATTTAAGGATATAAAGTTCGGTTCTGACCGCTTCTACATTCATCGTTGTATCAGAATGTCTACACTTTGCTATGGAAAGGAATTGATAGTGCAGCTTCAAAAAAAAAACTTCATACAAGTGTGGAATAGTCAAAAGCCATCGACATTCTGTGAGACACGGTGGAAATGTGATCATGAGATTAGCTGTGTTGCTGTTGAAGGCTCTGAGATTATCTTTGGGACCTTCACTGGAACTCTCTGGAGTTTACAAAGGAGAGCTGAGTCTGACCTTGAGGCAACGGAAATTCCCACGCAAACAGAAGGAGCTATCACTCAGGTTCGATCACTGGACGAAACAACCATTTTGATCTTCGAAGGGTCTCGCATTCACAGGGTTAGAAGGAAAACGAAGCAAAACCCACAAAAGGCAATTACGAATCGAGACTGCTTTTTTCTGGACATTGGTAATTTTTTAAAGGCTCAACAACCATGGGTAGAAGAACAAGGAAATTCAGGATTCGTTTTTCTTGATATTTCTTTTACAGGGTACATTTTCCTAGGAGATACCAAGGGTACTACTCTTCTTGGAAACCTCACGACAAGAGACCTAAAGCCAATCGCAACAAATTTCCTGTCTGCCTGTTTTTTGTTTACATCTTCGAGGAAAGTAACCTATGTTTTAAGTTCTACTACTGCTTCTACGTATCAGATCAATACTATCGACGTCAAGAGCGAGAAGATTGAATATATCTGGGGCGATAAGGAATTAGAATTGGGTTGCCAATTTGAAGAACAGAGTATTACAGCTTACAACGGAAAAATCGCTCGGGTTCAAGGTGGTCATCTGGAGGTTCGAGATTTCAATCATCTGCACAATACCGATGGACCTTTGCATTTCGACGGGATTATTCACTTTGCCGGTTGCTCAGTTGGCAATGTTATACATGGAGCGCTATTAGTAGAAAACCGTGAGCTTCAACGTATCTACGCCTGGACTTACAGGAATGGGGAAATCGAATCCTATTTGTTGCAACCGATTCCGCACAACCAGAAATATACAAGAGTTGCAAGAAACGAGAGCCTACTCGCTGTTTGCTCTGAAACTCAGAACTCGTTCGTTGATGTTCTTATTTGGCGAAAGTCTTTCAGATCTCAGAGAATACCCGTTAGCTCGAAGGTGATTGATTTCACCAAGCACTCCGCAGACTCCTTCTGTGTAGCTACAGAGACAGAGATCATATTAGTCGACGAAAAGAACTTTGAGATCATAAAGTTTGAAGAACGTGCGATAGCTGTACGTTATAATCATCAAACTGAAAGGTGGAAACGTCTACTCAGGGCAAAAGTCACGTACAAAGACTATTATGGGAACGAGCAAGTGAAGGACTACGCCATTGATCCTTACGGTCAGAATTGGATCATCATTACCAGCGAGGGTATCCTTGATTGGTATCGAGAAGGAGAAAGGAAGTCGAAGCGTTCGAATGTGTCCGAAAGTTTAATCTTGCTTGGTTGTTTTGAAGGTGGAAAGGTCATAACATACGATGAGAGTGGTGACCCCATGATTCGATGCTACACTCTAAGACAAGATGATAAGAACGGGTGTGAAGAAGAAGAAGAAGAAGAAGAAAATTCTGAGATTGTCGAAGAAGAGTTTGATGAGAACGATTCTGATGAGAACGAGTCTGATGAGAACGAGTCTGACGAGAACGAGTCTGATGAGAACGAGTCTGACGAGAACGAGTCTGATGAGAACGAGTCTGACGAGAACGAGTCTGATGAGAACGATTCTGATGAGAACGAGAACGAGTCTGATGAGAACGATTCTGATGAGAACGATTCTGATGAGAACGATTCTGATGAGAATGAACGTTCTGGGAACTTCACGCTTTTTGCTGAGGATAAGGATAAACATGATTGGGAGATACAGAAGTCTCTAGGTCGCTCTGCGATACACGTTATTGGTGACGTAATATTTCTGGTAACCCCTGAAGATCTTAGTGTTTTAGAGAATCAGGAAGTGCGAAATCTGTTGAAGACAGATTCTAGAGAAGAATATGAATTCGCATGAACCATAATACTTCGAAAATTATCCCTTCTTGCTTGTAGTTTCTTCGATTTATTGCAGATGTTGAAGTGCAGTTTATTTGAACCGTTCTCTTCTATTAAATTCTCAGAGTAGAGCAGCTGCTCCGTCTAACATTCTGCGCATAAGCAAAAAAGACTGGTTACACAATGGTCAATAAGAGAAGGCACCCGAAGGCAGACGAATGGTCTCGCACACCTACATACTGACAAGGGTGCAGGGACAGAATTTTCCATTCTTGACATACACTCGATGGAGAAGAATAGAGAGGCCGCACTTGTTTCACATCTATCATTTTTCTCTTAGCTACACCTCGTCTTAGAACACTGATGACTGCCGGTGAGTGACTACATCCTCCCACACGGAATCCACGGAAATATACCCAAGGAAGAGGTCCGCAAGCGGGAAGGCGCAGGCTTGCTTGCTTTTGTTAACAATCTCTAAGGTACTTGTACATATTTTCATTCCTTTATCCGGTCTCCATCGAATAGAGAATATAGACCAACAGTGCATAAGATTCGGGTCAACGGAACAGCTAGTCTAAGGTAGTAGTCTTACTGAATTAGCGCGTTTCGTGTGAGGGGTTTGTACAAGCAGCCAAACCACAGAGCATCTACATGAGTACGAGATGATTTGATCGTTTCAAATGGCCAAAGCTGCACCATTGCTGGCATCCGTGAAGAGGGCAGACTGGTTGAGATACGCAGTCGGGGAGTGCTTCTTCTCCGATCTCCGTCCGGTATCCGTCGGAACCAGCAAGAAATTCGGGTTGCATAACGAGCAGACAGATCGTAAATTCGTTCCAGAGTTGGGCGTACCTCATGTGCAGACCATGGCTCTAGATTTGTCCGAGCTGACATAATTACAGACGATTGAGGATGATGAGGTCACAGTAACACTTACACGTGGAAGTCGTGTGGACTGGCACGATTCCATAGTGAACATTCACTATAGTTTCGGGTTCGACTTGCAGCTGCTATTCACCAACGACGAAGCATTCGAAATCCTGTCCACGACAAAGGTACGTCAACATTGAGCCGAAGCTTACCTCGCATGTGAACTAAGCTGATGCATAGCTGCTGCGAATCGATAAACCTTGCAAGTCTGCGAGGTTTTTCAACCTTCCCAGAGAAATTCGCGACAAGATCTATCCCTTTAACCGCTGTCGGGAGGCCACTTTTAGCGTATTCGCTTAGTTCACCAATAGGAACCATAGAATATCACCCTGAACTGATTTTATTGATGCTATTCAGATGCTATTGTGATATGCAGCCCAACAAGGACCGTTTCTACATAGGGGGATATCACAGATATCACAGCTAAAGGTAGAACGCTTTCCCCGTCCGCTACCACCTAATTTTGATGTAATTTCGCCGAGAACTTGTCGTTTTCTAGGCCTGGCTGTCAAGCCTATCTCCTTGCACCCGCGGCAGTCCCCAGAGCTCTTTCTTCTGCAGATTTGATGATCTTCTAAACGTACCATTGGACTTTCAATTGCGGATCCAATTGACATTCTTTTTCGCTTCAGAAACTGCCTTTGAGAGGCCTGAATAAGACCCGTAGCCAGAGCCGTTCTGAACTCGCGATGAACAGTGTATTTAGCCTTTCTTTGGAACATCTGAATGCACAGAGAGTTTGTAGGCATTGATAATGCTGAATTCAATCAAGAACTCGTACGAGGCTTTGTGTTCTCCTGATCTACATCGACGGTTGTATGCGTAGGTATATTGATCCAACGGACGTTTGAAGGCATCTGAATAGGCTCATATCGATCGCCTACAACAGTTATAGGACGCAGGTTAGGACGATCAGTTCATAGTCAGTTGAATCAGATACTACATCGCAGGAAGGCATTCTTATCGAGGTGGGTAAGAACAATAGGGGGCTTTGTTGATATTGTTTCTATTTACAAAAAATAACCTTTTTAACCGAGCCTTACCACATCTGATTAGGGTCAACCTTAAAAATTAACCGAAGGCAAACAGCGGTTAAAGGGATACCTTCGCACTTCCGAGGGGAAGATGGAAAATAAATGACGTAACTAAGTTTCATAGATACAACTTCACTAGAGGCATGGGTGATCCTAGCGGTTTCTATTATCCGCTGAGCAAGGAACTCACTGTCCTTAGAGTTAATAGACAGATGCGTCAAGAGGCACTGCCCCTTGCATATCAAAGGACGATCTTTCGGGTAGAGATGGACGATCTCGTTAAGCTTCTCATTGCAGTTGGCAGGATTGGGCGCGAGAACATTGAAATTCTGGACCTTGTTTGGGAAAGCCAAGCCGATATTGAGTGTCAATTGGATGATGCTTCTCTATCCTTACCAACTCTTCATGCTGCAAGATGTGTTCAGCTGCTTAAGCGGTGCAAAAGGCTCGATTCCGTGGAAATATCGTTCGATACGAGTAACACATTTGACGATTTCAAAACCAACCCAGGTATCCGTGAGCTTTGCTCCTTTCGAGGGATTAAACATGTAGGGTTCTGGGAAAATGGAGAGTCACTAGAGCATCTTGATCAATTCAAGTGGCTAAAAAAAGAGATGGAGTCTTCGGGGAGAATGAATGGACGAGAAGAAAGTTGGCAAACAAATTTGTAATCGATGAGCTAAAGTTTCGTTGAGAAAGGTGGTTGGATCAGAGGGTCAGAAGATCAATTCAAGAATTGGCGCCTTTCTGAGCATCATACTCACAGCAATGAAATTCGGTACTGGTCAATCTGCGATCTTCATAAGTTTTAAGTAGGACTGCTTCCATGCGGGAAGACCTGATCCTGGAAAATCCATAATAGTATGCTCGATTTCCCCAAGCTTCACATATGGGACGCCGTGTTTATTATACACATATAGCATTCTTCGAGGAGGACCATTCCGGAAGTTCTTGCTTCAGGGAGGGTCGAAGCTCGAGGAGTTGAGGGGGGGGGGGGGGGGGGGGGGGGGGGCAAGCCGGAGAGGGAGAGAGAAGGCGGTAGGTTCGGTGGGTTGATTGGTTCACTTTCAAATCATGGTTTATCTGTAGGCCGGTCTCTTCTGTTGACTCGCCTCATCAGAGTAATAACCCGCTTGTAGTATGCAGTCAAGGTCTCGTCTTTCCGTTAGCACAAAATCCTCATCCAACCCCAACTACCTCAAGTACTCTATTATTTTTCTCTCGCGCGCGCCAGACCCGATGGAGATCTGCGAACTGGTCGTTTCTGAGCTCTAGAACGAGGGATTTGATAACTAGCTTCTAAAAGCACTCGGTGGTTTCATGCCGGAATGTATCTCAAGACGTTCTATCGATATGCGTATAGGTTTATTGAGGCTGTAAGTAGACCTATAAGTTGTTGAAGCAATAGAAGCTGCAGTAGGAGCTAGGATTGATTGATTGATTGATTGATTCATACACGGATCCAGGAGCCTAAGGCCACCTATGCCGGAGTAGCTAACTATTCGCCAATCTAAGCAGGGGTAGTCAACCCTAAATCCCACAAATTCATCGCAACTTAATAGGCAAACAAAACAAAAAGACAAGCAAAATATTATAACTGTAGCGCCTCATCTGCATCCCCAACTTCAGCTAGAAAACCCCGGGCCCCCCTGAGCTCCTCGCCCGCCCCCTTCCGAGCCTTCGCTCCAAGTTGCTTTACCGGCAACGCATTAATTTGAAGTAAATTCCCCCAAAACTCCCTGAGGTGACTGCCCCTTCTATTGCTTCGATCCGCAGCCCAAATTCTTTGCCCTTGCACTCACGGCCCACATCACCGGGTGCGTTTTGCCTGACTTGCCGTCGTCAATCTTTTAGACGTTCCATGGAGACGCTCCCAAATTGGCCAAGGAGACGCGTCCATATCACGAATCTAGCAGCTTCTTTTGCCAAATTAGGCGTACTGAGTATTTGCTTCAGGTCTTGAACCCGGGATTCCTTCCATATTGTATTCAGGCGGGTGCGCTGATGAATAGGGCATTCGGTCAGGATGTGTTTGACCGTCTGTCTACCCCATCCACACGGGCACTCTCCTGATTCGACCCTTCCGATGCTGAAAAGATAGTCCCTTAGACCTATCTTCCCTGTGCGGAGCTGGACCAGCACTGAGCTCAGGGCTCGGTGCAGACCTATGTGTAAGCGAAGCGTGGCTCTTGCCGGTACTTCGATGAGCTTTCTTGTTATGGATCCTACTTTTCCCTCCCGCCACTGCGCCTCCCAGTCCAAGACTATTCTCTTTCTGAGGGTCATTTTGACCGACGATCGCAGCGTCGCAAAGGGGATAGATATCGTTGGCGGGATGGGTGGGGACCAGGGGTTCTCGCGCCAGCCTGTGGCCTGCTTTGCTGCCCTGTCCGCCATTTCGTTCCCCGGCACCCCAATGTGCGCGGGGATCCAGTGAACCCTGACATCGATACCACTCCATCGAAGGAGGTCCAACTTGATAGCCAATATACGAAGTATTCCTTGACCCGACTGTGTGCCTGGCTCCGAGGAAGATGTGATTGCTGCCTGATTATCCGTAAAGATGACCAGGGAGGTTCTGTGCCCTAGGTACTGCGCAGCGATGGAAGTAGCTAACACTAGACCGTGCAGTTCGGCTGCATAAACAGTGGCTTTGGTGTCGTTTCCCACTAAGAGATTTCTCTCTATCCCCAGGCTGGGCACTACTGCCGCCGCCCCGACTTTGCCATTGATAGCGCTGCCGTCCGTGTACACTATTAGAAGCCCCGGATCCTTGATGATCTCGTCATGTTCCTTGAGGGCAATGTTCTTATCTTCAGCTATTCTGTACTTTGTGGGCACCCTCCATGGTGGGGCTACCCAGGGTCGAATCCTTTCTATTGACTCAAGCGTCTCAAGGTCTACTCTGCCTTCTGCATCGTATCTTTCTTCCAGCTTGCGAAGCGGGCTCCAGTACCTGAAGTTGACTTCCGTGGCCCTGGAGTGTTGCCTAGTCTCTGCTATTTGATCATATACTTGACTTGTTCTGAGCCGAATAAGGGTTTCCCCGAGAGTTTTTTCCAACACCTGCTTGACAGGCAACAGATATAGCTCCACATCCAGTGCTGGTCCTGAGGTATTCCTGAAGGCCCCCGCGATCATTCGCGCTGCTCGCCTTTGAACAGAGGTCAGTGTCTTGATGACTGCATTTTCTAGTCCCACCGTGCCGAAGCCTCCCTCTGGACTGTACCAAAGTGAGCATGCATACAGAGCTTTAGGAACCACACAGGCCTGATAAATTCTGCGCATGTTTAGAGTGCTTGCTCCCCATGTTGATCCCCCCAGGCTATTGAGTGCAATGAGTGCCTGAGAGGCTCCCTTTTCCACCCGCCTGAGATGGGGAATCCACCTCAGATCCTTGTTCAGAAGAACCCCTAGATAGGTCCCAGTATCTTGTGGCTCAATAGTGTGCTCCTTCAGATGCAGAATGTCATCTTCATGTGGTGATTGTGCCCTTGTAGGTCTCTTGAAGTGCAGAAGCTGAAACTTAGCCGGTGCAAACTTGCTTGCATGTTTTTGAGACCAAGACTGTTCCCTTGCCTCAAATAACCTCTCCATCTTCCTGCAGTTGACCTCCGCTGTTGGTCCTGTGACAATCTTTGCGACATCATCTATGTATCCTAGATTTGTTACCTTATTGTCCTCCTCTTCCTCCATCAGGTCTGCGTTGTAGAAAAGATAAAGTAGAGGTGAGATGGGTGATCCTTGTGGAATGCCAGTGTTTGTTTCAAAGGTCTCTGAGGTGAATTCCGGGAGTGAGATGATTGTGCTGCGGTTTGACAGGAAGCTGAGTATCCAGTTGATCATGTTGCCGCCTATCCTTCTTTTTCTGAGATTGTGAATGAGTCTCTTGTGGGATAGGTTGTCAAATGCCCCCATTACGTCCAGAAGCAACACTGTAGCTACTTCTTCCCTTAGCCATGCTGCATGTATTGTCTCCATCAGCATCTGAAGAGCATGCTCTGTCCCTCTAGCCTTTCGCCCTCCCATGTGTCTGCGAGGAAGTAGCTTGAACTCCTCTGCTACAAAGCTTATACGTGTTGCCATTATGCTTTCCAGTGCTTTACCTAATGTATTAAGAAGAGCTATCGGCCTGTATGCTTTGGGTTGAGTGTAGTCCCCCTTGGCTGGTTTGCGAAGTACCACTGTTTTCGATTCCCGGAACAGCTTCGGGTGATATCCTAGAGTCCAGCATGCATTGTACAGGGGTAGAAGAAGAGGTAGAATGACTGACATGGCCGCCTTTAGCACCCTGTTTGGTGTGCCGTCGATGCCGGGAGCTTTGTTTGATGCCGCTCGTTTTATTGCATTGCTTATCTCATGGCTTTGTATCAGGTCCCAGTCCACTGAGGGTGGATACTGGTAACCCTTCATGTCTGTAAGGTCTGCCTCTGGTGGTGTTGGAAAGAAGGTTTGCTTGAAAACCTTTGCCTTGTCCTTCGACTCAGTGATCAGCCCATCTTGTCCCTGTATGTTTGGCGTTGAGCTTTGATAAGGGGTACGGTTCTTGGCCCACTTCGCCAGTTGCCAGAGGCCTCTGGTTGATGTGGTTGCCTCCTCTACCTTTTCTCTATGTTGAGTTTGCAGAGCCTTCTTGTGCACTTGCTTCTTTCTGTTTCGAACTCTCTTGTATTCATCCCAGTCATTCACCTCTTGAGCGGCGAGCGATATGTAGGTTCGAAGTGTCCTGCTCACCCAGGACCCTACCTCAGCTTTACCTTTCTAGAAGGTGGACTCTTGAGGTGGACAAGGCCTCTCACCCTGAGTCGCTCGCAGTTTGCTCCTTAAGCACGTGTTTTTGGGCGTAACCCACTCATCACGTACCGACATGCGCTTCCGTCCTCTCGAGCCATGCAGACAGTGTCTTTTCGACCTTCTTTTATGAACTTACGGCTGTCCAGCTGTCTTACGACTCGCTGTCCGCCAAGAGTCAGAGCTCATTGAAGAGGTGAGGTTCTTGGAGCCATACGTATGCACCTCGAGAAGTCTCGCAGTCGCTGCCATTGTATGCTACGCCCCGCAGTTCAAGCTTGAGTCGAAGTCTCTTGAGTTTGCCAATGTTCACCTTAACGAGTTCCTTGAGTTTGCCCGTGTCGAACTTAACGAGTCTCGCAAGACCTGTTCTCACGCTCTTGCTGTTTCGCGTTATCTGTAAAGATCTCTCTTATACAGACCGACCATGTCTTGCAAGAGTAGACGTTTCCATACACCTCGTAGCCCTGACTGTGTATTTGTCCCACTCTTACTAACCAAGCTTGATTCCTCGATGTTTCAGGCGACACCACATCCACTGCTACCTTCACGCCCAGTAGCAGCTTCGGGCCCCAGTGCGAGTGGGGTGAAACCTCGATCGTTCGTTCCCTCGTTGCTCTGCCCACGCCGGAGCTTCACACGCTCAGAGTCCGTCAAGCCCAAGGGTGTCCTGTCGTGTAACTAGATCGACATCACATTCATCAGTTGATAAGACTGACTTCGGGCCTGAGTGCGAGTCAGGTAGTTACGCGTCGGATGGTTTTCATAACCCAAATCCCTTGTGTCTGTCGCCTTGAGCCAGGCTCAACGCGACATGAGATCTCTCAGCTCTCCTGACCACTGCTAGCAGTGACAGAAGGTTCGTAGCCAGCAGGACGTACACCTGAATCTCGTTGCTGGCCAGTAGGAGCTAGGAAAGTGTCATTACACTGCACGCTAGGCTGATTGGGGCTAGCGTCAATTGCAGCACAAAACCAAATGTAGATACCTAGGTAGCCGTGGTAGCTTACTGCTGTAGAATACACACCTTTAGTCACTTCATCATAAGTCAAAGAAGGACGTGTCACGTCTTCTGGAGCTTTCGAGCTCGCGAGGCCGCCTAGACGCGCAGTACCGTCATACATCCTGTTACCCAGCACGCAAATACCCAATGACTCAGCTCTCATTGCTGCCCCGTTGTCCTAGGATACAGATCTTCCAAACATGATTCGGAATCGTCCCAGCATCCATGAGTACCCCTAGCATGCAAATGAGTATTACTTCGGCATACGACCTGGCTCAATCCTACCGCTCAATCCCCGACCACCCAAGTATTGATGTACCGCCCTCTCATAGCTCCACAACTGTCGAGAGCGGGGTAATGGTGCTGAGGGAACTGGATATTGGGGGTGAAGGAGGAAGTGGACGAGCGGAAGGGTAGAGTTGCAGCTTGTTCTGGACCTAAGCTGCCTGTACTTTAGGCCAGAATTTCTGACTATCATGTGGTCCTCGCAGCCATACGAGCCCACGCCAATGATCGAATCGGACGCGCAAAACCCCATCCGCAACTTTACGCCCCGCTAAGCCGTTAGCTGAGTCCACCCATTGGCTCTCACCTTGTGTTATTTCTGTGCTGTCGTCTTCTCCCATCCCTCTTCCCTCCCTCTCAAGGATGTATCACCGTGAGATCTGTAACCTTCGTATCCGTTCGAGGGCTTTTCCTTCGAGGAATGCCGTCGAGACTATGATCTTGATACCAGAAGCCAGAGTCGTCGGTATTCTTTTTCCTTGCTGTCATCATCGGCCCCATCCCTCAAAGCCCATGTTCCTTCTCATTTCCACTTGACCACCTGTCTAATCTGTTGTTATCTGGCGTTTCAATCCCACTGAAGACCCTCTCTCAACTCTCCAATCTCTTTCTATCCATCTTCAACCCTTTCCAGACCTCCTGACCTACTAATATAACATGAATGCTCTTTCTTCTTCCTTCTCTCTTCTCTCTTCTCTCTTCTCTCTTCTCTCCGCTTTCCTCCGCTTTTCTCCGGTTGCGCAATATTTAATTTTATTCCTTAACTACTCTCTTTCCATATTATAGCAATTACTACATGTACTTCTATCATCTTGACAGTCTCTAATAATGCGAGCAATACCTGAAGAAGAAACAGCGGACCGGAATACGGCAGACCATATCCGAATCTCAGATATCGAACGTCGAACGTCAGGCGGGCGAAGCTGTGAACCCACCTCAAAGATGTTAATCTGATGTTCATCGCAGTTAGTTAATGTAAATTGTAGTATAATCTTTAGGTCAATCTACACAGTTTCTACATGCTCACCACCCTACCCACCACCCTACTCACCATCATACATGCTCATCACCCTACTCACCACCCTGCTCACCACCCTATCTCTCGCCTGCCTACATGTTCAGCTATCAACTCAGCTACCTACTTGTTCGCCTACTCACCAGCCTACTCGCTTCAAAACATGCTTCAAAACATGCTTCATGCAACGCGTTTGAATACACGTCATTCGCTTCATAGCCTACTTCATAGTATGCTTCATACATGCTTCATAGCACATGCTAATTAGCTCAATAGAAAGCACCCTTCATGGCTCGATATCAAACTCCCTACCAAACTTCCTACCAAACTTCCTACCAAACTTCCTACCAAACTTTCTATCAAACTCTCTATCAAAACTTTCTACCAACTCTCTATCAGACTTCCTACCAAACTTCCTACCAAACTTTCTATCAAACTCTCTATCAAAACTTTCTACCAAACTCTCTACATGCTTCAAATTACGCGTCGATCGAGCGCATAACACGCGTCAAACAGTGCTTCAAACAATGCTTTCTACATGACTTTCTACCTGCTCACCTACCTGCTCATCTATCTACATGACTTTCTATCAAGCTTCGAATTGCTTCAAATTCGAGAATCAAATTTGATTTCTATCGAGCATCAAATATGATCTCTATCAAACATTCTTCATGACTTTCTTTATGAATCTCTATCAAACACTCTGTTAGGTGAGTATGTAGAGTGACAAGTAGATAGAAAGTCATGTAGAAAGCATTGTTTGAAGCACTGTTTGACGTATGTTATGCGCTCGACCGACGCGTAATTTGAAGCATGTAGAGAGTTTGATAGAAAGTTTTGATAGAGAGTTTGATAGAGAGTTTTGATAGAGAGTTTGATAGAGAGTTTTGGTAGAGAGTTTTGTAGAAAGTTTGGTAGGAAGTTTGGTAGGAAGTTTGGTAGGAAGTTTGGTAGGGAGTTTGATATCGAGCCATGAAGGGTGCTTTCTATTGAGCTAATTAGCATGTGCTATGAAGCATGTATGAAGCATACTATGAAGTAGGCTATGAAGCGAATGACGTGTATTCAAACGCGTTGCATGAAGCATGTTTTGAAGCATGTTTTGAAGCGAGTAGGCTGGTGAGTAGGCGAACAAGTAGGTAGCTGAGTTGATAGCTGAACATGTAGGCAGGCGAGAGGTAGGGTGGTGAACATGTAGGGTGGTGAGCAGCGTGGTGAGCATGTAGGATGGTGAGTCGGATGATGAGTAGTGGTGAGCATGTAGGAACTGCGGGAGGTCTTGGGGGCGCCATTTAACAGCGCACATTACGGAGCGTCACTTTCGCTAAAGGCGAGATCTACCTCCATTTAGGTGTAGTCTGCTAACAAATACAGGTAGATTCCCCACCATACATAACATTTATTCTATTACGAATGCCGATTCAATAAGCCTCTTTTGTTGAGACTTCCTTTCATCCAATGTTGCTGCCGTCACCAAATTAGGCTTAGACCTCTTCCTCACCGGCTTCGGAGCCACTACCTCCAACGTAGGTCCTCGGGGGCGACGTCTAGGCTGAGACTCCTGCTCCCATACAGTTGTTTCCTTCACTGCACGGCCAGATTTGATTGTTCTAGACATCACGGATGGGGCGGAAGAGGGTGGAGGTTCGTTGAAAGTATAGCAGTAGTAGTAGTAGTCGATGTGAGGTTTTTACTACCTTTCGGTCTACCCCGAGGCTTGAACGTCATAATGACGAAGGGTGAAGCGAAGGGGTCCGGTGGCAGTGAGGCCTCGCTGTCCTCCTCCTGTTGTTCCCTTTGCTTAGCAGTCTCACTGTCCTTCTTCTTTTGTTTATCCCTTTGCTTAGCATCCAGCTCAGCTGCTTCCGCTGCAGTCAAAGCTCGAGCGTTGACTATCATGTTTCTTCTTTTGACGAAGCTCAGCCCAAGCTTCTTTCCTTGTAGGAGGTGGTTTTGGAAGGGTCACGGAAAGCCCCTGACTCACTTCCTGCAGCCTCTCGTGTATGCCTCACTAGGTATGTCGAAAAGCTCGCCTTCAGCCGGAGGTTCTAGGTGGGCCGAGGGTGTCCTATCGATTGCCCGCTGAACGACGGGTATGAGGCTAGGGTCCAGATTGGAGTGGGGTTGCCATGCGATAGGCATGACGACGGCGACGTGGATGTAGATAGGTAGATAGATAGGTAGGTAGGTAGGTTGTTTGGGGGGAAGGTTGGCGAAGCTCGAAAGTAATACTTTCTACGGTGTGATAAATAGTTTATGGTGGGGAATCTACCTGTATTTGTTAGCAGACTACACCTAAATGGAGGTAGATCCCGCCTTTAGCGAAAGTGACGCTCCGTAATGTGCGCTGTTAAATGGCGCCCCCAAGACCTCCCGCTCTACGCGATAGAGCCAAGCAGAATATGTTCTTCCGATGGAGGGAAGCGGTGCAGCCAAGTCAGGTTCCGATAGTCGATTGCTATTGAGCCGAAGAGAGTCAGTCATCGTGGATAGATAAAGCGATGCACCAGTCATATCAGGACCAGAAATGAGTAAGAAACGAGGCTAGGATGCCAGAAACGAGACAGAAACGACGCAGAAACGAGGTCCATCCTGGATGAACCTGCAGACCGTGAATAGCCTCATAGCCACCTGGAAACCGTGGAATAGCCTCGGGCGAGGGCAAACGGTATATAAAAGTCAACATACCCGTGGATGCCTACAACGTTTGCCCCCCAAGTAAGGTAGCCGGCACGCAGGAATTGATCCGAGCGGGGGAAGAGTTACCATTCAGCGCAGTGAACGTCTCTCACCCCGATTACTGGGTCAAACCTTGATGTTTTTCAATTATTTTTGAAGCATTAAACTCAGCTGATTCAGGGCTACAATTATGTCTCCCAAAGTATGTGGGGTAGTCAGCGCGCAGAAATCAATCCGGGCGGGGGAAGATGCGAGCAGCTGGAAGACCGAGCAGCCCCAACCCTCAATATCCCCCAACCCCATTGCTGAATCAAACCTTCATATTTTCCCGACGTTTTTGGACCGTTGACCTGGCCCCGATCGGCTCTACAACCTTCGTCAGCGAAAGTCCTTCGGCAGAGGGCGTCTAGTAGGACTTCGAGGCAGGTGGCCGATCGACCGGGGGGCAGGTGGCCCCGCTAGCCGGATGAGGTTTGGCGGCGGGAAGCTTTCTTTGGGCCACGTGGCCGTGCCCAGGTGCCCAGGTGGCCCAGAGAACAATCTCGGGAATAAGCCTCTTATGAAGCATCGGAAGGGCAGTGGGGTTGATTTTACAAATCTGGTTTTTTATTTTTGGCAAATTCTAAAAAAAACGGCCCGGTCGCGGGTACGAGTACTCTTAGAATACTTGCTTATCCTCAAGTTCCTCCATCAACAATGCTTACCTTATGAACCCTCCCCACAGTATGATAAAGAGCCGTCGCCCACGTAATCCCAATCTCCTTATCCCCTCTACATACACAGAAACTATGCCTCAGGACTCGGATTGCACTCTACTAAGACTCCCTCCAGAAATACGGGATCAGATTTTCAGTGCTGTCTTTCCCGATTCAATAGATTTGGGATGTGGGCCGTGCCCTCTGTGTTTTGACGTTGAACCTCCAATCTCTCGAAGCGGCTGGAATGCCGACATTCTACGCACTAACTGGCAACTCTACGAAGAGAGCTCGGCAATTCTGTATAAGCGGACTTTCAGAATTGAAATTGGCCCGTCCATAGCTCAGGCAAACGCATTCCACGACCGGTGGCTGGGTTGGCATGAGAGTTTTCCTTTCGAGAAAGCGACACGAATAAAGTGTCAAATCGAAATATTGGATGCAGATCTGATGCTTGATGTTCAGAGACGTGTTGTTGCTCTGTGCAGGCAACTACGTCTCGCCGAACGCCTTGCAAGCGTACAAGTCGAATTCGTATCCAATTGTGAAATCAGAGCAACACATCTGAGGAGAATACTGCATCGCCTTGCACGTTTGAGGAATGTTGGATATGTAGAAATTATTGTACCCATGAAGTCCAGAGATTACCCACAAGTGGAACGTCTGGTTCAGGGCTGCCAAGCGGCCATGATGGCTGGTGAGACTGAACCCAGCCCTGAGTGGTCAGACTCAGATGAGGATTACGACCCAGAACAAGAATTTGAATTCCACTGTTAACCGAGATTACGCATACCTGGTGATGAATGTGGCATAAGAGTCTGTCGAAATATGACTGCCTACCGCTAAGCTTTGCCAACAACCTACCTAACTTCTATTGACATCGTCCTAACGCACTATCATAGGCGTCAAAATACACGGAAAAAGTGGTCAGGGATTTCCTTGTAAACTTGCGTTACAGGGCTCTTCAAGTTACGTGCTGTGGTACAACACGGTTCAGACTCTTATGGCACCTTTAAACCCTAAACCTCGCCTTTCACGTTATTATAAAATATACGCTAAACGACCTTGTGAAGGAACAGTCATGAAAATAAAGCATATGTAAAATATCTACAGTATTGAGCAATATCTGAGATTATATCTGCATCATCCTCCTATGCATACACCCCCGCATCGACCTACCCACAGTAACTGCATGTATAGTGCTCATGCAGCCCATGCGCTGCGCCCCGGCGTATAAATTCTGAAAATACAGAAGTTGTCTGAAATACAATATACACTGAAATACCGCCTTGAGACGGTAATTTGAACCATTACTGAATAGATACAGTTAAAGGAAACCCTATATTTTCGCTAAGGAGTAAGGTACTTCGTCCCTTTGTTCGCCCTACTATAAATACAGCTCGGAACCCTCTTCTTCCTTCTGTATTCTTAGTATCCTAGTTATAGCTACCTTATATCAAACATTCTACTCACTAGTCAATACACGCCCTCGTTAAATTCTAGGCACGGTCTCAACATAGAAAATGCTCAAAGATTTGTTGGGACCGTGCCTAGAATCCAACCAGAGAGCGTGCATGGGTAGACTGTTTGATCAATAGAGGTAGTTATAACTAGGATACTAAGAACACAGAAGGAAGCAAAGGGTTCCGAGCTGTATTTAGGGTAAAGCACATAGTGTTAGAACCATGCCTAGAGCAAGTCATAGAGGTACGAGTCAACCAAGGATTCAACGAAGGCTATAATGTACAGGAGGAAGGATGAGCGCTAAGCCCGATAGGGCTTTGTGCTCGCTCAAAGGACATGGACGCGTTCCAGTAGAAGGCTAGGCACGCTCGTAACACATAGCAGATGTCATTATAAAAAAGTCGCATGCTTTGCCAAACACTATTCTCCACATCCGCCGACGGCATCCTCTCCAAAATCTTGGACGACAACATTCACAACCCTCACCGCCATGATAGTACGTTCCTACTTAAGTTTCTCCCTCGTTTTCTGAATTATCAGCCGCGGAGTATATGCTGGCGGCAGGTCGGCTAGCCATATTAGCGTATGCAGAAAGGTTTCGAATCCTTGGCATTCATTTTTGCGCTGCCCCACGGTGATCCTTTATATGAGGAATTCGAAAATTCAACCCAACCACCTATTATCGCATTCAAAAAGCTGATATTGAAGCTATTATTGAAGCTATTCAGACCTCCTCGCTTACTGATCGCTTTTAGCTATGCCGGGACCACTTCCTGCAAGCCTTCGCTCCAGAATACTACGTCTTCTGCTACTCCACTGGTGCCCCAAAGCTATCGCCGAAGAGGTTCACTGTCACTTTGATACCGTCTATAGAATTCAAGAGAATCTCTTCATGTATGGCTCTCCCTTTAGACCTCAATTCCGACCCAAAGGCGCTCCTCGAAAGGTCGTCAAGGCCGCTGAAAATGGCCTCATAGCCTACCTCGAAGAACAGCCGTGGGCCATGCAGAAAGAGATGGTCTGGTACATATGGGAGGAGTGGGGCATTAACGTGCATCAGTCCACGATATCGAGGATTCTGAAGAGAAGACGCTGGAGCAATAAAAAGGGACAGCGTGTGGGCGTCAGACAGAACGATGAGCTGCGATTAAACTGGGTTGCAGATCTGCTTCGTCTGACTGCCGAGCAGCTTGTCTTCGTTGACGAGACTCTCTTCAACGAGACTACGGGGTGGCGTCATCAAGCCTATGCACCAGTTGGTGAACCAGCTCGCTATCAAGCCTCTAGAACGAGAGGGCATTGCTGGAGTGTTCTTCCGGCTTACACGATAGATGGCTATCTACCCTGTACCGGTATTCGTGAAGGCTGGTTCAACGGCGAGGCTTTCTTTCGATGGCTAGCAGATGAACTGCTACCTCTATGCAGTCCCTTTCCGGCCCCGAAGAGTGTGATCATCATGGATAACGTCAGCATACACTGTAACGCTCGTATCGAGGAACTCATTACCTCACACGGATGTGAGGTGCGTTATCTGCCTCCATATTCGCCGGATTTCAATCCCATCGAGCTCAGTTTTAGTGTTTTGAAGGCCTGGGTCCGACGACATTTCGAGGAGATATGGCCCCATTATGAAGGCACTTTTGGTGAATTTCTCCATTACGCTGTCGAAAGAAGCAGGTGTGATAGGTTTCCGAGACAGCATTTCAAGCATAGCGCCGGAGGTTATATCTTTGAAGCTGATATTAAAGCCTTGGAAAGAGATCTTGAAGCTGGTACTGTAGATTTTGATTAGTAGTATCTGAATAGCTTCAAAATCACCTGTTTGAATGCGATAATAGGTGGTGGGGGGTTAAATGTCGAATTCCTCATATAAAGGATCACCGTGGGGCAGCGCAAAAATGAATGCCAAGGATTCGAAACCTTTCTGCATACGCTAATACTTCTCGTCCCATCCTTAGCTAAACCCCATCATCAAAATAAGCAAGACGTTGATATTCTCGCCCCCGCCCCATCCCCTCTTCTCGCCCTCGCGTAGCGATGGTGTGATACATTGAAAGCTGCAGCTCCTAGTTCTCGCCCTGGCTGTAGTTATCGTAGATGATCGTGTGTTGAAAGAGCCCTCGACAACCACTACCTACCTACAGTAGAGACCTAACCAAAACGGCATTGAAGCCCAAGGATGCGAGGCGACCACAATAGAAATTATGACTGGACGAGATCACCAGCATTGAAACAGAATTCTTTCCCAACAGCTCGGGAAAACATCCTGTCCAAGAGCATGATCGCTTGACCTACTGGCTAGTCACGATACCGACAGAGGCCGTAACTACCGCCACCTCAATTAGCAAGATTACCCCAAGGTCCAAGCTTGATATGGTCGAGGATTGTGCCTAAGCCATACAGAAAACGAGGACAATGGATTGGGGATGGCAACTAAGTCTTCCCCAACGGCAGAAGACAACTAAACTACAAGAAGGGATTCATTAATGTGAGAATCACCGAGAGCTTCCGCCAGTGGGAAAAGACTACAGGGAGCGACAACGTATCATGGCAGATTGGGAAAGAAGATAAAGGGCAACTAGTCCAGCCCATCTTGACCAAAGAGGTCAGACAACGCCACCAAAAGACAATCCCTTCTGAAGAGATTTTCCCCAGCAAAAGAGGCCGATCTCACAGAACGTATTTGACTACCAGTCCCGAAAGGTTTCTGATGATCATTCAGAGGGGGAATCCGACAAGCCATACTCATAGGCCACCCAAACCTAGTCCCCGCATACGACGCAATTATCGAGGGTTGATTGGAAACCGTTGACAGCGAGTACATCAACCTAGCCTACTATATCAAATGCCACCGTTAACCAAGGAAAATAGTAATCATGAAACAGGGCAAAATAACCTTCCAAAGCACCATAGTGAAAACTTGGAAAGATCAGTGATCGTCTAGATAAGATACTGTTACGAGTGTGTCGGGATTGGATAGGGTTTCCTAGCCAACAAGCCCTAGGGGTTTTGGCCCATGTTGAACCCCTAGCCTCAACACTCTATCCTAGCGCTTCCGATACTCGAGCAAACCTGCTTCGCCCCCTTTGTTTTGCCCTACTATAGATACAGCTCGGAATCCCCCTTTGATTTCTTCTGTATTCTTAATATCCTAGTTATAGCTACCTCTATTGATCAAACATTCTATCCAGCTACGCACTACCTCGCTGCAGTGTGGTTAGATTCTAGGCACGGTCCCAACAGATACGCATCTAAGATAGAAATGCAATACACCATGATACTGAAGTTGGAGCCTAGAATTCAAAGGACCAACCTGCATCACTGCTAATTCTAGAAGTTAAGGAACATTCGACAACGTCTCCGTGAGCAAGATCTTGGATAGATGGACTATAATTTCCCATCTTCAAATTTACTTCAAAGTCACTTCCCGTTTCCCCAATCTTACTATTGCCCACCCATCTTTAGGGACTCCCCAGAAAGGAGCTGTATCGGTATAGAGGCTGGAGGTATGTCTGGGGATGAGGGTAAGGGAAGCAAGTCCCGCCCGTAAGGTCGCTGCCTCTGCTCGTATTTCTTATCTTAAATACATATTCAGAACGCCCTTCCGAGCTAGACGCTAGGTACTGGGGAGTCTCGATGAGATACCTTCACACGATCTACTCTAATGAGAAAAACAGACTTTCTCTTTCCAAATGATCCTGCAGAGGGTGCGCTGCCGGAAAATTGTCGTTAGTAATTGCCAATGAAGACTTCCCTCCGGTGTGCCAGCAGGATTCGAGGGAATAGCTCGGACGGGAAGAGAAGTAAGTGAAAACATATGAAGGATGCGCTGCGTGTATAAATAAAATGGCTGCTGCCATGAATTTGAGTTGTGGGCGTAAAGCGTTTGTAAACTGCAGTAGTGGATTGCGGTGATGGATCGCGGTGGTGAATGTTGACAGGTTGATTGAGCGCTATCAAGAGGCAAAATCGCCACCTAATGCCTTCAAATGACGAGTACTTGAACCAGGAATATTCTTATTTGTCTTCAACCTGTTCCCCATCGTCCCACTGCGAAGACCAGCTGTCAAGTATCAACGATTCGTCCTCTATTTGTGTCTCTTGATTCCAAGGTGAATAAGTGCTCTCAGATGCGAATGCAGTGACGACTTTAGTCGCTCGAATCATGCGAGAAGCGCTCCCTCGCCTGAAGCCATGCAGAAGACAAGCCACGGCAAAAGAAGAAGTCTCAATGATCTCCTTGCCTTCGTCCCCAGTCGTAGTTTCGACTTCGAAGACACAGGTTCTCAAGGTGTCTCATTGACACATTGTGCGGCCCAGCCTGTAGACAATCACCTCCGACTCCTCTAAGATGACAGATCCGTTTGCAGCCTGGATCAATCGAGCAATGGGCCGCGAGTCACTATCCTACGAAAACTTTCCGCCGTCAGCACTTCGCCCTCCGCGATTGAATTCAAAAGCACATTGAGGCCTGTGAAGACTTTGATACTTACCACAAGGTGAATAGTGTTGAACCTGCAACCGATTATGCGCGTGTATCAACAATAAAACCCTTTCGCTCATTGAGCCGTCGCAATGACTACCTCAGGACCATGGCAACTTCATGATTCATTCCCAGAGGATCGAGTGAACTTTCCCGTTGAAAAGGACGCTCTGTGACTGGAAAGAAAAGGAAAAAGACGTTCAAAGGCAGATACGTCTCTTGGCTATCAAATGTCGACTCCTGTACCCGGATTATGAATCCCTCGATAAAGTCGAGGGATCTGCCGAGCACCTGCGGCTAGAATGCCTTTGAGTCTCACGACGTAAGTAGCTGCTCATCTCCCGCAAAGTTCCAGTCACTGACTTTGAATAGCCCTTTTGTTACTTGCCAGCGCGACAGTGACGTGGCTTGTCTACACAGCTTCGGAGGTGAAGGATACGATGAAAGAGCCAGATTCGTCGGCTGTTACGCTGTCATTCTTTCCAGCGGAAGGACCTAGACACGGGTCACAGGAGGCCTCACTTTGAATGTCGCCAGCCCCAGTGGATCGACTTAAATTTATCATATTCTCGCAGTGGATGGTAGTGGTGGTAGTAGGGGGAGGAGGAGGAGGACCGGAGATAGGGTGATTTGTTTTCTCGCGGAGGGTGGGAGTCTCGGAACAAAGCGCTTCATGTATCGAAAACCGACGAATAGACTGCCTCACAGGATGATGGAAGGGGGAACTCGTTGAGCAGTCACGACTCGATCTTGAATGAAAGTAGTACGACGGAACTTTGCCGGCAGTTGACAATATGGTTTGAAAGACGTAGCGGAATCTTGTGTGATTTTCAGCTCATGCTAATACCAAGCGAACGGGCTACTATAAGACGCCGGACCATTAGGGCCCCGTAGGTAAAGTATACCCAACGAAAGCAGCATATCTATCATCTCTATGATGGGGTTCGAACCTGGCAGGCTCGGGCTCAGCTTCGTTGTTTAGCTTGGCTCGATACTGTGCTCTCTCGGGCTTGTGCTCTTTAGAACTGTTAGAATTTGAAGGATATCGATGTTGCATGTGGGGAGGAGAAGGTGTTGGAAATAGGGGAGATGGTAATCTTCGCCTTCATAGGGCTGGTAGGGCTGGGGCCCGCTACGAGTAGTAGAGTTTTCACCTTCCTCCTAGATAGCCTCCTAACAGCAACAACCAAAATACCAATATGCCCCATATGACCTCGTATTCCAACAGAAGGAGAAAACTCTACTAGTGGGCCCAATAAGGCGAACATTACCAACCCATACGTCCAACGACCCGCTCTTCCGAGTCCAAGTTCCTTGTTAACGTCGCCTTCAACAACTGGGGCTGCGGCTAGCGATATAACTGGACGATTTTTCCCATTCCTTCGGTGTGGTAAGGAGAGACACCGTCATCGTCCTGGGTCCACTTCGATTGCTTGCTAATCGTTTTCGAGGCCAGCTCACGGCCTGCTTGGGGACGAGTAGAAGGAGGACGAGGCAGGAGGGAAAGGATTGGATGTCCAACTTTGACGGACGACGCTGATAGATCTGCGAAGGTGGAGATTTACAGGTTTACACTATTCGAGTCCCTACCCTAATGGAATGCCCCAACCATGGATGGGTCAAGCTAGGCTTTAGCGAGACGCGTAGGTGGAGGATTGGATACCCATTTGATCTTCTACCGCTGTCTGCAAATCTGATAACCAATCAGAAGCATCTGCAATTACCTCAACGCATTGGACAATGCCTATGGAAATGGCAAACGAATGGCACACAATTCGCGCACATGATACGGAGGGCATATGTGGCTTAGCACTCTCCGATTGTGGGGCTGGTGATACTGCGTCTCAGACGCCGCCGCTGGCCATAAAGGCGAGATTCGCTTCGTGTGCGGTTGCGTGGGACGGAGAGGAATAAGGGTGCCCTGGGCCATAACGTACACCAAGCAACATATCTAAATATACTTTCACGGCATTGGAAAGTTTTCGAATGTGTGTACAGGAGGTACTCCCCACGGTTATCTCTATCCTCGAAGAGAAAAGAGGAAAGACTATCCCAGCCTCCACTGATCTCTCAACCCCAAGTCAGATCGTCATAATACGGCTCCACCTTGCCGCCACTCGGTGGCTTGCGACCTCCTTCCTCTGTGGCCAAGAAAAAGGCGTTGGGACCGTCTATGCCCTTGCCGCGCTGCATATTGCTGAGGGTCGCGCTTCTTTACAGACAGCCTCGATAGAGCATCCCAACATCAGTAACAGAAGGAATGCATATCGCAGTAGGTGCTGTCGCGATGTTGGTGATGACGACCCTTCTCTTGCGTCTCTGGTCGCCATCGACGACGAACGTAGCGTGATTTGTGGGGCCCTTGGTCATCGTGCGACTGGGTAATGATGTTACAAGGTGGCAGTGAGAGCCCAAATAAAGGTTTGAAGATTTGGGTTGTAGGACGGGCAAAGGGGCACTTCCATTACGAGTATACTTGTCTCCTTTCACTGTACAAGTGCTCTCAATACTATAAAACTCGAAGAACAAGCACACGATCCCTCAACAGCCTTGTATAGCGCAATTTTTTTCCAACGCTCTGCGGTCAATTATATGGGGTAGGAAGTACACGAAAAGGTTTCTCAGCATTGGCATTCTATAACGGTAGATAAAGGATGCAGCCCAAGTTACGCTGGCGTGACAAAGCAAAATAACGGTCTTTGGAGGCGAGACCGCTGTGCTCGTTGACTTAGAAAAGCTCCAAGAACTCCCGTCCACATTCTCCTTCAATACAAGCTACACTTTCGAACCAGGCATGGCACACATTACCAAACCTCGCCGAAGCAGGCGCCGATATAGCCACCGTATAAGTGCTTGCTACACAGCAACGGCAGGATCTTGCCTCCACCGAACTGTTATTAGTACGATCTTCAAATTCAGGGTTGTTGATTTGTCAGCACCGCCAAAATGATCCCTGATTGATACCCCAACTCCTACAGTACCTGGAACGACAGGCCCAGAAGGGAAGGGCAAGCTTGGTCGTGAGATTGGAGGACTCTGCTGGCAATCCTGCTCCTCGATTGTGAGAATGCAATACAGCTGACTGCTACCTGCTGCCATAAGGCCACAATCTCGCCTCCGGGCTACGTGGTTTTTGGTCACTTGTCTTCATGACGATGCTGCGCCACGACTAGATACCTCAACGCAGACGACATTAGCAAATCGATCTGTCAAAGGCACTGGATAAAGAGATTGATCCCTTTGGGATGGTCTACAAAGTTTCCAAAACTTTATCTTACTGTCGGTAATCTAATTTAATCTTCTTGCTGTTATCTTATACGTAATGACGATAATCCTGATAAGCAATCAGAATTCTGGTGAGCTCGAACGCTCGTTGAATAAGGTCATGTCTGATTCTGACTCTTTCATTACATGTTTAGAATCTTGACTTTTCTTGTAGCTCACTTCTTTCCATGGATGCTCTGGGTTATCATCAAGATATTCAAGCACTGCAACCCACTCCAATAGCTCTAACAAATAATTTTGATCATTCTCTACTTCGTATCTCAAATTGTTCTCTAATCCCTCATGTGCGGATTCATCAAAATGACGTTTTGCAATATAAATCTTCAGGAAAGATCTGAATCCTTGAAGCGTATTTTCTGCTGTCGACCCTATTATAAGCGGGCAAAGTCTTGCCTGTACTTCTTGAAGTGTTCTGCGTTCATCTTTCATCAAAGTGCTTTTGCTTAGCTGTAATAGCAAGTCAAGGTCGATCCTGATCAAGTCCATGTTTGCATGTTCATCTAGGAAGATGCACGCACTTATAATTTATAAATGTCATCAAGCTTACGGAATGAAACAAAACAGAATTTCGGGGCTTGGTGTCTTATTTGCTATAAAGCTTCTGACAGCGAGTGTTCGTATTTTTACAAGACAGAATGTCGCTCTCGTCGGCCCCTACCTTGCTCGAGCCTAGTAAAGGCGACCGCAAAGACCGCAAAGACGAATTGTCTCTACAGGAAAGGTTTCAAACTGCGATCAAGCGGTTGGAAGGAACTGTTCCCCGTGAAAATCAGGAATTACATCAACCGCTACAGCCTCTTTTCGCCAGTCTAATCACTATACACGCAGGGCCTATCTATCGGCATCTCGCCTATTATCATCTCTGGCGCATTGACAAAAATGAGGCTCGAGGCCGTCTCATATCAGATTTCGCGCAATACACTGGAGTGGCGAAGACTACAATCCAATCGCAGATGAGAATCAAGGGGCCATTAGTTAGCGCTATATTGACAAAGCTTGACTCGGGCGAAAAGACTCCATGGGCCATAGTAATTGTGCTATTCATGCTCATACAGCCTATGGTCAAATCTGGAGGGCAAGACATCGTTGCTTTCGTCGAAGGTCTTTTGCAAGGTTACAAGGATCAAAAATGGCAACATCCTTCTTTTGCTACTGATTCCGTTCTAGATGTAATTCAAATTGCTTCTGGACTTCGTCTTAAATCCAATATACGAGACCGACAATCCAGAGTCATACCGCCGCCGCCCCAAGGTGGGCTTTACAAGCTTGACCTTCCAGATTCGTTGTTGCAAGAGAGGTTAGGACCGAATTTCAAACACGAATAGACAAGTTGTACAACCCCCGTGATGATCCTTATATGTATTTTTTTATTGCATTGACTGTCCCGGATGTCTACAACTCTGGTTTTTGTTTAGTATGTTAAACACACTAATCAATAACAATAAAAGATATTCACACTGTAGTACCGCATGCAGTCCATTGGCGATAATGAAAAATTAACTCCTATCGGCAAACTTGAACCAGTGAAGAGATTTATGCTGTCAGTGATCTCGAGAATTGTTGCGAGTATCGAGCCTCACTAGTCTTTTAATTCCATATATTCTTAGATGTCTGAACTGTGCAGATCTTCGTGGCATCGGTTAAACAGATGGCATACCTCGTAACAGGTCGTAAAGCTCAGCCGACCTAATGTTCAGTAGATGGGAGTTGGTAATTTCCGCCTCCACCAGTCTATGAAGTAAGTACCTTCGTAACATTGTATGGGAATGAAGGAATTACGGGGTCCACCACCTATGAAATAGTGACGCAGCTAGTGGTGTCAGCGGCGTTGCTGACCAACCATCACCAGCCAGCAAACTGATCTCTTCTCCCAAACCTTCCACTAGTCTTTTCAGTAGGGTTTTTTTTTTACATGACTAGCATAGATAGATTTACCATACGAGGGTCTATGGCGGATTCTCCCTTCCGCCCCGATTACGCAGCGTAAATTCGGCCAAAAAAGTAACTTGTTCGCCGTCAGCCGTCATAACAAGGGTAAGCATTGACTGTTGGTAAAATGAGCTCAGTAATCAATACACACAAGTATATAATCCGACTGCTTCCTCGCTTTAATATTATTTTGCATAAATAAATATTTGAACCAAATGCCTTCACAAAAGTCTTTTCTACGGAAAGCTATTCGGATTCCGCGCAGACAAGACGAAATTGTAGCTTCGGAACCCGACGACAGTGATGGAAACGTTGAAAAAGAATCCTTGAAGACAAATTCATCAGATTCCGAAAAGTCGAAACTTCGGAGCCGAAGCGCCAAGAGAAGACCACGAGCTGCTGATGCAATGATCTCAAGTGATAATACGATCTCTGAAAGCTCATCTGACGAATCAGCTGAAACTTTTTACTCATCGCTAGAAAAAGTCGAAGCGATTAAAGATCACCTAAACACAACCCTTAAAATGGTCGATGAACTAGAGCAGGATTTGTTGCTACAGGAGAAGGAGCAGGAGAAGTAGTCGTCCAATTAGGACTATAGTTGCTGCGCTAGCCTGGGTAGAATATAGGTACACCCTTAGACAATTATCAGATCTACCCTTCATCACCAAAGAATACGAAGTGTTTTTCTATCCACAGGGTTTCATGTCATCTTTTGTAACGCTTGATTTTTAAAAATGAGTAGTATGAGTTAGAGTAATACAAAGTTCTCTTTAATGCATAACCATTGCACTAGTTACAGCATTAGCTGACTCCGCTTCCGCTGGTTCCCGCGTAACACGGCGACTAGCTCTTTCGGTTATAGCTGCATGTGGCCAACAAGGGCGAGCCCAGCCCGTGACATTCTGCTTCTCACGTTCAAATTTCATGTTCGGAATTAAGTTTAAATCGATCATTCATTGATTGATTGATTCATACACCTACTCTCTACTATGGTAAGGCTATTTTACTAATGAGGAATTTCCTTGAGAATGTTGGAAATAGGAGAGATGGTAATCTTCGCCTTCATAGGGCTGGTAGGGCTGGGGCCTGCTAGTCGAGTTTTCACCTTCCACCTTCTAGATAGACTTCTAACAACAAACAAACAAAATATAAATATGACCCTACATGACCTCGCATTCCAACAATTGCCGCCGTTAATCAGGCTGATGATTGTGGCTCTCTTTTCTCTTCCTTCTTCGCCGGCTTGAGCGTTTTCTAGAGGTAGCCTGGACCTTGCTAGTTGTTCCCTGGCCAAGGAGAACTGGCCCAGCCAGCCTGCCTCTACCATCCACCGGATGTTCGGGAAAGAACACAAGCATAGTTTAATTGGGGCACAAGATCATAGTTCAGAGGGTAGCAAGAACAGGAGTGTCATTTTCTAAGAACCGAGCCAAGCTTGAAGAACTAAATAGTAGTTTGGGAGGGGGGGGCGCTGACTAATTCAGCCCCTCCATAAACGATGGAACAAACGACCGGTTCACAAGCATGTGCTTCGCGTTTCCTCCATCCACACAAGCAGATTGCGCTACGGACCGTTGGCACATTCATCTGGTATAGAAAACGGCTTCGCGTTATCGTGAACTGTCTATCAAGTGGTCACATAGACAAATCGAAATTGTGAAAGCTGGCCACTTCGACGTGGGCTTCCGTATTCGCTATATGGCCACCTAGCTGGCAGGGCTAGGTGGACTTTTGGTCTATGTACATATTTGGAAGCTGGCCACTTCGACGTAAGCTTCCGTTCATTGTTTGGCCACATGGTTATCTGGCCAGGTGGGCTTGTTTGTGAGCATCGCGACGCGACGCTCGGTCTATGTGTTTGCCGTGGTAACCTCGTAGCCAGTCTAATGGATAAATAATTCGAAGAGTTATTGCATTCCATAAGCAGAAATGCTGCCCCCGTCCTGCCTTACGCTGTAGGTAGTACATTGCCTGCTTAAGATGACGTTTTCAATTACTCAGCATACGAGGCTGACATCTTTACACCTTGGATAATTATGGGTGTGATGGAACCATGTTCGTAAATTTACAAAATATAAGAAGCCTCATACTCTCAAGTTTCACTGTCACTAGGTATCATGTGTTGTGTGTTGTGCATGCATCTTCTCAAGTGCCTCCTTTTTAGGAAGGTTAAGACTAATTATCATTCGTTCAGTCCATCGGCTGAGACCTTAGTCGCGCACTCCAGGCATGAAACGAAACAGAGCGGTTCTTGTGATTTTTGAATTGTTGCAATGAATAGTTTAGACAGGTGGGGATTTGGGATCGGAGAAAGGGGAAGGAAGGGACTCCTCTCCTGCTTGGAAATTACTTTTCTCTTTCTTTACAAGCTTTATTCATATATTTTCTTTGCTTGAGTGCCTGACCAAAAGGACGCCCAATTGAAGTGGAATGTAAGGGCGGATGTTTGATGATGATTCAAAACTTTGGGGGCTGGAATTAGAATATTACTCATGAAATCTAATCAAAGGATGGTTGGAAAGCTTTACAAAAATGTTTGCCTAGATTACGGGCAGAATAAGCAGACTCTATGTCATTTCTCTTGCCGTAAGATAGTCATTTGAAGAATTAGCATGACTATCTATTTTTCGGACCCATCATCGTGATTTGCGTCGGAGAAATCACTTCAAACGAGCGACTCGGAAGAGAATACTGAAGTAGAAATAGGCACAGATGAAGATTAGAGTCGGAAACTTCAGATAAAGCTTCAGTGTTGAAAAATACAAACTTGCAGTGAACGATTTAATCTCTGCACCTTCACAGCCAAAGTGATGTTCTTATTACAATGATCTTTACGAGGAATAACTTCCTATATGATTATTTCAGATAGTTTGATGCAATGTCTACGATGCTTCGAAGTAATTGAAAACTCAGTGTCACGATTGATGTTAGAACTGATCTTTCTTTGCCTAAGCTGTCTCAGGTCTGTTATCTGTATCATATTGTTCATGTTCTAAATGACAACGCAGGTATACTAACTGCAAGAATCAATTTCACCTGAATTGATTCTCGTTGATGAAAAACAATCTTTCATCATCGCTAATGAGCTGTACGTGCTTAGAAGTGCAGAATAAGGTCCCTTGAAGTTGAACTTGAAGTTTTCATCCGATTCAATGTTAAGCTCCACGACTCTATCAAAACCCCAATGATTATTCTGTGTCATTCTGGCTGCTGGTTGCTGCAGACCGGGCAGAGGTGCAGAAGGCTGGTCGATCTTCTCTTCTCTTACACTATTTTCATACAAGTCGTTGAACCTAGGCCAACTCTCTGGGGTGGGTAAGCGCTTCGACATTTGTTATTCCGAATTTTCCTTCCATCGCATTTGGTTTATATACTTCGCATGCGTATCCTAGCTCGGCCAGTATCTTGACCGTGATTACAGTAAAATCAATTCAAACCGAAGGTAAGCATTAATATCTCACCATTCGAGCGTACATATTGTCGTCGCTTCTCACGCAATCTTATTTGCATGTCATCTCTACTGAATTTCGTTTCTGCTGATGATGTATATCTGTTAAGCAAACTCTAACCATATTCACGCCAAGAAGAGTCTCTTCATCAAATGCTCACCTCTCTTCATCTGACAGTCCTAAATACTAAAGCGGAATTTACCGTGGTATTCGGAAGTCCTTGTGCTCCAACCTTTGGCGACTTGCCAGCTCGAGGGGTGATCTTTCAAAGTCTCTACGATGATACCTGAATAGCATCGAGCGGAAAAAGTAAGAAGTCAGTAGAAGACACAGCTTAGTGAAGAGCTCAACATTGCTTGATAAACCTATAAATCTCACACTTTCATAAAAAGAGCTAAGCTGGCGATAGAGGAGGACAATCGACCACAGTCTTTTTAACGGAACAGTTCAAATATTTTTATGCTGAATTTGAAATGCAAAGCGTTCGATAGATAACTAAACATGTTCCTACGCTCTTTAAGAGAGGCTAGTAGATCTTCTTTTGAAAATCCGCCTCCGGGTCACAAATTTCTGGGCTATCAAGTCACTTATGCTGGCCAGAGACTGCATGATGTTTCTTCTACCCTTCTGCCGCTCTGTGTCACTTAATCTCGTGAAAGCATCGACGTTCCAGTAGATTTCAGCAATGGCCATCTGCACAAGAACCAACAACCGATGTGCTTCCTCTTTATCCGTCGAGGAATCCGCCGAACTGTTGCCAGACGACGACGTCCAGTCACTGTCCTCGCCGTCGAACGAAGAGCGTTTCTCGTTGTGACATTCTACTGGCTTTTTTTGTGAAGACGAAAGAGGGACGACCGACATTCTCAAGTTCCATATTTCACTCTAATAGATGGGGTATCTTAAGTAGCACTCGGTCTCGATGCGTGCGTTAATTAGCGACCCTTCTGTCAGCGAAACGGCCAGGTTTCTTCAAGCTAAAGAACAGCGGTAATCACAAGGATAAGCTCTGGATCTCCTACTCTAGGAGAGGTCTTTGAGGGTTAACTTTATCACTTTGCCTCGTTGTTTGGTTAGCACAGGTGTAGAAGTCTCGCCAGCCGAAAAGAGAAGCTGGCCATACTCGTAATTCAGAATCTGCGTTGATCTCCCCTACAGTCAAGTGTCATTCTATTAGCTGAGCATGTGATAGTGAGTATGTAGGTAGGCAAGTAGGTGGTGGCTGGGCCGGCTGCAGAATTTCGTCGTCGAAGCAAGATTTCAACATTTTACCTTAGGCAAAATATTTCAAGCAAGATTCGATCAAAGATGCTAATGTGGCTTCTGGCCAGTCTGGGGCCAGTAATCAGCCCACAATAATGCCAGAGGCTCTTTGAGCAACTTCAATTCTGCGGGCCGCCTTCCCCACGTCTCGGGGTAACCTAAGGTACCTACTAAAGTAGGTGCTGGTCACCCAAATGACGTACACCCCCCAAATGATGTATTTTACCCCAACAGGTCTACAACCCGTCATCCTTCTCCGTTGACCCAGGATTCAAAGTCTGCAACGTCACTCGCCGAGCTTTCATTCCCATCGACTGGGAATGACAGTCCTAATATCATTTCAGGCGCTCTCTGCTAAAAGGTTCTCCAGTAATATTAAAACAAAGCG
>JAABUO010000936.1_pt1 | contig 42985 bp, 41 predicted proteins | sample 5559291 | NCBI WGS metagenome assembly JAABUO01 (sample SAMN10711878, study PRJNA513372) | rock metagenome | isolation source: Antarctica rocks | place: Antarctica: Victoria Land, Finger Mt sud
GATCATTGTCTCCGTACGACTCGTCTTCTCCCCTTTTTCTGCTTGCCTTCTTCCAGCCACCCCATTCCTTGTGCTTACCTCGTTGCGCATCCCGTGGGACATGCCTATGCAACCCGAGGCATCGGCAGCGGACCACGGTCCATATATCTGCCTCCGTGCCTCCGTCTAGGGAGAGACGACACCACGTGACTGAGCCGGCCGCACAACGAGAGCGTGAAAGGGCGGGAACCATGGGATCAGTGACAATGCACCGATCGCTACAGCAATAGCCAGCCGGGAGCATGCCCATCAAAGCCGATCCACGGGCAACACCAGCCGAAGCAACGTGGCGCGGAGAAAACGCGCAGGTTGACCCAGACAACGGTGTCCACACCCGAACACGCAGCGTCGCCGTCGCGAGCACAGTAGCGAGCACGCCCAAGAGGGAATAGACCCAGGACTGCACAGGCTGCGGCTGGAGGAGCGAGCGTACGTGGTCGAGCGGCAAACAACGCGAACAACAAAACAATAGAAAAAGGGAAGAACGTCAGGGCACGCAAATTTATCCGGAGAATGCCTTTCTACCAGAGATGGAGGCCGGTTTGAGCGCCTCTGTCGTGACACCCAATCGTTGGCTCCGCATGGGCCACTTTTCGGCCCGATCGTTGGCTCCGCATGGGCCTCCGCATTTCCTCCGGATAACCGCGCCGCCGCACCGCCGCGCCGCTGCCGACGCGCCATCCGCGCGGGGACGTGAAGGCGCCGGTGACGCCCCGCGACCGATCGCGCTCTGTCCGGCCCCCCATCCCCTCTCCTCGCCTGCCCGTCCTGCCTCCCGGCGGTCCTCCGTGCAGCTTGACACCCCTCGCCGCGCCCATCCGGAGAAACTGGGGGCATGTCGGCCCCAGTCGGGCCAACTCCACGCCGCATCCGGAGATTTTGCGGATATCCTCCTGCTACGGTAAAGCCGTCTAGCGAGAGGTTCCGCCGTTCTAAGAACCTCCGGTGACGCCGGGTCCCACCGCAACGCCCCGGCTGGCGAGAGTCGGAGACCGCCATCTCTGGTCCGACTGGTTACGCGGTCCCACCACAAGCGGATCGTCACACGGCTCACGATCACGGGGGAGAAGCCGGCCGCACCCATCGCGCGTCAGTACACGTCCAGGCAGACGTTTGAACGCGCGCGAGGAGTCGCTGACCGGGGCCCTCTCGTCGGCATATGGGGCAGCATCCGGGTGTCGTGCATGAGTGGTCCATCGTTTGGGGCCTCTCGCGGAGCGCCGCGCCAAGAATGGCACGCAGATCACATGTTGGCCACGGGTCGAGGAAGGAGGTAGAGCATCGCCATCACGTTTACCCTGTCGCATCACACTGTGTCCACCATCACGTATCGCGTATCTCGCTGAGGAGGAGATCTCGCCTATGGCGTCCGATCATGTCATTGCCCTGTCCCACCTCGTCGGCATCGGCATCGGCCTAGCGCTCGTCGCGTCCACCGGGCGGAGGCTGTCCCACAGTCGGCTCACCCGCGTGCGCACAGAGGATGCGCCACGGCGTGGGCAGCGCGGACGCGCGTCCGCCCGGCTCATTGGCCACCTCTTGCGCGGCATAGCCCGGCTTGCGGTCAACCTCACCCTCGCTTTGGTCTCCCCGGTCGGGCTGCTCTGCGCGAACCAGCGGTACCCCCTGGTCGCGCCCGTCCTCGCGCCCTTCGAGGCGCGGCTGGCGGCACTCGGCCACCGCACCGGCCACGCGCGCTGCTTCCCGCTGCTCGCCTGGCACATCTGGCTCGTACGCTGCGCCGGCTGCCGTCGCCGTAGCTTCTTCCACGAGGTTCCCGCGGCCAACGGTACCGGGGTCGAGTTCAAGGCCATGGGCACAAGCCCCTGGCGGACGCGCCGCTGCCCGACCGAGTACCTGACCGCGCGGCCGCCGCAGACGACGGAGACGGCGCGGACCGCGCCCCCGACCCGGCGTCGGGTGCGCCCGATGCGGCCTATCCCCGCGGAGCAGCCGGTCGCGCCGGCGTCGCCGCCCTCGCCCCGTGTGGCGACGACGGACAAGACGGCTTGACCGGGCACGCTGCAACACGGACGCGGGGTGATCGACACGATCACCCCGCGTTGGCCGTGGATCATCTTCTGTTCTACACACCGCACGCCGCTCACGGAGGTACGATGCTCGATCCCGATCAGCGGGAGGCCGCCACTAGCGCCCCACGCCGGCCGCTCCTCGTCCTCGCCCACGCCGGCGCCGGCAAGACGCGCACCCTCGTCGAGCGCCTGCGGGTGCTGCGCCAAGCCAGGGACGCCGGCACCTTCGGCGACCGCAGCGGGGGCGCCATCGCCGCCCTCACCTTCACGCGCGCCGCGACGCGCGAGCTTCATGACCGCCTCGCCGCCCGTACTGGCGACGAGACCCTCGCCGGCTACGACGTGCGCACCTTCCACTCTCTGGGCTTCGCGCTCTACCGCGACGGGTGGGCGCGCGACTACGACAATCGCCCGCGCGTCCACGTCGCCACGCGCGCCCAGGCCGAGCGGGCCGCAACCGACGCCGCCCGCGTCGTGGGCCTGGACCTCGCGCCCCACGGGGCCGCCCGCCTGGTCGCCGACGCCAAGCTCGGCCTGCCCGTCCGCGCCACCGACCGCGCCCTGGTCGACGCGGCGCTCGCTGCCCACGACGACCTGCTCGCGCGGCGCGACCTCCTCCACGTCCACGACCTGCTCGCGCGCCCAGTCCACCTCCTGGCAGAGATCCCGGCGCTGCGGCGCGAGTTGCGCGCCCGCTACTGCTGTGTCGTCGGGGATGAGGCGCAGGATTGGTCGCCCTACCAGGCGGCGCTCTTTGCTTACCTGGCCGGTCCCGAGGGCTACGCCACCGCCTGCGGCGACCCGCGGCAGGCCATCTTCGGCGGCAGCTCGCCCCGTTTCCTCCTGGAGTTCACGACCGTCTATCCCCAGGCGCGCGTGGTCACGCTGCGCACGACCTACCGCCTGACCGGCCCCCTCCTCGCCCTGTCGCGCGCCATCGCTGCCCACCTCCCCGATGGCGCCATCGCCGGCCTGGCCCACCAGCCCGACGGCCCCCCTCCCCTGGTGCATGTCGCGCAGACACGGGCCGACGAAGCCGCCTGGATCGCCGCGTACCTGCGCGACCTACGCGGGCGCGGGCTGCTCGACGCGTGGACTGACGCGGTGGTGCTGGTGCGGACGCGCCGGCAGCGCGCCCGGTTGGCGGAGGCTCTGCGCCGTGCCGGCCTCCCGGTGCGCGCGGGGACGCCGGCGCTCGCCGGTCGGCCGGCCATCGTCGCGCTCATGGCGTGGCTCACCCTGCTGCGTGACCCCGACGACGGCGACGCCCTCCTGCGCGCGCTCGACGCCCCACCGCGCGGGACGCAACGCACGCCGCCGCGCTCACTCCGTCTCGCCCTCGCCCACACAGGCCCGTGGACGATGCAGCGCCTGCATTGTGAGCGACCAGCGGGCCTCTCCGACTGGCAGTGCCGGGAACTCGGCGCGTTCGTCCGCCTCTATCACGGGCTCCGCTCAGTGGCCGAGACCGCCGAGCCGATTGTCCTCGTCGACGCGGTCCTGGAACGGACCGGGATCGCGGCGTGGCTAGACGCGGAGACGACCGCCGCGGCACGCGATATTGCGACCCTCCGCGCGCTGGTCGAGCAGGAGGGTGACATCGGCGCGCTCGACCACGCGCTCGCGGAGGAACTATCCGACGATGCCGACAACGCCGTGGTGGTCCACACGATCCATGGCTTCAAGGGACGGGAAGCACGTGCCGTCGTGGTGGCCGGGGTCGAGGAGGGGCTGCTGCCGCACCCCGCCGTGCTGCGCGACGGGCCGGCGGGCCTGGAGGAGGAACTGCGCACCTTCTACGTGGCTTGCACGCGCGCTCGCACGCACGAGGCGATTACCGCCGCCTGGGAGCTCGATCCGGGCCAGAACGCCGGTGGCCCGTCGCGCCTCTTCCATCTCATCGACCCAGCGTTGGTTGAGATCGCCTGACCAGACCGAGACAAGGAGATCGCCATGCTCATCCCCCAGGCCGAGATCGAGCGCATCAAGCGCGAGGTGTCGGTCGCACAATTCCTCGTCAACCCCAAACGTCAGGGCAGCTTCCTGGTCGCCCGCTGTCCCCTACCCGGTCACGACGACAAGACGCCCAGCTTCCGCCTCAACCTCGCCGAGGGCTGGTGGAAGTGCATGGGGTGCGGGCGTGGCGGGGGCGATGTGATCACATTCGCCTGCGCCTACTGGGGCCTCTCGTGGCCGCGCGACTTCCCGCTCGCCCTAGAACGGCTCGGCGCGCGGCGCGGCGACCCGAGCGAGCATCGCTACCTGCCGCCCGGCATCACAAGGACGGCCGCGGCACCGACCCGCCCCGAGATCTGGCCCCAGCTGCCGGATAAGGCGGCTATCGCCGTCTACCAGGCGGCGGCCGAGGTGTGGGCCACCAACCTCTGGCGCCCGACCAACCGCGACGCCCTCGCCTACGTGCGCGGGCGTGGCATCCCCGACGCCCTGATCCGCTCGGAGTGGATCGGTGTCTCGACCGGCACGCTCGGCGCCGAATTGCGCGAACGCGGCCTCTCCCCGGAGATCGCGCAGGGTCTGGGGCTGCTGCGCCGGGATGGACACGAGACCTTCGTCGGCCGCATCACCTTCGTCGAATGGCGCCTGGTTGAGGGAGCATGGGCGCCGGTCTGGGCCACGGCGCGCGTCTATGGAGAGGGCGCCGCGTGGGACGAGGGGCGGAAGTACCTCAACGTGCGCGGCGACCGCGTCGTGGTCGGCCTCGACCGCGCCCGTCATGCAAGCGAGGTGGTCGTCGTCGAGGGGGTTGTGGATCGCCTCGCCGTCCTCTCATTCGGCGACGCGGCTGTGTCCCTCGGCTCCAACCAGCCGAGCCCCGGCATGTACGCCGAACTGCGCGCGCTGGCGCGCACCCGGCGCTTGGTCCTGCTCGGCGACCCCGACCGCGCTGGGCGCAAGGGCCGCCTGCGGACGCTGGCCACCCTGGACCTGCCGCCCGCGGCGGAAGCGTCCCTCGCCGATCTGCCGCCGACGGTCGGGGATCCCGGCGCGCTGCTGGGACGGCCCGACGGCGCGGCAATCTACCGGGCAGCGAAAGAGGGCGCGCGCCGGGTCGACCTCGCGCGATTTGGTCGGCTGGTCGCGGCCTGTCACGCGGCCTACGAGGCGCGGAAGGCGGCAGCCCGCGCCCGCACATGGGCGATCACGACGGCCCCTACTCCAGCCTGGTTGCCCAGGAAGGAGGTGATAGCCATGGGCGATTGAGGTGCGGACGCTCGGCTCATGTAGGCCGGCACAAGCGACAGACACGGTCGGGAGGGACGGGACGCCATATGGCGTCCCGTCCCTGTTGTCTCCAGGAGGTGGAAAAATGGGTTTGACCTTACGGCGCACGCGCGCCGACGACCCCGAGCGGGACACCGAACTGTCCCAGACGATCGACATTGGGGCGCTCCACGCCCTGCTTCACGCGCACGGTGAGGCCGACCTCGCCGCCGCGCTCCTGTTGCGGCTCACGCCCGAGGGGGCCCGGGACCTCGCCGCGCTGCTCGCACGGTTCCGTCGCGGGCACAGCAAGCCCGGCCTGTTCCGCTCCTACAAGCGCCTGCTCGACGCCGATGAGGCGCGGCGCGTCGACCTGGCGGTCGCGTTCCTGCGCGGTGCCGGCCACGCTGGCTGCCGGGTCTATCCCGATCCGCAAACCGACGATGACGACACGCCCGTCGAAGCGGCACGGCCACGCCCGCTCTATCCGCTGCTGAGCGACGGCAAGGACGAGCGCGATCCGGAGGGCGACGTGGAGGACGAGGACACGGAAGCATCCGGCGACCCGTCGCGCGCGCACCCGCCGCGGAGCATCATGCCCCCGTGGCTCCCCCGGCCGCACGGCTCCTCGTGGGACCGATAGGGCAACAGCGTCTACCGCGGACGCGTGTGACGGGTGGACGGGCGCATGGCCATCGCGCCCGTCCCGTTTCCCCACGCCCCAAGAGGGCGCGGGGCATGAAGGAGGTGATCTTTGGTCAACCGCAACGACGGCGGCAACGCACTCTCTCTTGCCTTGGAAGGGGATGACTGATGGGCGTCATCCCAACGGAGCCGGAGGAACGCCGCGCCTATTTCGCCGCGCTTGGTCGCGCTGGCGGGGCCGCGGTCTACGAGAAATACGGCAGGGAGCGGATGGTCGCCCTGGGCAAACAGGGGTTCGCCACCACGCTCGGCCGCTACGGCAGCGCGTTCGTGTGGCGTTTGCTGCGCGACTCGTACCTGCGCAAGTACCCCGACCGCACTGGGCCGCGCCGCCGCACCACGGACGAGGCGCACGAGAAAGATCATCTCCGCGCCGAGGCGCGCCGGCTCTATCCCAACCCGCACCCCTGCGCCGTGTGCGGCGAGTCGGGCACGCAGCGCGACCACGTCCGCGGCGTGCTCGCCGGCAACGCGCCCGACAACGTGGTGTGGCGCTGCGACCACTGCCACGCCGTGAAGACGCGCGCCGAGCGCGACACCCGCTGGGGCAGCAAGGACACCGCCAAGAAGAAGGAGGACGCGGCCTGATGACGACTAGATCCACACCCCACGGGGCGGCGCGATCGCCGCCCAGACCAGACTGAGAGGGGCACAGCTATGGAGAGGAGGTGATCGCTATGGACGCATGACGAACTCGACAACTCCATCCACGATCGTTCGCTACAACGCAAAAAGTGAGCCGATCCGCAGCTGATATCTGCGGATCGGCTCGTTGTTACACGGGAGATCCCACCCATGTACGGACAAGATAGCACATCCACGACGGTACGAGAAGGGGTTGTTCACGCCATCGCCCAGTATGCCCAGCGCCACGAGGTCCACCGCGTCCGCGAGGTCGCGACCGGGGTGTACAGCCTGCGCTACCGCCACGATCGGGACGGCCACCTGGACGAGCAGGTCTTCCTCGCGGCTATCGCGGCGCACCCCGCCATCGCCCGCGTCGAGCGCACCACCCACGCCGAGGACGAGGTGCTCGGCGTGGACGCGCTCGTGACCGTGCGCGGCGCGTCCGGCCCCATCCCCATCGACGTGACGACGCGTGGGCGCACGAGCCCCGGCTACGTCGCCAACCTGCTCGACACGCTACGACGCGGCGTCGTCCCCGTCGTCATCGAGCGCGTGCCCATCGGCCTCGCCCCCGACGACGCCTTCGCGGCCTTCGCCTTCTGGTGGCGCACGTCCGAAGAGTACTTCGCGGCGCGGACATGCCCCACCTCCTCTGACCCGCTGCGCTAGCCATCCCCTCGCCGTCACATGGCGACGGCCAACACCCGTCGCCAAACACACCGACTATCCGTCCCCTAGTCCATGAACGAAGGAGCGTACCCACGTGACACCCATGTACGCGATGTCTCCGTCCGGCCCCGAGCTCAGCCAGCGTGCCTTGCAGCGTCGCCTGCGCGAGCGCGGCGTCCGCATCGTGGCGCTGCCGGCCGGCCAGTACATCCTGGCCACTCACCGCGCCGCCGCCGACGCGGTCGTCGCCGAGATCAACGCGCACCTGCGCCACCTGTCCGACGGTCGCGCGCCCCGCGCCGACGAGCAACTCCAGGTGCTCTACCGACCGATCCCGACGCCGACCGACGGCGAGGCGGCATGACGGCGCGCGATGCGCGCCGGGGCGGTGGGGTGGCGCGCTACCACACCCATCCCGCCGCCCCGGCCATCCCCATCCCCCTATCCGTCGCAGGCCTGTACGCCGTCCACGCGCCGACCGGCCAGGAGACCCGCGTCTACTACTGCGAGCCGGCGACCGGGCGCTGCTCCTGCGGCGTCCCCTCCGGCTCCTGTCCCCACATCGCGGCGGCCGCCCACTGCGCGGCCGCCCCTCTCGTCGAGGTACCCCGCCGACATCGGCGGGTCACGTAGGAGGATACAACCATGTTCATCCCCGACACGCCCACGCGCGACCAGGAGGAGATCCTCACGACCTTGCGTGCCCTGGCCGGCTTGGTCGCGCGGGCGTTGCGACAGAAGGTGGCCCTGGGCAGCACCGATGCGGATGCGGACGACGCGGGGGCGCTGGAGCGGACCAACGCCGAGATGCGCGTGTGGCGCGCCCTCCTGCTCCACCACACGCGCCGGCTCCTGCCCGTCCTGACCGGCGACGGCGGAGAGCGCGACTATCGCCGGTTCGCCGAGTGGCTCGTCGGCGACGTGTACCTGCAGGACCTGGAGGCCATCGCCGACCACGGCTGCGACCCTCTCACCTGCACCCACAGCGCCCATGACTAGGGTAACACCCGGCCGGCGGCACTATCTGGCGTGCCGCCTAGACGCATCCACGCAAGGAGGTGGGCATGATCGCTGTCCCATGGACGAACGAGGTGGGCAATCCTGACACCATCTCGCCCTCCCCTAGACCCGACCCGGCGGCTCCCGTGCTGGCCCGCGTCGCCGACATCGCGCCCGAGGTCGCCGCGCGCGTACTGGGCCACTACGGCTCACTTGGATCGCTCCGGCGCGCCGACGCGCCCACCCTGCGCGCGGCCCACGGCCTCACCCGCCGGCAGGCCGACCGCCTGGTGGACGCCCTCGACCTGGCGACGCGCCTCCTCCTTGAGCCACGGGAGGAGCGGCCGCGGGTGACGAGCCCCCGCGACGCCGCCCGTCTCGTGTTGGCTGAGATGGGCGCGCTGGAGGCCGAGCAGATGCGCGTCCTGCTGCTCGATACCAAGAACCGGCTCATCGCCGCCGTCGCGCTCTACGCCGGCACCATCAACGCGTGCCATGTCCGCGTCGGCGAGGTGTTCCGCGAGGCGGTGCGCCGCAACGCCACCGCACTGATCCTGGCGCACAATCACCCCAGTGGAGCCGTCGAGCCGTCCCCCGAGGATGTTGCCCTGACGCGTGAGGTCGTCCAGGCCGGCAAACTCCTGGACGTGGAGGTCCTCGACCATTTGGTCGTCAGCGCGGGTGCGTACACGAGCCTGCGTGAGCGCGGCTTGGGCTGGAGGTAGGGTATGGACACGCAGACGATACGCACATCACCGACTATGGCGACGGCGCGCGAGGGCGCCACGGAGCAGGTGCGGGCGGCCGTGCGGGGGCGCCTGCGCGGCGTGGAGACCGCGCCGGTCTATCTCGCCGCGGGGCAGCCGAGCGTGGCCACGGCCCTCCTCGCCGCGGCTACCGCGGAACTGCGGTCCGTCGGGCGAGGTGAGCGGACGCTAGCCTACACCGGCGCCGATTTCGTCGGTTTGTGGCGCGATACCCTGCGCCGCGGAATGACCCCAATCGTCCGCCGCGCCCTGGCAGCGAAGCGGGTCATCCTGCTCGACGACCTGGAGGCGTTGCGCGGGGAGCCGGTCGCCCAGGGGGAACTGGCGCGCCTGATCGTCCCGGAGCGCCTGGTCGTGCTCGCCGGGCGCGACCATCTCCGCCGTGTTGGCGCGTGGGGCCCCCTCCTCGCCAGCCGTCTGGAAATGGCCATACCCCTCTGCCTCCACGACGGTCCCTGCGTCGCCGACGCCGACGCCTGGGCGCTCGTCGACCAGGTGGCCGGCTACTATGGCTTCACGCGGACGCAACTCCTGTCGCGCCGGCGCACCGCCCCCCTCGCGCTGGCGCGCCAGGTCGCCATACACCTGCTGCGCCGGGAGGGGCTGACCGTCAGTCGCGTCGGCCACCTCCTCCATCGCGACCATTCAACCGTCCCCCACGGCGACGCGCGCGTCCGGCGGCTTGCCGCGCGCGAGGCGCACGTCCACCACGACCTCGCCGCCCTGCGCCTTTACGTCGGCGCGGCGTAGCGCTGGCAGGCGCCACGACAATCACACAACCACGAGGAGGAACACATGCCCAATCTAGAGATTACCCACTGCGCGGTGACGCTCGACACGGCGCCCCCGATAGACCAGTACGGCTGGGTCTTCCGCGGCGTCGCCACCCTCTATTGCCTGCCCTTCCGCTCGCCGGGGGAACGGGAGCGATTCGTCGGCCTGCTCGCCGACCATGTGACCGCGACGGTGTCCGTGGAGGAGGTGGACAGGCTTGCCGCCCTGCTCTGCCTCGCGCGCACCCCCGACGAGGCGGCCTATGACGCCGCCGCGGCCTGCCTGGAGCGGGAGTTCGCCGCCCTGTTGTCCGTCGCGCCGCTGGGGGAACTCGACGACGACGCCGACCGGCTGCTGGAGGCCGCGCGGGGTGAGCGGACGGAGGACGAGGGATGAATGTGCCGCACCGCGTCCTCTCATTCGGGGGCGGCGTGCAGTCGCACGCCCTGCTGGCCCTACTCGGGCAGGGCCGCTACCCCGGCGACGCGCCCGAGGAGATATGGTTCTGCGACCCCCGCAACGAGCGGCCCGAGACCTACGCGTTCATCGAGCGTGTCGCCAGGCCTTACTGCGCCCGGCTCGGCGTGCCCTTCATCACCCTGGAGCGGCATGTGTCGCCCTCGCGGGGCCCTGACATCCGCGAGGCGTACCGGCGCCGCGCCGCCTACCCGCTGCGCTCCAACCGCGTCTGCACCATCGAGTGGAAGGTCGACGTGATGGGGCGGGAGTGCAAGCGGCGTGGCTGGGACCGCGCCGGCGGCGTAGAGAAGCACATCGGCATCAGCCTCGACGAGCTGCACCACGCCCGCACGGGGCACGAGTTGGCGTGGGAGACCAAGCGATACCCCTTGATCGAGGCGCGCTTGTTTCGGCGTGATTGTACGCGCCTCTGCCAGCAGGAATTCGGCGCGGTCCCAGTGAAAAGCGGCTGTTGGTGGTGCAAATATCAGCGTCCGGCCCAATGGCGCGAGGTGTGGGAGCACCGCGCCGACGGGCGCTGGCAACATGCGGTGGATTGGGAGCAGGCGGTGGTCGCGCGGCGCGGCCCCGCCTGCGTCTTCATCGACGCCCGCCCACGGCGGACATTGGAGCAGTGGGCACGGGCGTGGAGCTGCGGAGACCAACTGCCGCTGGATATCGAGCCGGTCGCCGCCTGCGACGGCGGCTACTGCATGGTCTAGCCCATGGGTGCGGCCGGAAGTCGGCCGCATCGCGGGGACAGAGGGGAGGACGCTTATGCCACGCGCTGTCGTTGCGGTCGCGGCGGCAAGAGAGCGAGATCCACACGCGACGGCTGGAGCGGCGCGCGCCCGACGGATCTCTCCTCGCCGCGCAACTCAGACGGCGCGACGCGGCGGCCTACGACCTCCTGCCGAGGCTCTCCCCCGACGAGTACCCGACCACGCCGACGCGTCCACCGTGGAGGATCTGCTTATCGCGTTGCAGAACGCGCTCGGCATCGCGTGATGACTCCCCATGGCGACAGCCAGAGGCTTTCGCCAAGACCGAGGTAACCGCGGGAGCCATCCCATCCGTCATGGATGGTCGGATGGATGGTCGGGCGGATCGCCGACCTGGTGATGGATTGTATGAATCGAGGAGTGACCGACGAATGACGGAGATGATGGGACGAGACACGGACTGCATCGACACGGGCGGGCCGACGCCAGATACGGCACAGGACGAGCGCGATGCCGGCGCCCGACACGACGGGGCGCCGGGCGCCGAGGGGACGCCCCGCGCGACGACCAAGAAAGGGAAAGCGGGCAAGGGAGATAAGGGTCGATCCGGGGAAATGTTGCCCGTCGTCGCCGGCGACGGCTTGCAGAGCGAGAGCGACGGCGGGGCCATGCGGGCGGACGGCGCGCTGTGTCTCCTGAGCCTGTGGGGCGCCGCCTCGACCGCCCGCTACCTCGCGGCCCAGCTGGCGACGGGCAAACGGCTGGATGTCCAGACGCTGCCGCCACTCGGGTCCTGGGAGCCCCTGTGGGGCAGCAAGGAGGGCGGCTACAAGCGGCTGCGGCGCGGTGTGTCGACCCGCCTCTCGCACACCCTCGTCTTGGGGCGGGAGTGCGACGCGACGCGGCTGAACGCGGGCGAGCGCACCTTCGTCGTCACACTGCGGCGCGACCGGCCCGACCAGACGGCCGAGACCGTCTACGCCGCCTTCCTGATCACGCTGCTCGATGAGCCGGTCGACCCCGCATGGGCAGAGTGGCTGTGGCGGCGGGCGCGCGCCAAGGGCGAGGCCCGACCGCTAACGGTCTGGGGTCCGGTGCTGCGCGAGGCGTGGGAGTGTGACGTGCCGGCGACGCTCCGCGCCGACATCTCGGCTGCGCGGGCGGGCGACTCGCCCTACGGCGAACTGCCCGCCCCCGTCATCGTCCGAGCCGCCTGACGTGACCGGCGACCTGGCAACCACGAGCCAGGCCGATTAGTGGGCCGACCTATTGATCGGCCCGTCGCGCTTCGATCCCCTGGACAGGGACGTGGCGACAGAGCGAAGGAGGACATCCGATGCCGTATGCGTGGGTCGAGCCAGAGGTAGTCATGGAACACGCAGGGGTCACGATCTACCACATCGACAAGGACGACCACCTCGAGGGCGGGGCGCGTGTCTACTGGTACGGCACGCGGCCGGGCTGCTCGGACGACGGGTCCGAGGACGGCGAGTTCGATGTGCGCGACCTGCCGGGAGAGGAGGACGCGAGCTACGACGAGGAGGGGGGTCAGCGCGCGATCATCCGCGCCGCCATCGACGCGGGGCTCCTGACGGAGGACGGCATCGGCGGAGATACAGACCTGGGAAATGTCTGAAACGCGCGGGAGGGCCAGTCGACCCGTGACGCGCCGGCGCCGGAGCTGGCCCGCGCGTCCCACCCGGCCAGGCCATCACCATAGCGTTCGCATCACACTCATGGGCATCACATCGGGAGGACAAGATGGCTAGCTATGACGGCGTCGCGCGCACCAATTACGTCGCCGTCGTCGATCGGGCGCTGTTCGCGGACTTCTGCGACCGCTGGGGCGTCGCGGCGATCACGGACGACGGCGATCCCGCCCGCGTCGGCTTCCTTTGCACCGACAACGAGGACGGGTTCCCCGCGGGCTACCGCGACGAGGACGGCGATCTCGTGGAGGCCGACATCGCCGCGGCCCTCGCGCCGCTCCTGGTCGATGGGCACGTCGCGGTCGGCATGGAGAGCGGCCACGAGGCGTTCCGCTACGTGGCCGGCGTCGTCTGGGCCGTGAACAGCCGCGGCGAGGTGCGCAGCGTCACCCTCGACGACATCTACGACCAGGCCACGGCTCTTGGCGACCACATCACCGAGGCCGTGTATTGAGCGCGCCGGCCTGGGCCTCCCTCTTCGAGGTGATCCATGCCCGCGTCATGCCGGGAGACCACGGCGCGCCCGCCGATGACGAGCGCCGACGCCCACGGCGGATCGCGCTAGCGGATGTCCGGCGCCGACGCGCCGCCCGTCCCGTCGCGCGCCACGGACCCGCGGCATCCCCTGTCTCGCTCCCACCCATGGCAGCCACTGCCATGGGTGGGAGGGACATGTGTACGGCCACGTTACAGCACGGAAAGGACACATATGAGTCGTGAGGCCGGAATCGCGGCGATGGGCTACTTCCCCATGCCGCCGCACCTGATGGCGCCCGTCTGCGCCTACCTGCGTCGCCCCCACGGCGTCGGCGGCGGGCAGGTCCACATCGTCGACACCTGCGCGGGCGAGGGCACGGCCCTGCGCGCCCTCAAGGGCCACCTCGACCCCGACGCGGTGGCGCGCGCCATCGAACTGCACGAGGGGCGCGCCGCCCAGGCCGCGGCGCTGCTCGGCGGCAGGATGATCGTGCAGGCCGACGCGCTGACCGGCGTCGAGGTCTCGCCGGAGGCGTTCGGCCTGCTCTGGCTCAATCCGCCCTACCACCTCGGGCAGTTCGAGCTGGAGTTCCTGATGGCGCACACCCCGCTGCTCTGCGCGGGCGGCGCCCTCTGCCTCGTCGTGCCCCAGCCGGCGCTGCGGGTGCTGGCCGAGTACCTGGCCGCCTGGTACACCACCCTCACCTGCTATCAGTTCCCGGAGCAGGACTATCGCGCCTACAAGCAGGTCGTCCTCTTCGGCGAGCGCAAGCCGTCGCCGCTGGCCACCCCCGCACAGGCCGAGCACCTGCGGGGTCTGGCGGAACTCGACGCCGACCTGCCCGCGCTCGGCGCCTACGGCTACCGCTACATCGTCCCCGTCACCTCGGGCCCCGCCGTCTTCCGCGCGCGCTCGGCCGAGGCCGTGCCGGCGGCGGGCGGCCTATGGGACGACCCCGAGGTGACCAAGCGCCTGTGGCCCCCGCTGACGCCGGCCCTGCTGCGCCCGCTTATGCCCCTCGCGCGCGGCCACCTGGCCCAGTTCGGCGTCAGCGGCCTGCTGCGCAATACGGTGCTCCATGCCAAGGACGGCACGCCCTACCTCGTCAAGGGGCGCGCTATCAAGGCGCAAAACGTGCGCGCCTACGAGGAGGAGAACGACAAGGGCCACAACGTCAGCGTGCGCGTGACGCGGGAGAGCGCCGAGACCGGCGTGACGCTGCTTAACCTGCGCACGGGCGACTGGATCGACGCGCGGCCGGGCAACAAGGAGCGGTCGCTCGCGTGGTTCGTCGAGGAGTTCGGGGCGAGCCTGACGCGCGCCATCCTGGACACCTGCCCGCCGATCTATACGCCCGCGCTCTACAAAGAGTATCGCCCGCTGGTCAAGCGCCTCGCCCGGCAACCCCTGGGGCGGCAGGCCGACGCCCTGGCCGGCGCGGCCCTCTCGCTGGAACAGGGCTACCGCTGCACCATCCTCTCCGCCGAGATGGGCGCGGGCAAGAGCTACATGGCGCTCGCCGCCCTCTACGCGACGTGGCGGCGCAAGCGGGAGCGCGACCCCCAGGCGCGGATGCACGCGCTGGTGATCTGCCCCACGCACCTCGTGCGTAAGTGGGTGCGCGAGGCCAAGGCGACGATTCCCGGCGTGCAGGCAGCGGCCGTCGACAGCATCGCCGAGGTCGAGGCCGCGCTGGCGCGGGCGCAAACGGCCGCGCCGCTCCTCCTCGTGCTGAGCAAGGAGCGGGCGAAGCTCGGCCACCGCCGGCGCCCCGCGGTGTGGGACCGGTTGATGCCCTGGACCAAGGAGCGCCGGCTGTGCTGCCCCCAGTGCGGCGAGATGATCCGCTACACGGAGCGGTGCGGCCGCGAGGGCAAGGATCTCCTTGGCGTCCCCATCACAGATCCAGGAGTGTGCGTCCGCTATCGCCTGTTCTGCGACAACGCGGGGTGCCGCTCGCCGCTCTGGCAGGCGGACACGACGCTGCTGCGCGTCCCCGGCGGCCGGCTCGCCGCCCTGCAACCCGCGGGCCGCCCGGTCGCCCTGTTCGAGCATGGGAGGACGGCCCGGCCGAGCGGCGCGGGCGAGCCGCGGCGCGTCCCGCTGGGCGCCTACATCGCCAAACAGCGGCGCGACGCCTTCGATGTGCTGGTGCTGGACGAAGTGCACGACTACAAGGCCGACGGCTCGGCGCAGGGCATCATCGCCGGCCAACTCGCCGCCGCCCTCCCCCAAGTCCTCGCCCTGACCGGCACACTCTACGGCGGCGTGGCGAGTAGTCTGTTCCACTTGCTCTACCGCCTCGATCCGGTCACGCGCGAGGAGTTCGCCTACACCGACCTGGCGCGCTGGATCGAGACCTACGGGTTATACGAGATCACCGAGAAGGAGACAGAGGGGGACAACGGCGCGGAGATCGGGCACGTCACGCGGCGCCGCACCAACCGCACGACGACGCGTCGGGAGATCCCCGGCCTGATGCCGCAGCTGATCGCGCGCCTGGCCCGGCACACTATCTTCCTGCGCCTGGCCGATGTCGCCCCCGACCTGCCGCCCTACGAGGAGCACATCGTGAGCGTGGAGATGCTGCCCGCGCAGCGCGACGCCTACGATCGGCTCAAGGGCGCCCTGCTGGCCGCGCTCAAGGAGGCGCTGGCGCGGGGCAGCAAGCGGCTCCTGGGGGCCTACCTGCAAAGCCTGCTCGGCTACCCCGACGCGCCCTACCGCGCGGAGACGGTGGTCGATCCCAAGGATGACCGCGTCATCGCCACGGCCCCGGCGCTCGACGAAGACGTGGTGTATTGTATCCCAAGGAGCGCGAGGTGCTCGACCTGGTGGCGCGCGAGCTGGGGCGGCGGCGCAAGGTCCTGATCTTCGTGCAGAACACGGGCAGCCGCGACGTGACGGCGCGGCTCGTGGCGCTGCTGGCCGAACGGGGCGTTAAAGGCGTCGTGCTGCACTCCTCGGTCGAGGCCAGGGGACGCGAGGCGTGGGTCGAGGCGCGGCTCACGGAGGGCGTGCAGGTGCTCATCACGCACCCCAAGTGCGTGCAGACGGGTCTCGATTTGTTGGCGTTCCCGACGCTGGTGTTCTACCAATGCGAGTACAGCGCCTACGTCGTGGCCCAGGCGTCGCGCCGCAGTTGGCGCATCGGTCAGCGGGACGACGTGCATGTCTACCACGTCGTCTACGCCGACAGCGCACAGGAGAATGCCCTGCGCCTGGTGGCGCGCAAGCGCCGCGCCGCGAAACTCGTCGACGGCGATCTCGATGAGGACGGGCTGGTGGCGCAGGCGGAGATGGACGGGCTGCTCAAGGAACTGGCGCGCTCGCTGGTGGACGAGGAGGCCGGGGTGGTGGTGGAAAGCGCCGAGGAGGCCGGGGTGGTGGTGGAAAGCGCCGAGGAGATCCTGGCGCGGGCCCACGCCGACGAGCTGGCCGACACCGAACTCATCGTCGAGGCCGGAGCAGACGCGTATACCGCCGACGAGGACGACGCGAGCGACGCGGGCATGCCCGACGCGGCGACGGACGACGCACCTTCGGCGACGGATCTGGAGCTCGCGACGGCCGGTGTCCGGACGATGACGCTCTTCGACTACATAGCCGCGCGCCCGACGGCGCGTCCGAGCAAGGGGAAGAAGGCGCGCGCGAGCACGCCCGCCGCCCAATTGCTGCTCTTCGATCTGTTCGCGGAGCAATCGGCGACGACGGATGCGGTCGATGCCCCCACCGCGCCGACACAGCAGCTAGGACTCTTCGCCGACGCGGACGAACGGAGGGAGGTGGCATGAGCACGCCCCTGCGCGCCCAGTATCTCCGCCTCAAGCAGCCCTTCCCCGACGCCCTGCTGCTGTTCCGCATCGGCGACATCTACGAGATCTACGACGAGGACGCCCGCGTGGCCGCGCGTGAGCTTGGGGTGACGCCGGCCGACCGCGAGTTCGCAGGGGGCGAGCGCGGCGCGCTGTGTCCTCTTCCGTACCATGCCGTCGAAGGGACCATCAAGCGCCTCGTCGCGCGTGGCTACAAGGTCGCCATCGCCGAGCAGATCGGCGACCCCCGCACCGCTAAGGGTCTCGTCGAGCGCGAGGTGGTACGCGTTGTCACCCCGGCGTCGGCGATAGAGACCCATCGTCGCCCGTCGTCCGATCGCGATGTCGAGCCGGCGTGCGTCGAGTCGGACGGGAGTGGTGTGCCGGCATCGAACCGCGAGATGGCCGCGCCGACCGCACCGACAAGCGAGCCGACCGACAGTGGCGCATCGGTATCCGCGCTCGACCCGGGCGGGGAGTGGCGAGCGGTCGCGCCCGCCGTGCAGTTCGCTCTCTTCGACCTGTCTGCGGGCGGCGCCGACGCGAGGCGGTAGGGGACGGTCATCTCCGCCCGGAGATTTTCCGGAGGTGCGTGGCGTAGAGTGGGAGCTACTCGCGCGGGTCGTCGCGCGAGCGGGCCGCGCCGGGCAACATGACGTCGGCACGGTGGGCGATGAGAACGCCAAGGAGGAAGCTAATGTCAGCGCCAATACAGTATCCCACTCGCCCCTCGCAGCACCCATCCAGCGATCCCCCGAGCACACCATTGCTGGTCGCGGTCCCTACTGCCGCCCGCCTGCTCGGTATCGGCACAACCCTGGCCTGGGACCTGGTGCGTTCGGGGGATATCCCGAGCGTCGAGCGTCAAGTTGGGGCGACGCGTGCTCGTCCCGCGCGCAAGTCTGGAGCGTCTCGTCGGCGCACGGGACGGCTAAGATAGCGCGATGGCATAACACGCGGACGAATCCGCTGACGCGTGTTGGTTGATGTGAAGCGCGGCGCCGTCCCGATGGCGCTAACTGGTCATCGGACCGTGGTGGGCCAGGGATGGGACGATGCCGCGCTCCTATGACTTGGACAGGAGGGGACGCACATGGCGCGGGGTACGATTGCCAAGGTCGAGACCGAGGACGGCATACGCTGGCGCGTCCGTGTCGACATGGTCGATCCGGCGACGGGCCGGCGACTCCGACCACAGCGCACATACAAGACACGCCGCGAGGCTGAGGTCGGTCTGACCCAATGGAGCGCGGAGATTGAGCGCGGGACAGCCGTCACGCCGTCGGGCAAGACCCTCGGGCAGTATCTTGAGTTCTGGCTCGACACAAGCGCGCGGCATCGCGTGCGCGGAACCACCTTCGCCAGCTATCAGCGTCTCGTCCGCCTGTATGTCGCTCCCGCGCTCGGCAGTGTCATGCTGCAAAAGCTCTCGGCGACCCAGATACAGGCGTTGTACAGTTCCTTACTTACTGAAGGCGGCCGAACAAGCGCCGGACTCGCGCCGCGCACGGTGCGCTACATCCACGCCATCCTGCGGCGGGCCTTGAAAGAGGCGCTCGCCCTGGGGCTCGTGCCACGCAACGTGACCGAGGCAGTGTCACCGCCGAAGGCGCCGCGACCGCCCGTCAAGAGTTGGGACGCGTCGGACCTTCGGCGCTTCATGGCCGCGGCCCAGGAGGACGGCTACAGCCCACTGTGGCTCCTCGCCGTGCATACAGGCATGAGGCAAGGCGAGTTGCTGGGGCTTCGGTGGCAGGACATGGACCTCGATCGGGGCGTGGCCCGCATCGTCCAGGCGGTGCCAACCGTGCGCGATGGGGTCCAGTTCACGCAGCCCAAGACGGCGAGCGGCCGACGCACCATCGCCCTGGACGCCACATGCGTTGCGGCCTTGAAAGAGCACAGGGCGCGACAGAACGAGCGTAGGCTCGCCGTCGGCGCCCTGTGGCACGATTACGATCTGGTGATCGCCTCCGCTATCGGCACGCCGCTGAATCACGCCAACGTGTACCATCGCTTCATTAAACTGGCGGCGGCGGCGGGCGTGCCGCGCATCCCGTTCCACGGTCTGCGGCATACGCACGCCACGCTGTTGATGGCGGCCGGCGTGCATCCCAAGGTCGTCAGCGAACGCCTCGGCCACGCCGACATCAGCCTGACCCTGTCCACCTACAGTCACGTCCTACCGCAGATGCAGCAGGAGGCGGCCGCCATCTTCGACGCGGCCATGAAGGAGAAGGAAGGCTGACGGCGTTTGGACGCGTTTGGGACGCGTTTGGGTCGGACAAGCAAAGACGGGGCCGATTTTCGGCCCCGTCTACGGGTGAAATAGGGGTGAGGGCGGAGGGAATCGAACCCGCAACCTAGTGATTAAGAGTCACTTGCTCTGCCAATTGAGCTACGCCCCCAAGGTTCCAATGCAGTATACGAAGCGACATGCCGCATGTCAAAGCGTCGATGTCGTCACGGCGTCACGGCATCGGCACACGGTCCTTATGTCAAAGCGTCTATAGGGTTCGGCGCGTGGCCCGTGACGAGCAGGATGCGCGTGGCGGTCAGAAGGTAGAGTCGTCCCGCAGGACTCCACGCCACGTCCTGAATCGTCTCGCCGTCGAGCCCCTGCACCGTGGCCCGCCATGTAACGCCACCGGACGACGCGAGGAGGGCTACCTCATCCGCCGTCGCGACAAAGACGGCGCCGCTCGTCGCGCCGGCCCACAGGCCCGTGATAGCCGACGCGAGACGCAGGTGCGCCGGTTTGTCGGGATACGCCCAGGGGAGGACGTCGAGCGTTCCGTCGGAGGACAGCGCGAACAGCGCGTCGCGCGAGACGGCCAGGCGCGTCGCCGCGGACAAGAACGCCAGGGGGCGCGCGGTCAGGGGGCGCGGGCTCGTGTCGTAGCCGCCACCCGCCGGCGCGTACGTCCATACCTCGCGCATGCTGGGATCGAGCAACAGGAGGGTAGACCCACGCGTGGCCACGGCGACGACCGTGCCCTGATTCGACTGCAGGCGTAGGGGAACGAGGAGCCGGCCGAAGGTCGGCCCCCAATAGCTCCACAACGAGCCCAGGCTGTCGAGGATGTTCAGACGCTCTCCGTTTAGAGCAAGATCCAGGGGCTGGCCCATGATCAGGCCGTTCGCCCCTTCGCGCCAGCGCATGACCTGAGTGAACAGTTCAGCGTAGGGCAGCCCGTTCAGGATATAGCGGCGCACGTGCTGCGCTCGCGCGTCGACGACGTACAGGCTGTCCCGCGCGGCCACGAGTCGGCGGAATCCCGCCCCCGGCCCCGCGTCGGCGACCACGGTCGTGGACACGGTGGACACCCCTGGAAGCGAGGTCGCGTCGGCGGCCCCGGAGCGGCCGAGCGTCGCGGCGAACGTCAGCAACAACGTCAGGACCCCCGCGCGCGCAAACCGCCGCCGGTGGTGTCCCATCATGCGTAACACAACGCCCTCCAATCCTAGTTATCCCGACCGGCCCGCCACGGGTTCCTGTTCGCGTACCGGTTCGCGTACCGGCGCGGGTAGGATACCGAGGATCGGCGCATACACCCGCCACACCTCACGGGCCAGCGCGACGAGGAAGCCGAGCACGGGCACGGCGAACAACGCCCCCCATACCGAGCCGACATCGAAGCCGATCAGCACCGCCATAATCGCCGCGACCGGGTGGATCCCCACGGCGTGACCGCTCAACCGCGGCATGATGACGTTTTGCTCCAATTGCTGCACGACGACGAACCACGCCAGCACGGCCAGCGCCCGCCACGGCGACTCGAGGAGCGCGATCCCCACCGCGGGGACCGTGGCGATGATGGGTCCGAGCACGGGGATGGATTCGGCCAGGAAGGCGACGATGCCGATCAAGGGCGCGTACTGGACCCCGAGGACCGCCGCTCCTCCGCCGCCGAGCACGGCGACGGTCGCCGCGACGAGGATCTGAGCCCGCACGTAGCGCCCGATGATCGCCCCGGCGTTGCTCACGGCGAAGGCCGCGCCCGTCGCGTACGGCGCGGGGAGCGCCCTCATGAAGGCGCGGCCGCCATGGCGATCGTTGAGCAGATAAAAGCTCATCACCAGGACGAGCACGCCGTCGAGGATCGTGGTCCCGATCGAGGCCGCGACGCCCACCACGCTCCCCAAGACGGCCGATCCCGAGCCCCCCGCCACGCTGGCCGCGCCGCTTGCCACGTTAGGCGCCGGCAGCGCGACACCGCGCCGCCGCAAGGTTGCCTCGAACTCCGCCGACCGGACGTTGAACTCGTGGACGAGTCCGGGCAGACGCGCCTGCAGGAGACGCGCCTGCTCGACGACGGGCGACAAGAAGAGTAACACGAGGACAAAGGCCACGACGCCGATACCCAGGTAGACCGCCAGGATCGCCAGGGGGCGCGGCGCGCCCAGGCGACGCTGGACACGCCCGACGGCCGGCGAGAGCAGCGACGCCAGAACGGCGGCCAGAAACAGCAGCAACAACTCGGTGACGAAATGCGAGACGATCCACAGCGCGAAAGACGCGAGGACGAGGGACACGAGGACGATGAGCAGGATGACGAGAAGCCTCGTGGTGTTGATCCCGCTCACAATACGCCAACCCTCCAGGAGCGGATCGAACCGGCTACGGACATGCGACGCTGCGCCGGACGTGTACATCAGCCACAGCCCATCGGCGGCCACGCGATGGCACGGCGGTAGATGACACGCGGTATGCGAAAACGTCCTGGCAGTTTAGGCTACCGGGCCGCATAGCTTTTGCGCTCGGAATAGGATTCGAACCTACGACACCCGGTTCCGAAGACCAGTGCTCTATCCACTGAGCTACCCGAGCAGATTGCCTCCATAGCATACCGCGTCCTCTCGCTCCACGGAAAGGCGCGCCCTTTGTTCTTGTTACACTGGTGCTGTGCATCTCCATACTCTCCCACACGCACATTCGTGCGCGTCCGACCAAGCGGCCCTTGCGGCCGTCCTGCTAGTCGCCCTCGTGGCCATCACGATAGGGAGCGTCGCCGGCTTCTACACGTGGCGTCGGGCGCCCATGCCCTGGCGCGCCATCGCCTTCGCCGCCTTCGTCGTCTGTACGCTTCTGCTCATCGATGTTTTTGCCGTCGGCGTCACCGCGCCGCCTCCGCCAACGGCGTCGACATCGACGCAGGCATGCCCGTAAATGGACACTGTGAAGGCTCTATGACTAACGCCCCTAACACACGGTGGTTTGTCTCGGGGAATATCATAGATTGTTATAATGAGTAGAGAAAGTATAGCCAGCGCTACCCGCGCCCGATCGGCCGCAAGAGGGTACGCGCTGGTCTTCGTCGCGCTTTAGATCACCCCTTTTGCGCGGCATTCGACAGATGAGCAAGTAAGGGTCATCACAGGCCCTACCACCCTGAGAAAGGAGTGCGCGCCTCGCTATGGAGGAGAGCATCGGCACCGTCCGTGAAGTGACGATCGAAGACGAGATGCGCGGCTCGTACCTCGATTACGCGATGAGCGTCATCGTGAGCCGTGCCCTACCGGACGTGCGCGACGGCCTCAAACCCGTCCATCGCCGCATCCTGCACGCCATGAACGAGCTTGGGCTCGGGGCCAACGCGCGCTATCGCAAAAGCGCGGCCGTGGTCGGCGAGGTGCTCGGCAAGTACCACCCACACGGCGACGCCTCGGTCTACGACGCCATCGTGCGTCTGGCGCAGGATTTCTCGATGCGCTACCCCCTCATCGACGGCCAGGGCAACTTTGGCTCGGTCGACGGCGACCCGGCCGCCGCGATGCGCTACACGGAAGCGCGTATGACCGCGATCGTCGAGGAGTTGCTGGCCGATATCGACCGCGATACGGTCGACTTCGCCGACAACTATGACGGTACGCAGCGCGAGCCGTCCGTGCTGCCGGGCAAATTGCCCCAACTCCTGCTCAATGGCTCGGACGGCATCGCCGTGGGCATGGCGACCAGGATCCCGCCCCACAACCTGCGCGAGCTTTGCGACGGGATCGCGCTGCTCATCCGCAATCCTGAGGCGACCGTCACCGAGTTGACCGAGATCATCACGGGACCCGACTTTCCGACCGCCGCGACTCTCTTCGGCGCGGAGGGGCTGCGCAACGCCTACGCTACCGGACGTGGGCGTGTCGTGCTGCGCGCCGAGACCCACGTCGAGGAACTGCGCGGCACCCGCACCGCCATCATCGTGACCGAGTTGCCGTTCCAGGTCAACAAGGCGACCTTACAGAAGGACATCGCCGAACTCGTCAACGAGCGCCGTATCGAGGGCATCTCCGACATCCGCGACGAGTCGGACCGTCAGGGTATGCGCCTCGTGATCGAACTCAAGCGCGACGCGCAGGTCGACGCCGTGCTCAACGCGCTCTATAAGCACACGTCGATGCAGACGAGTTTCTCGATCAACATGCTGGCCCTCGTCGACGGCCAGCCGCGCGTCCTGCCGCTCGAGCAGATGCTCAAGCACTACATCGCGCACCGCCGCGATGTCGTGGCGCGGCGCACGCGCTACGAACTGACCCGCGCGCGCAATCGCGCGCACATCCTCGAGGGGCAGACCATCGCCCTCGACAATCTCGACGCCGTCATCACGCTTATCCGCGCATCAGCCTCGTCGGCCGTCGCCTTGACGAGCCTGATGGAGCGGTTCGGCCTCTCCGAGGCGCAGGGGCAAGCCATCTTAGAGTTGCGTCTGTCCCGCCTCGCCGCGTTGGAGCGCCAGCGCATCGCCGACGAGTTGGCCGAGGTGCGGGTGCGTATCGCCGACCTCGAGGGTATTCTGTCCGATCCAGCGCGCATCGACGCCATCATCCTCGGCGAACTCGACGATCTCAAGACGCGCTTCGGGGACGATCGGCGCACACGCATCGTCGCCGCGGAAATCGATAACCTGACCGCGGAAGATCTTATCGCGCCCGAGGAGGTCGTGGTGACGATGACGACGAAGGGCTACGTCAAGCGTCTGCCCTCGTCGACGTACCGCGCACAGGGACGCGGCGGCAAAGGCATCATGGGCATGGTGACGCGCGACGCCGACGCGGTCGCCCACCTCTTCGTGACAAATACGCACGACAACATCCTGTTCTTCACTAATCGAGGCCGCGCCTTCCAGCTCAAGGTCTATGAGTTGCCGGAGGCCGGCCGTACCGCGCGCGGCGTCCCCGTCGCCAACATCATCGCCGCCGAGCCCGGCGAGCGCGTCACCGCCGCGCTGACCTTTGAGAAAGGCCAGTCCGACGGCTACATCGTGATGGCGACGACACGGGGCACGATCAAGCGCACCTCTCTCTACGACTTCCGCAACGTGCGCCGCTCCGGTCTCATCGCCATCGGCCTCAACGACGACGACGAGTTGGCCTGGGTACAACTCAGCACCGGCAACGAGGATATCATGCTCGTCACCAGCGACGGCCGCGCCATCCGCTTCGAGCAAGAGGATGTCCGCTCGATGGGGCGGCCCGCCGCCGGTGTGCGCGGCATCCGTCTCCAGCCCGACGACCGCGTGGTGGCGATGGGGTTGGTGGCGGAAGGAGGCGACCTCCTGATCGTCACCGAGGAGGGCTATGGGAAGCGCTCGCCCTTGAAAGACTATCCCACGCACGGGCGCGGCGGCGGTGGGGTCGCGACGATCCGCCCCGGCGAGAAGATTGGGTCGATCGTGGCCGCCGCGATCACGACCGATGAGCTCGGCGACCTCATCTTGATGTCGGCGGGCGGCCAGGTCATCCGGCAAGGACTCGACCATGTACCCCAACTTGGCCGCGCCACGCAGGGCGTACGCCTGATGCGTCTGAACGAAGGCGATAATGTCGTCTCGATGGCTTTCCTCGGCGATAGTGGCGACGAGAGCGACGATAGTGGCGACGAGAGTGGCGGCGAGAGCGTATCCGAGGCGGAATAACAATGTGACTACTTTGGAGCAGCGGGGGAACTCTATAACGTGATGGATATGACCAACGAGATGCAGCAGCAGATGACGATGCGCATCTCGCCGCGCCTGATTCAAGCCAATCATGTCCTCGAGCTCTCGTCGATGGAACTCCAGGAATATCTACAGCAAGAGCTCGGCGAGAACCCCGCCCTCGAAATGACCGACGCGATGCACTGCCCCCAATGCGGCTCGCCCATGGTCGACGCCGTGTGCCACACCTGTGCTCACGCACAGAACGAGGCCGGCCCCGAGCCGGCCTCGTTCGACAGCTCCGAGGCCTACATGGACCTCGGCACCTATAGCGGCAGCGCGAGCGCGGCGTCGCGCGACGAGGAGTTCGACCCGCTCTCGCTCGTCGCGGCGCAGATGACCCTCTCCGAGCGCCTTCTGGCCGACCTGACGCCGTCGCTGAACAGCCCCATCCAGAGCAGCGTCGCCGAGTACCTCATCGGCAACCTCGACGACAGCGGCTACCTCCAATGCACGGTCGGCGACGCGGCGAGCGTGTTCGGCGTCGGCGTCGACGAGGTCGAGGAGGTGCTGCGCAAGCTGCAAGCGCTCGAGCCGGTGGGGATCGGAGCGCGCGACTTGCGGGAGTGCCTGCTTATTCAGTTGCGCTACCTCGAGAGCCAGGGCTTCGGCAACCCGGTCGCGCAGGCCGTCGTCGATACGCACTTCGGCGAGCTTGGCGAGCATAAATACGGCCGCATCGCGCACACTCTCGGCCTATCGCAGGATGAGGTGACGGCGGCGGCCCACTTCGTGCGCGAAAAGCTCAACCCATTCCCGGCCCAACAGCACGGCGGACCGTCGCGCTCGGCTCCCAACGAGATCCCGCGCTATATGTTGCCCGACGTCATCATTCGCGAGGGCGAGGACGGCCTCGAGGTCGACGTCGTCGAGTCGCGCCGGTTCGTGCTGCACATCACCTCCTCGTATCAGGATATGTGGCGCGAGGTACAGAGCAAGCCGCTCGACTTTTCAGACAAAGACCGCGAACACATCCGCCACTACATTTCGCGCGCCAAAATGTTCATGGCCAACCTCAACCAGCGTCGTCAGACAATGCAGAAGATCGGCGATTTCCTGGTCGAGGACCAGGAGGAATTTTTGCGCAACGGCGTTCGCCACCTCAAGCCGCTCACACGCGCTATGGTCGCCCAGTACACGGGCATGCACGAGAGCACGGTGAGCCGCGCCACGGCCGGCAAGTACGTTATGATTCCGTCGGGCAGGGTTATCCCCTTCAGCGACTTCTTCACGCCCGCGCTCAACGTCAAGGACGTCATCAAGGAACTGATCGACCAAGAGAAGGCCCCGCTGACCGATCAGGAGATCATGGAGCGCCTGGCCGAGCACGGCTACCACATCGCCCGTCGTACCGTCGCCAAGTACCGCGACCAACTCGGTATCCTGCCGTCGTCATTGCGCAATTAGGACACGAGAAAGGGGCGGGCAACATGTCACGTTGCCCGCCCCTTCCTCGTGTCCCTCGTGTCCCTCGTGTCCCTCGTGTCCCTCGTGTCCCTCGCGTCCCTCGTGTCCCTCGTGTCCCTCGTGTCCCTCGTGTCCCTCGTGTCCCTCGCGGTCCTACGTTTTATACCTCACGGATAACCGAGATAACTTTGCCCTGGATGCGTACCTCGCTCTCATGCGCAAAGATCGGTTCCATCGTCGAGTTGGCCGGTTGCAAGCGGATGCGGCCGCCCTTCTCGCGGTAAAAACGCTTGAGTGTCGCCTCGCCAACCGCGGAACTGCCGTTCGTCAACAGGGCCACGACCGTGTCGCCGTTGTTAGCGGTGTTTTGGGCGCGCACGACGACGACGTCGTTGTCGTCGATGAGATCTTCGATCATCGATTTGCCCTTGACGCGCAGGGCAAAAACGTCCTCGTCGCGCGGCAACGTGCTGGCCATATCGACATACTCGTCCTGATCCTCGACGGCTTCGATCGGCAAGCCGGCGGCGATGCGCCCGCGCAGCGGGATGCGCAGCATGCGCGGAGCCTCCATCGGCGTGGACTCCGGTGTCACGGCCAGCATGATGCCCCTGCTCTTCTTGGGATCATGCACGATGGCGCCCTGCTCGCGCAGGATGCGCAGGTGATAATCGATGTGCCCCGTCGACTTACCGCCCAGATATTCGCCGAGCTCCCGATTCGTCGGCGGGCGGCTGTTGCGGGCCGAAAGCTCCATGATGCCATGTACGATACGCTGCCGCATCAAATCGCCGGCTGCCCTCATCGAGACCTCCTTGGTAGCGTCTAGCGGGATACCTCACAGCACGGGTATCGCTCTCGCGTGCCGCCGACCTCATCGCTTGCACGCACTAGAACAAGTGTTCAATGCAATAGTAGCACCGACGTTCGATTAATGTCAAGAGTTTTGCGGATAAGTCTCTCCGCTCCCTGACAAAGCTCTGCGCTACCTGTACAATACCCAACGCAGGGTTTGCCCCTCAGCCCATGGCGGGGCGTACACGAGCGTCGCGCCAGGGTTCAGGGCGACCGAAAAATCGACCGTGCCGGTCACGAAACGGCCCGGCTTGAGCGTCGTCGCGGGCAACGGGTACGGAGCGACACTCCGCGCCGCAAACGCGCGGCCGTGGACTAGAAGACGCACGTCGCGCGGCGAGACGGCGCGCGCGATCGTGGCGTCATTGCGAAAGGACAAGCGTACCGTGGCGGACGCGGAAGGATCGCTCATGACAGGCTGAGGCCGGACGCGGAGGCCGTGTACAGTTTGTACCCGTGTTGATACGGGACCATGTACGATAACAGGAGCGGGACGAGCCGTCCCTGTCGACGACCACACGGTCGCGTTGAGAATCGACCAGACGAGGCCGACGACGACGAGCGCGACGCCGAAGAGGAGGCGATTGGCCCGGATCGGGGTCGGCCGCCGCTCACCGCGCCGCTGCTCGTCGTAGGTCTGGCGCGCGCGTGAGCGCGACGGTTGTGGCGGTTGCATGGTAGGTATAGTGTATCATTCGCCTCTACAAGGAGATTAAACGTATGAGCGTTGAAGAGAATTTGGCGACGGCCGGATATCCGCTGCCCAACCCACCCACACCCGCGGGCGCGTACATCCCGGCCTTACAGGTCGACCGATTGGTGTACACGTCGGGTCAGCTTCCGATGATCGCGGGGCAGTTGCCCGCGCCATATCAGGGTAAAGTGGGCGCCGATGTCGGCCTCGACGCGGCGCGCGAGGCGGCCGCGCACTGCGCTGTCAACGCCCTCGCCGCGATCAAGGGCGTCATCGGCGATCTCGAGCGCGTCGAGCGCGTCGTCAAAGTGACGGGGTTCGTGGCCTCGGCCCCCGACTTCACGATGCAACCGGAGGTCATGAACGCGGCCTCGGAACTTCTGCGGACGGCCTTCGGGGAAGCAGGGCGGCACGCGCGCTCCGCTGTCGGGATGGCTGTGCTGCCGCGCGATACGTGCGTCGAGGTCGAGCTCATCATCGCGGTGCGCGAGGGCGCGGCGTGAGAGTAGCGCTTGCCCACGACTACCTCAATCAAGAGGGCGGCGCCGAGCGCGTCGTCGAGGTGTTCTGCCGCACATACCCCGACAGTCCCCTCTACACCTCGCTCTACAACCCGGCGGCCATGGACCCGTTCTGGCGCACGGTCGATGTCCGGACGAGTTTCATGCAGGCGCTGCGCCCATCGCTCGGCGTCGCGAAAGCGCTATTGCCACTGTACCCGCTCGCCTTCGAGTCGTTCAACTTCTCGGGCTACGACGTCGCGCTCAGCAGCAGCAGCACCTTCGCTAAAGGGATCATCACTGGTCCCGAAACATACCACGTATGCTACTGCCACACCCCCGCGCGGTACGCCTGGATGTATCACGACTACACCGGCGCGATGCGGCCAAACCCCCTACGCCAGGCGCTATTGCCCCCGCTTGTATCGCGCCTGCGCGTATGGGACTACGCGGCGGCGCAGCGCGTCGACCACTACATCGCCAACTCGCGCAACACGGCGCGGCGCATCGCCAAATTCTACCGGCGTGAGTCGACCGTGCTGCACCCGCCGATCGACGTGGGCAGTTTCACTCCCGCGGCCACGACCGACGACTACTACCTGGTGCTGGCTCGCCTGCTGCCCTACAAACGCATCGATATCGCGATCGAAGCGTTTAACCGCCTGAAGCGGCCCCTGCTCGTCGTCGGCGACGGCCCCGACGCGGCGCGTCTGCGCCGCCTGGCCGGCCCGACCGTCCGCTTCACCGGACGGGTGGGAGGCAACGCGGTGCGGCGCTACCTGAGCCATTGTCGGGCGCTCGTGTTCCCAGGCGACGAGGACCTCGGGATCGCCCCGCTCGAGGCTATGGCCTCGGGCCGCCCCGTTCTTGCCTACCGCGCGGGCGGGGCGCTGGAGACGGTCCTCGGCGGCGTCACGGGCCAATTTTTCGACGCGCAGACGCCCGAGTCGCTACTCGCGGCTCTGCGCGCCTTCGACACGCGAGGCTTCGACCCGGCCGTCCTGCGCGCCCACGTCTCCGAGTTCGACCTGCCCATCTTCCAACAGCGCCTGCGCGCTATCATCGAGACCGCCGCCCAGCGCCGGCCGAGAGAGGAGAAGCGAGGGACCATTGCGTTACAGGAGAGTTACACGAGAGACAACTGACATAAGTAAACGATCGTAAATGGTCGAGATGAGCGCGCCCTTGCTGAATGTATCACCCATTCTTCAGTCCAGCGGCGAAGGCGCGTAACTCGGCCGACGGCTCGGCGGCAAGTTCATCACGCAGCAGGAGCCGATATGCGTTATATTCGCGCGCGGCTGTGTCCACTTGATCTATAGCCACAAGGATACGGAGCAGAGCCAGGCGAGGCGCCTCGTCGAGGGAGTCGAAGGCAATGGCGCGGCGACACGTCGTGAGAGCGTCTTGTGAGCAGTCCAACCGCATATAGAGTTCGGCGGCCGCGAGCGCGACGGCAATCGACCTGTCGGCCACGCGCGCCCGCTCGGTCACCGCCCAGAGCGTATCGCACCACTCGAGGTAGCCGCCCGCGCCGACCAGGTCGAGGGCGCGCTCGGCCCCCGCCAGCCGCTCTATCGTAGGCCCGCTCCCTAAAGCGACCGTGACGGCTTCGTCGAACCCCCGCCCGTCGTCCCGCACCGTCAAGCGCAGCGCGTACGCGCCGTTGCGCGGCCCCCAGTTGCGCTCACCCAGCACGCGTCGCAGGTGACGGCTAGCGTCCCACAGCGCCTGCGCTCCACGCAGTTCCCCTTCCCACACACCCTCCAGAATGTCATCGCGCGTCAACGGGCGCCCCATGTGCGCCGCGTAGAAGAGCAACTCGCGCGCTTTAGGCGGCAGCGCATAGATATCAACGTCCTGGTCGCCGAGCACGAGACGGCCGTGCCCAAATGGAGCCACACGTAATGCGGACTCTATGTCCTCTTCCTCGGCAACAGGAGGCAACAGCGAAAGCGTCGGGCCGGCCGCTTCCGCCAGAGAATCGAGGAGCAAGCGCGTCTCCCGTCGTAAGCGTCGCAGCGTGCGCCGCTCCGCCATGACCCGACGCGCGAACCGCACCGTCGCCTTCAAGTACCCCTCGCAGCCCAACGGCAACACAAGCTCAGCCATACGATTGAGCGCGCCGTCGGCGCGGCGCACGTTCCCCAAAGCCAGCAACGCCTCGGCGTGCAACAGATGGGCCCGCGCCGCCTGATGCGGCCGACTCAACGCTTCGAGCCTCTCCGCAACAGTGCTGAGGATTTCTGTCGCCCGATCATATGCGCGTGATTTCAAGGATATAATTCCCTCGTAAAGGTCGAGGAGCACACTATCAGTGGGCATAACGACTAGGGCTCGCGCTTCATCGATAAAACAGGTCGCCACGACGCCCTCGCGCCGCAGTAATGCGGCAGTTACACGTGCGCGTAGAGCGTCATTCAGTACATCGGGGAGGTCTAAACGTGCAGCTAATCCAGAAGCTGCTGCCGCTTGACGCTCGGCTTCGTCGTCGTCCGCGGCGTCGGCACATACCTCGGCCAATGTAGCCGTCGCTATACACTCTAGTAATGGGTTTCCGACGTCATGTGCTATCTTCTGCGCGCGCTCGGCCTCCGAGCGCGCAGTGATAAGATCCCCTGTCAACATGTGTAGCAAAGCCCTCGCATTGTGTATGTTTGAAAGCACTGCTACGTTGCCGGCACGACGGCGCAGCACGCCAGCGCGTTCTAAGTAAGCGCCCGTATCCCGTGCGTGACCGGCGACGATAAGATGCGAGGCTAAGTTAGAGAGGGTACGGGCTTCGCCCTCCTCGTCCCCCACCTGCTTATGCGCAGTCAATGCAAGCAGCAGATCGGAGCGTCCCTCGCCAAAGCGACCGACGCGCAAACGCGCCAAGCCTCGCCACTCGTGCAAGCGTGTCACCGCCTCAATGTTTTCAACACGATTGGCGATTACAAGGGCCGCCTCCGCACTAGAGGCGCCTTCATCATTTCGCCCAGCAAGGACGAGGGCTTGCGTTCGTAAAACTGCTGAATCTAGCCATTCGCTATCGTCAGACGCAGCTGCCATAGCAGCATCAGCGAGAACGAGGGCTTCGGCATGCTCACCACGTTGAGCGCGAGCACGCCCGCACAAGGCCAGCAGACGCGGTGTGCGATATGCAGGGGGTAAATGCTCTACGTGGCTTAATGCGGTACCCCACAATCCGCGCGCCCACAATGAGGCTCGTTTGAGGTCCAGCAACGCAGATAACGCTTCCCAATCCTCACCTGATGCTAGAAGGCCGAGACCCCTTGGCAAGTCGTCGTGCTCTGCCCACCACTCTGCTGTGGCGCGACGAATTTTCTGTAGTCGCACCGAGTCTTCCTCACGCAACGCCCCAACAAGGTACTCAGCGAAGAGATCGTGGTAGCGATAAAGATTATTATCTTGCTCTAGAAACAAACCGCGTGCCGCCACCTCGGCATAGAGCGCCGCGCTATCATGTCGGCCAAGGATAGCGTCGGCATCGTCGGATGATACGGGTCCGAGGACAGCGCTCTCGAGTAAAAACTCGCGCAACTCGTGCGGCAACGCCGCAAGCATTTCGGCTCCCAGGGGTTCCATTAGCGCTTCGGCTCGCGCCCGTAAGAAACGCACGCCGTTCGGGGCGGCGCGCGCTAAGAGCAAAACACCCGTGGCCCAACCTCCGCTACGCGCGGCGAGTCCAGCCGCGGAGCACGCGTCGAGACCGTGGGCCGTCAGCAGATCGGCTGTCTCGGTTGCGTCGAAGCAGAGTTCGGCGCGGCCAAGACCTAGCAACTCGTCAAACGCGGCAAGTGCGGCAAAGCCCATTAAGGGAATCGAGCGCGAAAGGATGACGAGCGATAGAGTAGGGGGGCGGAAGCGCAGCAAATGATCCCAGAGGGCCACCGCCTCTGGTAAGTCGTCGAGGTGCTGCAAATCGTCGAGCACGAGAGTCAGGGGACGATCTTCGAGAGACCCAAGGAGGATCCCGACAGCCGCCGCCTCCAGTGCTCCCTTATCGAGCGCGGAACATGCTCCTTGAGATGCGCCCGGCAAGACGCGCTCGACCGCCGCGCACAAGCCGTAAACCAGCCGCCGCATGTCGCGGTCCGCCGCGTCAAGAGCATACCATGCGACTGGCAACGACGCCTGCCGCGCCCAATCGGCTAAGAGAGATGTCTTGCCAGACCCGCCTGGCGCCACAACGATCGTCACGCGCCCCGCCGTAACCGCAGCGTTGAGAGGACCGAGCAAACGTCGTCGGGAGACGAGCGCGCGCGGTTGGGGTGGAGCTATCTTCGCCCTGGGCCACGCCATCGCTTCGACATCTCTCTGTGCAAGCACGGCTCACCCTCTAAACGTTTGGTCCCAGGATCGTCCCAGGATGCCCCTGCTACGCTACAACCAGATCGCGTTACAACAACGCGGTGACAAACAGCTTACTTCGAGCAGGAGAAACCACGATGACTCGTACAGCCCGCCGCATCATCGCCGTCGTCGCCATCGCCATCGCCACGTTCACTGCTGCTCAGACCACGGCTACAGTTCACACAAGCTTGCAGGCTAGCGCCACTACCGCCCAGCCTTGCGGTGCTGGTCTCGAGTTCTAGAGTACCTTCTGCGCTACAACTTGTGCTAGCTGCCCACAACGAGGTTATGCTAACCGCGTCCGCCCTTATGGTAGCAAATATATCGTTGGTCATGAATTGTTGGTCATGAAAGGACTAGGATGACCCGCCATCGCGCCCTCCATCCCGGCTACGAGCGGCTGATCGGCGCCGCGGCCGTCGATCCCACGTTGGGCCGCGCCCTGCTGCGCGATCCGCGCGGGACCGCCCTACGCTTTGGCCTGGCTCCCCAGGATGCCGACGTCGCCGCCGACATCCGCGCGGCCGACCTGCGGACATTCGCCACGGCCCTCCTCCCACGTCTATATGGAAAGGGCTCACTCCATGTCCCTCAACGCAGCGCCGTCGCGGGCTAGGTCGCCTAGACCTCGCCACGCACAAGACGACGCGCCCTGGGACATCGACCCCGCTCTCCTACCCCAGTTACGCGCAATTGTAGCAGACGCCGCGGCGGTGGTAAAAGGCGCCCGCATCGTCGTCGCGTCCCGTGACGGCCGGCCGCGTGTCCTCCTCGGCGCGCACGGCAATGGCTTCTCATGGCGAACGATCGCGACAGCCGTCATCGAGCGCGGCGAGGCCGCGCGGGATGAGGTGACGATAGGAGCCCCGATCCACGGCGTGACGGGCCTGCGCGCCACCCTCTTGCTCCATCATGATCGCGTTCTCGCCGGGCGCGACGGAACGTCACTCGCGCGCGCCTATGCCGCTCGCGTCGAGACTGTTGTGGCGTCCAGCATCACGCGGATAGCCGCCACGCGCGGGGCTGTCGACGCCCTGCTACAGGCGCTCGCGGCGCACGACAAGGAGACGGCGCGTCACGCGCACGCGGTCCGGCGCCTCGCGCGGACCCTCGGCGCCGCTCTTGATCTCGCGCCACACGCGCTGCTCGAGCTCGAATGGGCCGCCCTGCTGCATGACATGGGCAAGACCGCCGTCCCCCCTGAATTGCTGCGTAAGCCCGAGCCACTCGCCGACGCCGAGTGGGCCATCGTGAAGCAACACCCCTCTGTCGGTGAGCGCATCGTGCGCGCCGTGCCCGCCCTCGATCGCGTCGGGCTGTGCGTCCGCCATCACCACGAGCGATGGGACGGCTCGGGCTACCCCGATCGCCTCGCCGGGAGGGCCATCCCGCTCCACGCGCGCATCATCGCCCTCGTCGACGCCTACGAGACGATGCGCGCCGGCCGCCCGTACCGCGCTCCTCAGGGCTATGAGGAGGCGGCGCAGGATTTGCGCTGCCACGCCGGCACGCAGTTCGACCCCGACCTCGTCCCCTGGCTCCCCATCCTCGACGGCTACGACCTGGATCTGCTGTAGAGGCGGCAGGCTTTGGCGGGCGCCCTCAGGCGTGAGCCCCCGCTTTACTCCTAACTATGTCCATAGCCCTTGACGTGGTCGTCCTGTATGCTAGAGGGTATCAGCAGCCTACCCCTTTCAGGAGAAGCGACCATGCAACGCACCTTTACGATCGGCATCGAGGAGGAGTTCCAACTCGTCGACCGGGAGACCTTCGCCTTACGCTCGCACGTCAGTGAGATGATCAAGGCCGTCAAGCCGGCGCTTGGGGATCAGGTTAAGCAAGAGATACTCCAGTCGGTCGTCGAGGTCGGCACGAAGGTCTGTGGCAACATGGACGAGGCCGCCGACCAGGTGCGCCTCTTGCGCGCGGCCCTCAGCCAGGTCGCCGAGCGGGACGGGCTCTACATCGCGGCCGCCGGGACTCACCCCTGGTCCGACTGGCGCGACCAGGACATTACGGACCACGAGCGCTATCGTTCGCTCGTGCATGATATGCAAGACGTCGTGCGCGCCCTCACGATCTTTGGCCTGCACGTCCACATCGGGGTCGACAACCGCCAGCGCGCCATCGAGATCATGAACGAGGCCCGCTACTTCCTGCCGCACCTGCTCGCTCTCTCAGCCAACTCGCCCTTCTGGATGGGGCGAGAGACCGGCTTACACTCGTACCGCTGCGTCGTGTGGAACCGCTTCCCGCGCACCGGTATCCCCGAGTCTTTCGCCTCCTGGGATGAGTATGAGAATCTCATCGACGCGATGGTGCGGACGGGCTGCATCGACGACGGCAAGCGCATCTGGTGGGACATTCGCCCCCATCCCTACTTCAACACGCTCGAGTTCCGCATCTGCGACATGCAAACGTCGGTCGAGGAGACGCTCACGCTCGCGGCGCTGATGCAAGCGATCGTGGCTAAGCTCTACCGCCTGCGCGAGCGTAACCTGGGCTTCCGCCAGTATCACCGCGGCCTCTTAATGGAGAATCGCTGGCGCGCGATGCGCCATGGGATCGAGGGCCGTATGATCGACTTCGGGAAGGAGCAGGAGGTCCCGGCGGCCGACCTCATCGAGGAACTCCTCGGCTTCGTCGACGAGGTCGTCGACGACCTGGGCAGCCGTCCCTACATCGAGCACGTCCGTACGACGCTGCGGGACGGGAACGGCGCCCAGCGTCAACTCGCCACCTACGCCGAGACGGGCGACCTGCGAGCCGTGATGGCGCGCGTGGCGCGTGAAACGTCCTGCAATGTCTCCGCGACTCCCGAGTGGATCCAGCAGGCGCAGGATCTCGTCCGGCAGCTCGAACCGTCGTTCGGGCTAGTATCGGCGTAGGCGATGCGACGCGACCACTTCCGCTGGTATAGCCCGTCGTTGGGCCGCGATATGGAAGGGCTCCTCTTCGGGCATGCCGGCGCGCCGGTCCTCGCCTTCCCTACCTCAATGGGGCGCTTCTACGAGTACGAGGATTTCGGGATGGTGCGTGCGCTGGAGCGGCGCCTGGAAGAAGGTTGGATTCAACTCTACTGCGTCGACACGGTCGATTCCGAGAGTTGGTACAACCGCTCCGCCGAACCGCACGACCGCGCTGTCCGCTACAACCAGTATCAGGGCTACCTTATGGATGAGGTGTTGCCGTTCATCCACGGTCAGAACGCAAACGGATTCCTGATGACGACCGGGTGTAGCTTCGGCGCGTACCACGCGGTCAATCTCGCGCTCAAGCATCCCGAGGTCTTCAGTCGCGTCGTGGCCATCAGCGGCCGCTACGACCTGAGCTTCCTCGTGCGCGACGGCTTCGACGAGACCTGCTACTTCAACTCGCCTGTGGCCTACCTGCCCGGCCTCTCGGATGAGCGCTACCTCGGCCCACTGCGCGACCACCTACAGATTATCCTGTGCGCGGGCGCCTCAAGCGACATCTGCCATCAAGCAACCGAGGAACTCGCGTCCGTCCTGCGCGACAAGGGCCTTCCACACACACTGGACATCTGGGACGAGGCCTGGCACGACTGGCCATGGTGGCTCAGGATGACCCAAAAGCACATCTAGGTCTTGGGTATCAGGGAAGAGATTGACGCGGTTCATCTACAACCTGACACCCGACACTCGATACTTGGAGGAAAGATGGCGACGATCGGATTGCTTGTCGGACGCGAGAACACGTTTCCCCAACCCTTCATCGACGCGGTGAACGCGCGTAACATCCCAGGAATCAGCGCCGAGTTTGTCCGGCTCGGGGGCACCGCACTCGACGAACCGCTTCCCTACCGCGTGATCGTCGACCGGATCTCGCACGAGGTCCCTTACTATCGCTGCTACCTCAAGTCGGCCGCGCTGCAGGGCACGGTCGTGATCAACGACCCCTTCTGGTGGGGCGGCGACGATAAGTTTCTCGAAAGTCACATCGCCCGGCGCGTCGGCGTGGCCGTCCCCAAGACCGTGCTGCTGCCCAACAAAGAATACGTCCCCGACATTGGGTCGGAAAGCCTGCGCAACCTGCAAGCCCCGCTCGATTGGGACGCCATGCTCGACTACGTGGGACGGCCCGCCTTCCTGAAACCCGCGATCGGCGGCGGTTGGAAGAACGTCTACAAGGTCAACGACGCCGACGAACTCGTGCGCTGCTACGATGAGACGGGACAGCTGCAGATGATCCTGCAAGAGGCTATCGACTTCGAACAGTACGTGCGCTGTATCTGTCTCGGCCGCGAACGCGTCCGTGTCTTGCGCTATGACCCTTCCGCCCCGTTCCACGAGCGCTACGTCCTCGACGACTCGTATCTGGCACAGGATTTGCGAACGAGGGTTGAGGGCGATGTCCTCAAGCTGTGTCGCGCGCTCGGCTACGACATGAACACGGTCGAGTTTGCCGTCCGCGACGGGATACCGTACGCGATCGACTTTCTCAACCCGGCCCCCGACTTCGATGATTTCTCTATCAAGCAGCACAACTTCGAGTGGGTGCTCGAAACGATGAGCGACCTGGTGATCTCCTACGCGCGGGGCAATACGGAGCCGCCCCACGGCTACATCTGGCAAGAAAACCCCTTCCGCGCGGCGCCGCCGGCCTCGCCGTTCGCCGTCGTGGCAGAGCCCATCCCGCCGGCCTCGCCGTTCGCCGTCGTGGCAGAGCCCATCCCGCCGGCCTCGCCGTTCGCTGTCGTGGCAGAGCCCATCCCGCCGGCCTCGCCGTTCGCTGTCGTGGCAGAGCCCATCCCGCCGGCCTCGCCGTTCGCTGTCGTGGCAGAGCCCATCCCGGCCGCCGTGCTGCCCGACGGACCGGGGGGCGGGACGGCCCACGCTCCCGCCGTAGACGCCGGGGCGGTCGTGAGTCCGAAGACGCGCCGTTCGCGCAAAAAGGCGGAGTAGGACTATTTAGTCATAGGACGAGGACGAGAAAGGTGAGACTCTGGAATCGGGAGAGAATTCCAGGACAATGACAACATGAATGTAGCGCGACACGTAGCCCCCGACCCAGAGACCCTATCCGGCGTGGCGATCGATCCCGAATACGCGGCTGGCGCGCGCAACGCTATCCGCACCTGCCTCGCCGTGCAGCCGCGCGAGGTGGTTACCCTCATCACCGATCGCCGGACCCGCGCTGTCGCCGCCAGCCTGCTGCGCGAGTTGTGTGACGTCGAAGCGTCGGCGAATGTGATCGTGCTCGAGGATATCGCGTCACGCCCCCTCATGCGCATGCCCTTCGAGGTGCTACAGCAGGTGGCCGATAGCGATGTCGTGATCGGCTGCTTCCAGCCGCAGGACAATGAGATCGGCAGCCGCCGCGACCTCGTCGACCTCGTGGAGCGCCAGCACATCCGCTACGCGCACATGGTGTGGATCAGCGACGAGATCATGCGGCAGGGGATGCGAGCGGATTACCATGCCATCGACGCCCTCAGTGATCGCGTGCTGGCCTATCTGCGTCCCGCGCGCGCCGTTACGGTGCGCAGCGCCGCCGGAACCGACCTGCGCGCGAGCTTCCACCCGGCGATACACTGGGTCAAAACAAGCGGGCTGATCAAGCCGGAGTACTGGTCGAACTTGCCCGCCGGTGAAATCTTTACCTGTCCGCTCAGCGCGGACGGGGTCTTCGTCGTCGACGGCACGGTCGGGGACTACCTGTGCCCGAAATACGGGGACCTCTCGGGCCACCCGCTCACACTTGAGATCGAGGGAGGCCGCCTCATCGACGCGCACTGCGCGAACACGGACCTGCTCGACGACTTCCTAGCCTATTGCCACGTCGAGCGCAACGGCGATCGTATCGGGGAGTTCGCGCTCGGCACCAATATCGCCGTCGAACGCATGATCGGCAATCTCTTGCAGGACGAGAAGGTACCCGGTGTCCATATTGCCTTCGGCAACCCACTCGGGAGTCAGACCGGCGCCGATTGGACCTGCGGCTCGCACATCGACGCCATCACGCGCCACTGCGATGTGTGGGCCGATGAGACGCAGATCATGGCCGACGGGCACTTCCTGGTCTAGCGGTGAACAGTGCGTGGCGCTACGGGAACACGAGGACGCGGGGATCGAGAAAGGTCTCCTGTCGTGTCCCCGTGGCGCCCGCCCTTTCTGAGTCATGATCCGTGCGGAATAGCGCCACTGTGGACCCTTGCGCCCTGTTGCGCCCCGTTGTCGGACCGCCGCCACGGGGGATCGATCCACGCGTCCTGCGCGTAACGTTCGTCAGCGCCGTGCTAGGCGTGCGCAAAGCGTTTTACGTCCTCCTCCCGGTCGAGTATACGGCGGGCGAGGGAACCAACGACCGCTACGCGACGCTCTACCTGCTGCGTGGACACGAGCGCGAATGGGTCAACCCGACGGAGGATGGATCGCGCCAGGGTACCGTCGTCGACATCCTGCTGCGTCTGCGCGCGTCCGGCGCCATCGGGCCGCTCATCCTCGTCTTCCCCGGCGTCACGTCTGAAGACGGTCGTGTCCACGGCGTCGCGACGGACTTTCGGGACCGTGCGCTCGCCCCTAACACACCTGGCCTCGGCACGGGCCGCTTCGAGACCTATCTCGTGCGCGAACTCATCCCCCTCGTCGACGCCCTCTTCCGCACGCATCCCGACCGGCGCCGCCGCGGGGTGGACGGCTTCTCGCTCGGCGGCCTCATGGCGGCGAAACTGGCCCTCAAGCACCCCAACCTCTTCGCCTCGGCCGGCGCCTACGACGGGACCTTCCTCTACGCCGACACGGACGGCACGGGCGTCAGGGGCGACGATAAGGTGTACAAAGCGGGATTCCTCAATCCCGTCTTCGGCGTCCCACGCGACGGCGCGTACGCCGCCGCCAACAACCCCGCCAACCTAATCATCAACGGCTCGGACGCCATACGGACCACGCGGTGGCTGCTCCAGTACGGACCCAAGCGATTAGAGCCGCTGGGCTCCAACTACGACCGTGGCGCTTACCTGCGCGCCCTCCTCGCCGCCCATGGCGCCGACGTCGACCTCCCGCCGGTCATCGCCGTCGGCGCCCACAACTGGGCCACGGCCGATCGCCACATGGAACTGACGCTGCCGCTGCATTGGGATACGCTACGCTAACACAGGCGTCTCCTCGCGATCAGACGATCCCAGGCGCTCCGTTGTACTATGGGGGTGTGACAAACACGAGGAGCAGCCGACATGGTGAACAAAAAGTTGCAGAGTATCTTGGCTGAACTACGCCAGCACTTCGAATCGCTGTACGGTCCCCGCCTCGTCCGGCTCGTACTCTTCGGCTCCCAAGCCCGCGGCGACGCCGAACCGGGCTCGGACATCGACATCCTAATCGTGCTCGCGGAACCGGTTGATGCAAGAGATGAAAGCGCGCGAACTTTGGAATTTAGAGCGACACTATCCCTACGTTACGATACCGTCGTTTCCTGCATCTTTATGTCCGATCAGGAATTCTCCGGCGAGCGAAGTCCCCTGATGCTCAATGTCCGTCGCGAGGGGGTTGCCGTATGACGCGGGAACAGACGGCGCTTCTGCAAAAGGCGCGCGACAGCGTACGCGGGGCTCAAGCGCTGGCTGACATCGAGTTGTACGACTTTGCCGTCTCCCGCGCCTATTACGCGATGTTTTACGCCGCCGAAGCGCTCTTGCTGGGCAAAGGGCTCTCGTTCTCGAAGCACTCCGCCGTCATCGCCGCGTTCGGCCAGCACTTCAGCAAAGCCGGCCTCGTTCCCGCACAGTTTCACCACTACCTCATCGACGCGGAGGACCAGCGTAACAGGGGCGACTACAGAGTGGAGACCGGATTGACGGCTGTAGACGCGGCCGAACAAATCGCTCATGCCCAGCAATTCGTCGAACTAGCCGAGCGTCTTATCCGCTCTCAATACGACGAGAATCAAGAGATATGAACGCCCAATCACCGATCATCCCACACGGACAAGAAACAACAGGGGGCGGTAAAGTTTCTCACACCCCGTACAGTTCCGAGGCGTACTCGCGGACCATGCGCTGGGCCGTGAAGTCCGGGCCGGTGGCGATGGCGCGGCGCATGCGCGCGACCCAATCGTCCTGCCGCTCGTAGTACTCGGGGAGCACCTCACGCTCAAGCATGTCGTAGAGGCTGGCGGCGTCGTAGCTGTCCTCGTCGCCGCCCGCGTAGGACTGGCCGATCGCCCAGCCGTTCGTCCCGCGGTACCCCTCGATCCACCACCCGTCGAGCACGGAGAGGTTGGGAACGCCGTTGAGCAACGCCTTCATGCCGCTCGTCCCCGAGGCTTCGAGGGGGCGCTGGGGGTTGTTGAGCCATACATCGACGCCGGCCACGAGCAGGCCCGCCAGCCACATATCGTACCCCTCGACGAAGACGATGCGCACCGGACGGTCGTGGGTGTGGCGAACAATCTCGGCGATAATGGCCTTGCCCTGCTCGTCGCGCGGGTGCGCCTTCCCGGCCACCACGATCTGTAGCCCGCGCTCCGCTATCGCCGCGAGGCGCCGCGGGTCACGGAAGATGAGCGTGGCGCGCTTGTAAGCGGTCATGCGGCGCGCGAAGCCAAGCGTGAAGACGTGCTCGTCGAGGTCGGCCTCCGGGTAGCGCGCATTGATCGCGGCGATCATAACGCGCTTGGCCGCGTCGTGGGCCGCGCGCACCTCGTCCGCCGCTAACGCGTCCGCTGTCCGCAAGCGATCCGCGTCTTCGCGCCAGCCGGGTAGGGCGCGATCGTAGAGCGCGGCGGCGTGCGGCCGCGTCCACGTCGTGTGATGCACGCCGTTCATGATCGAGCCCACCTCGCGGCCCGGGAACATGGCGCGCGACACCTCGCCGTGCTTGACCGACACGGCGTTGGCCGCGCGCGACAGGTTGAGCGCGAGCTCGGTCATCGAGAAATCGTCGCCGCCGCCGAGGCGCCTGAGCTGCTCGTCGGTCAGGCCAAGCTCCCCACGCCACCACGCCCCGAGATAATAGAACAGCAGGTCGTACTGGAAGCGGTCGTGGCCGGCGGGGACCGGCGTATGCGTGGTGAAGACGGCGCGCCGACGCGCGTCGGCCAGCGCCTCGTCGTAGGAGCGACCCTCCGCGCGCGCTTCGGCGACGAGTTGAAGCAACAGGAAGGCGGCGTGACCCTCGTTGAGATGGAACGTGTCGAGGGCGTCGTAGCCGAGGGCGCGCAACGCGCGCACGCCGCCAATCCCGAGGACGATCTCCTGGCACATGCGGATGTCGCGCTCACCGCGCTGGTCACTGCCGCGATCGTATAGGCGCTGCGTGATCTCACGATCGGATGCGACAGGGTTGGCGTCGATGTCGGTGTCGAGCAGGTACAGCGGCACGCGGCCAATAGCGGCCCGCCAGACCCGCGCGCTCACGGTGCGGTCGCCCAACGGGATCGCCACCACTAAGGGACTGCCGTCCGGTCCATCTTGCACGCGCAAGCCCGTCAGCGCCGTATCGAGCCGTGGGTACTCCTCGTGCTGCCAGCCCGCCTCGTCGATGACCTGGCGCAGGTACCCGCCGTGGTACAGCAGGCCGACCGCCACGAGCGGCAGCGCGGCGTCGGACGCGGCTTTGAGGTGATCGCCGGCCAGGACGCCAAGGCCGCCCGCGTAAATGGGCAGGCTGCCGTCAACCCCGAACTCGGCGGAAAAGTAGGCGATGGATCGCGTTGTCGGGGCGCCCGCGCTATAGGATTGCTGGCTCTCCTCGGCCCGCGCTACACCTTCCACGACAGCGGGGTCGCCACCCCACATGTCGAGTTCCGCGTCAGAGAGGGCCGCGAGCGTCGTGTAGGGGTTGCCTGAGAAGCCGGGCAGCCGCGCGAGGACGGCGCGCGTCGCCCCATCCCACGTCCAGCGGTAGTTCTCTAAGAGAGCAAGCAATCGGGAGCGGATACGAGGCCTCCTAACGTCGCGCGAGCGACTTTTTCCAATCTATACAGCTGATATGCCGACAAAGGCGCCTCGACTTATATGCCGAAGGCGCCTCGACGCCGGCAAGGCTTCATCACAGTGTATCAAAGCCTCTCACCCCGTATGGCTCTTCAGAGCCACGCCCCAGGGCCATTTAGTTTTCGGAGAGGGGGCAAAAAAGAGCGGATGACGTCGGCTATCCTCGTGTGCAAGTGTGTGTGCAAGTACAGGAGGTGTCCGATGGACCAGCTATGTCGTCCGCTCATAGAGGT